>JAAHTH010002230.1_pt1 | contig 15314 bp, 13 predicted proteins | sample 6116091 | NCBI WGS metagenome assembly JAAHTH01 (sample SAMN13939990, study PRJNA603662) | sponge metagenome | isolation source: marine sponge | host: Mycale hentscheli | place: New Zealand | collected 2006
TGATGCAAAGCCCAGCAGTAAGGGAAGGCTTCCAAAAACGAGATACAGCAGGCCCGCGAGAATGCAGGCACGCGATGCTGTGTTGGCGTCTTTAGCAGCAAACACACGCTGTTGAAGATCTTGGCCGGGGATGTTTCCAAAGAGTCCTGTCGCCCACGCAGCAAGCACACTCAAAACCGCAGTGATATATGCTGTCGTTGAGCCAGCAGTGCCATAGTCAGGCCAGAAACTCAAATGGTGGGGATAGTTGGTCTTAATTTTATCATAAAGTACAGATATGCCATTCAATGGGTCACCATTCCCAAGGAGTGGATCTGAGAGCGCTGCAGATGTAAGGATAATAAGGCCGACGATAGCTACGAGTATTTGAAAACTGTCTGTCAGGGTGACTGACCACATGCCACCAAGAAGTGTGTAAGCGAGGGTAATCGAAGCAACGATAAAAAGGCCGGCTGGAAATGGAATGGCGAAGTACAGCTCAAGCAGTCCTGCAAGTGCAGAATATTGTAAGGCAATCCATGCAAAATAACTCGGTACCTGTATTAGGCCGCCAGTTAATTCAGCCGCGGGACCGTAGGTTTTGCGATAAAAGTCCGCCATCGTGAAAATGTTTTTGTTCCACAATGGACGAGAAAAAAATATCCCTGCAAGAATCAGCGTACCTGCACAGGCAAAAGGATCGAGTACCACACCCAGAAGACCTTCTTCGCGGACAGCTGCAGCGGCAGCGAACATTGTTGCGGCCCCAAACCATGTTGCGATAAGGGTACCCCAAGCCAGGAACAGTGGGAGTCGCCGGCCGGCGACGAGATAGTCGGCTTCTGTTTCAACTCGGCGACTTGCAAAGATGCTGACCGCAAGAAGCAGAAGAAGATACCCACAGAGCGCGAACGCCAGCAGGCCTTTGGCTGATGGAGCCAAGTTAATTGAATTCACACCAAAAACGAGAGCCATGAGCAAAGCGTTTCCATACAAATAAGATAGGATCGTGTGATTGATACTGCGGGCTGGTGGTTTTTCTGCACGAGTCCAGGAACTCAGAATGACGCAGGTGTATGGTAAAAAAAAGCAAGGGTCCCCGAACAGTCACGGGCATTGTCTCGCAGCTTTGGAGGAAAGCACCTTTGAGTCTGAGGTGAAAATTGTATCTTGTGGGTTCCTTTGGGGGGTGCAATTGAGTGGCTTGCATGGGTGCCTACATTGGATTACCAATGCAGCAATTACAAGGGTTCCACTGTGCCAAGGGGATGATGAATGAATGCAAATGAAACGCGGTCCGGCCGGCTCTGCAAGCATGTGGTGTCTTTGCGAGCATCTGGTCAATGTTTGTTCATAGTTCTCATGCTGGCGATCCTTTGTACCACTTACGGTGACGCGAGTGTGTATGCCAAAGAGTCAGGCGGCACTGAGTATGAGGCAACATGGGAGTCTCTTGATTCAAGAGCAACGCCCGCCTGGTTTCAAGATGCAAAATTTGGGATTTTTATTCATTGGGGGCTCTACTCCGTTCCTGCATGGTCACCGAAGGGGACCTACGCAGAGTGGTATTGGCATGCGAAGGACGGTCTCCCCCGAAAACATGCTGCAGCCGTCGCTCGTTCAGAGGCGGTGAAGGAATTTCATGCACGGGTGTATGGCGAAGAATTTGCCTACGAAGATTTCCGGCCGCTATTTACCTGTGAGCTTTTTGAACCAGAGCAGTGGGCGAAAATATTCAAACGGAGTGGTGCTCGTTATGTTGTGCTTACCTCGAAACACCATGACGGCTATTGCCTTTGGCCAAGTGCGGAAGCGTCACAGAGTTTTGGGACTGCGTGGAACAGTGTTGAGTCAGGGCCACACCGCGATCTTGTTGGTGACCTCACACGGGCGGTGAGAGCCGAAGGACTCAAAATGGGGCTCTACTATTCGATCTGGGACTGGTTTAATCCTTACTGGCCGGAAACGGAACATCCGTATGCGGGCAAGAAAGATGAGAGCGCAGAAGGCGCAGCAGGGCGAAAAAAATATATCCACGAAGTTATGTATCCACAGTTTAAGGAACTTGTTGAGAAGTATCAGCCAGCGTTGATATTTTCAGACGGAGACTGGTGGATGGATGATGACAAATGGGAAACTCGACCGCTACTCGCTTGGCTGTACAACAATGCACCGAATAAAGATGAGGTAGTGATAAATGATCGGTGGGGCAAGGTACGAGGCAAGCACGGCGGTTACTTCACGACTGAATACGGCGCAGGCTTCGACGATCCCAATGTCCTATGGGAAGAAAACCGTGGTATAGGAATGTCGTTTGGCTTTAATCGAGAAGAGTCGTTCGACGATTACAACACGGCAGAACATCTTATTCTCATGCTTGTCGACACGGTCTCACGAGGTGGAAACCTGCTGCTCGATGTCGGCCCAACACATGACGGAAGAATTCCCGTGATCATGGAGGAGCGGCTTGCCGAAATTGGGAAATGGCTTGATGTGAATGGTGAGGCTATCTACGGAAGCCGCCGCTGGGTTAAAGACGCGCAGTGGAGTGCCGGAGCCACGCCGGAGTTTACGAAAGAGGACCATCACACAGGTAGTGCACTTACAGAGTCGACCATTGATCCAAAGCCTGGCAATGCATCGAGAGAAGCGCTATTCACAAGAAAAGGAAATACACTTTTTGCACTTACTCCCGGTTGGCCGGTTGGTGGAACATTCATCATCCGAGATGTTATGCCTTCGGATACGAGTGAGGTGTCACTTCTCGGCTCACAGAAAACCTTGGTTTGGAAACGAGTAGATAATACGATCGAAATTGATCTTACAACTCTCGGAATTCATGACCTGCCCTGCGATCATGTTTTTACATTCAAGCTCACAGATATCAAACCTCATTCAACAGAAGAATAGGTGGAAACAACAATGATGGTACGAGAGATAAAAAAGTGGATGACTCAAATCGTTGGCATGATCTGCCTGCTGGCTGCAACACAGGGGTACTCGGACGAGCAGTTTAAGCCCACGGTGCAATCACTGCAGCACTATCAGTGCCCGGAATGGTTTCGAGACGCAAAGTTTGGTATTTATCTGCATTGGGGGGCCTATTCAGTCGTTGAGCGTGGTGAGTGGTACGCACGGAAACTCTATGAAGAGGGTGGCGAAGACTATGCGTATCACCTTGAGCACTACGGTCATCCTTCAGAATTTGGCTACAAGGATTTTATTCCACTGTGGAAGGCAGAACGATTTGATCCTGACGCGTTGTTAGCACTTTTTAAGCGTGCCGGTGCAAAATATTTTTCACCATGCGCAGTTCATCATGACAACTTTGATCTGTGGGATTCAACACATCATGAATGGAACGCTGTTGCGATGGGACCAAAACGAGACATTATCGGTGCTTGGCGAGATGCCACACTCAAGGCGGGTCTGAGGTTTGGTGTGACAACGCATTTGTCACGGAGTTATAGCTGGCTGAATGTTGCAAATCAGTCTGACACAGAAGGGCCAAAAAAAGGCGTTCCTTATGATGGTGGGCAAGGTACTGGCAAAGGCCTCTATCCACCGAATGACGGTCAGAGCACGCACCCACGAGCGCCGCTGAATGCACCAAAAGTGTGGCGTGAGCATTGGAAAAAACGGCTTGAACAACTCATTGATGACTACCAGCCCGACCATCTCTATTTCGATTGTGCGGTGCCCTTTCGGGGCGAAGACAATGGGCAAACGGGAATGGATGTCATAGCCCATTTCTATAATGCTCGACCGGAAGGTGTAATGTGCGTTAAAGAACGGCCGTGGCAGGGCCTCTACGCTGATGGCATGACAACTCTCGACTACGAGCGCGGCAAGGCGAGTCACATACTTTCAGAGCCGTGGCAGACAGATGATTCGATAGGATCATGGGGTTATAACGTGAATAAGCCCTATACGACATCAGACCTCCAGATCGACAAATTTGTTGATATCGTCAGTAAGAATGGAAACCTGCTGTTAAACATTCCAATTCGAGCTGACGGGACACTTGATAAAACAGCTACACAAATTCTTGAGGATATAGGCGGCTGGTTAGACGTAAATGGCGAGGGTATCTATGGCACTCGTCCATGGCACTATTTTGGTGAGGGCAAAGTCAATGAGATCCCTCACTTTGTTGAAGAGTCTCCGTTTACATACAAAGACGTTCGCTACACGGTGAAAGGTGACTATCTCTACGCCTTTGTGTTGAAGTGGCCTCCTAAGAATAAGCAGTATGTTGAACTCGCTCTTCTCGCGCCCGGGAATAGGCGAATTAGTGAAATACAATCTGTAGAGATGCTCGGACACGCAAGTGAACTTGGTTGGGAACGACACCCTGACGGGCTCCGAGTAACATTTCCAGCGAAAAAACCAACAGACTTTGCCCACTGTCTGAAAATAAAGCTTAAGCAGAAATAAATTGATTGCCATTACGAGAGGGGTGCGATCATGACAGCGTTACGAGCTTTTTTGTTTGTGAGTGTGATTTTCTCCACCTATCTAACCAATGGACTTCTGTCGCACGCAGAAGAATATGAGCCTGAGTGGAAATCACTCGCACGGCATAAGCAGGCTCCTGAGTGGTTTCGGGATGCGAAGTTGGGGATTTACTTTCATTGGGGGCCCTACGCCGTTCCGGCTTTTGGGAATGAGCACTACCCACGGACGATGTACGGTCATGTTAGTGGAAAACCGCCAAAGCCAAAAAAGGCAGCCACGAAGGGTATTGGGTTTCAGACATACCGCGAGCATGAATTTCATATCCGTACATATGGGCAACCAAAGAATTTTGAATATCACAATCTGTTTCCATTATTCACCGCACAATCGTTTAATGCTGAGGAGTGGGCGGATCTCTTTTTTCTTGCAGGGGCAAAGTTTGCTGGCCCAGTTGCAATGCATCACGATGGTTTTGCCATGTGGGATTCTGCAGTGACACCATGGAATAGCATGGCGATTGGGCCACGACGGGATATCGTCGGGGAAATGGCTCGTGCGATTCGCAAGAGACAGATGAAATTCATTACAACCTTCCACCATGCCAAAGTGGGTCGGGCTGCTGAGGGCGATCCAGACAAACACCGTTGGCATTATTTAGGAAGGCAGAAGTATCTTGAGAGGGAAGCTCCCGAGAAGATCGGTTCCGATGACGAATCACTTCGAAAGCTCTATGGCACCATGCCATGGCCCAAGTTTCTTCAAATGTGGCAGGCGTTACTGGCGGAAGTTATCGATAACTATGAACCTGACCTTATCTGGTTCGACTCCTGGCTTGATCGAATTCCAGAGAAATCAAGAAAAGAGTTTCTTGCTGAGTATTTCAATGCGGCCAAGGATTGGAATAAAGACGTGGTGGTTACGTATAAGCAGGAAGATCTCCCTGCTGACGTGGGTGTCGTTGATTATGAAAAGGGTCGCCTTGACCAGGTAACCGATTTCACATGGTTAACTGACGATACCATTAGCGCGGGTTCGTGGACAACAACAGGAAGCTGGTCATACACAGAAGAGCTAGATATTAAGTCAGCAAAGGTTCTGCTTCATACCCTCATTGATATCGTGAGCAAAAATGGAAATTTACTGTTAAATATCTCGCCAACAGCTGCTGGTGTAATCCCCGAAGCACAGCGTGAGAGCCTGCTGGGAATGGGAATATGGCTACGAGCGAATGGAGAGGCGATTTATGGAACGCGCCCATTCAGGACATATGGCGAGGGGCCGAAACGGCTTACTTCGAGCGGCCATTTTGTTGAGATGAGTGGTGATTATACATCCGAAAATATCCGTTTCACACAAAAAGGAACGACCGTTTTTGCAATTCAACTTGGGTGGCCTGGTTCGCGAAAACAGGTGCAAATTAAAAGCCTTGGCCGAGGGAGCCTGAAAGATAGAGTGATTACGCGTGTCTCCGTCCTGGATTCTCCTGAAAGTATTGAGTGGGAATGTCAGGATGATGCACTTTTCATTACAGCACCATCTGTCGCGCCGAATAACTTTGCGATCTGCTACCGTATTGAAACCACTGCCTTGTAGCATCTGCCTGTTCGTGGTGAAGGTTCCGGCAGCACTCAATGCGATCCACGTGTTCATGCCGTGCTCTTACGAAACCGGGCAAGAGGTGTAGAACCGCAGGTTGATGGGTAATGATTGCGATGGAGCATTGGAATCGATAGATAAATGGGCGTAGGATAAGGTGATCCGAAGGCTGGGGAAAAATCTGAAGCAAACCATGTAAAGTGACCTTCTTGCAGAAAGAACGTTATTTGGGTCATGAGTGACAATGTCGCCTCAGTACGTTCAGGTTTCTGTTCCAGTAAGCGCCGTTGGTAAGAGACCATCATGTTTCAGAATAGCGTAATTATCAGCAGGGCTAAATTTGGTCCATGGGCAGCGACAGGTGTATGGCTTGGTGCTGTCTGCTTCGGGTTCGGGTTGTTAATTGATTATGAACTCCGCGCAGGCCGCATTGGGCATGTTCCTGACGTTTGGCCTAATCAGACATCTATTCAACATTCAGAGAATAGATTTGAACTCGTGATGTTCATTCATCCACGTTGTCCATGCACGGCAGCAAGTCTGGAAGAACTCTCAAAAATTCTGCCGCGGCTTGGGGCAGATGGTAGTTCTATTCAACGTGACGCCGTACGGATTCACGTGGTGGTGTTGAAGCCGGAATTAACCGATACTGCGTTTACCGATACCCTGCTCGTTGCGCGAGCTTTGGATATGCCCGGAGTTCAACTTCTTTTTGACCACGGCGGTGTTGAAACTGCACGTTTTGGTGCGCAGACCTCAGGGCATACGGTGCTGTACTCGCCAGATGGCAGGCTTTTGTTTGCGGGTGGAATCACAGGGACGCGTGGTCATTCTGGTGATAATGAAGGCGCTGAGTTGGTGGTACGAGCCTTTTTCCAAAAAGTAAATGCTAGCCGAGAGGTCGCCCGGGCGAGGGTTTTTGGCTGTGCATTGACTGAGCCACTGTGCGGCGAAGGCAACTCGAAGAACATAGGGATGTAGACATCAAATGCTCACAACAGATTTTTTAGGAACCAGGGGTGATGCACCAGTTGCTGACGGAAAAGGTTCTCGGACGGAAATCCTGTTGCATGAACATCAACGTGAAGTATGGGTGCGAACTGATCGACTGTTTGCCGGGCTTCTTGTCTTTGAGGCTTTTTGCTGCCTGTTCGCGGGACTTTTCATAACCCCTAGAACGTGGATTGTGGCAACTGGGCTCCTGCACGTGCATTTATATATCGCTGTACCGCTGAGCTTTTTAATTGCTTTTTTGCCAGTTGTCCTTGTGTTGATCCAACCGGGCGAGACACTCACGCGGCATGTTATTGCCATTGCGCAGGCGTGTATGTCCGCATTGCTCATTCATCTTACAGGTGGACGTATTGAGACACATTTCCATGTATTTGGATCACTAGCGTTTCTCGCATTCTATCGAGATTGGAAGGTGCTGGTGACCGCATCGACCGTTGTTGCTCTCGACCATTTTCTTCGAGGCGTGTACTGGCCGGAGTCTGTGTTCGGTGTGATAAGTGCTGGACGATATCGCTGGTTAGAGCACACCGGATGGGTTGTCTTTGAGGACATATTTCTTATGCAGTCGTGTCGACAAGGTGTCGCCGAAATGAGAAGAATTGCAGAACGGCAGGATGCTGCTGAGGACGCGACGCGTGCAAAAAGTGCTTTTCTGGCAAATATGAGCCATGAAATACGGACGCCGATGAACGGCATCATGGGTATGACCGGCCTTGCTCTTGAAACAGAACTTACGGAAGAACAAAAAGGATTTCTTGCAACCGCATATGGTTCAGCCGAGTCGTTGTTGACAATTCTTGATGATATTCTTGATTTTTCAAAGGTGGAGGCAGGAAAGCTTGAGATCCATCCGGTTCCATTCCGTCTCCGGGAAGAAGTCGGTGATGTGCTCAATGCATTTTCAGTACGGAGCGCTGCCAAGGACATAGATCTTATCTTCGATGTATTTCCTGATGTGCCTGATGCACTCAATGGTGATATTGCTCGGCTTCGCCAGATACTTGTGAATCTCGTTGGCAATGCGATCAAGTTTTCTGTGCAGGGGCAGATTGTTGTTCGCGTTGTGGTGCAATCAGGCGTTGACCAACCGCTTCGATTGAGGTTTGATGTAGCGGATTCTGGTCGAGGAATTAAAGAAGAGGAAATAGGTCTCATTTTCCGAGCTTTTGAACAGGGCGATTCCTCGATGACGCGTCGGTTTGGTGGTACGGGTCTAGGCTTGGCGATTTCAAAGCAACTCATTGAGTTGATGGGGGGCACCATCACGGTTGAGAGCACATTTGGTGTTGGTTCGACTTTTTCATTCGAACTCCCCTTTACTCAGGCAGAGTGCCTGTTGGAGCCGGGGCACCATACCGAAAATTTTGCGGGGGTTAAGGCTCTTTTAGTAGATGATAACGCAACAAACCTGAGGGTGCTTAAACGAAACCTGGGGACATGGGGTGTGGAGGTGGTTGTCGCGGAGAGTTCGAAGGAGGCACTGCAATTGTTGCAAGGTGGCGAGTGTGCCGATATTTCTATCGTTCTGACCGATGTTCATATGCCTGATATGGACGGGTTTAGCCTGGCGTCAGAGATTCGTGATTTTCTTCCTAATATTCCCGTGCTGCCAATTGCGTCTGCGATACGGCCGGGTGATTATGAGCACTGCCGCGCAATCGGTATTGCCCGTCCTCTTCTAAAACCGGTGAAGGATTCAGTACTCAGAAAAGCATTATCAGAACTTCTTGGTAGGAACGACATTGCTGGTGGTACCAAAAGTGTGAATGACCAGATGAAGAGGATGCCTTCTGATCATTATGAAATTCTTCTGGTCGAAGATCATGAAATTAATCAGAAATTCGCAGAACGCTTTCTGTCAAAAAGGGGGCATCGGGTAACAGTTGTTGCCAATGGTCAAGAAGCCGTTAATGCTTTCGAAAATTCAAGGTTTGACGTTGTCTTAATGGACTTGCAGATGCCAGTTCTCGATGGATTTGCAGCAACAAAAATTATCCGTGGTCTGCCGAACGGAGAAACAACCCCAATCATTGCTATGACGGCACATACGATGAAGGGAGATCGCGAGAAATGCTTTGAAAAGGGTTTAGATGGGTATATCAGCAAGCCGGTGCGGCCACATGAGTTGCAGGCTGAGCTTTTGCGAGTGATGCAAGCAAAAAGGGATAAGCCTAAACTGTGAGTTGCTCAAAGGAAACAGTATTAATCAATAGCTTTTCCGGTGCGCTCCATCACCAATACACAACAGTCATCGACAGGTTTGTCGGGTAGGCACCAATTTTGTACGTCGGGAATGATCGACTTTGCTGTATCACCAACGGAGGTGTTGGCACCTGTAGAGACGAGTGCTGCGAGTTGATCCTCACCAAATTGTTCTCCGTTGTTGTTGCTCGCCTCGGTAATCCCATCGGAATAAAGGCAGACTCGGTCGCCCGGTTCGATTACCTTTGTCCGTTGTTCATAAGCAAACTCAAGCCCCCATCCGACGGCAGGGTTATTACACCGTAGATAGTCAGTGTTGCCGGTATGGCTGAGGAACAGTATCGGGGGGTGGCCGGCGTTGATGTACATCATGAGCCCGGTCTCAATATTGAGAATGCAGTAGACCAATGTGAAGTACAGGTCGGAGGTCGACATTGGGAAACGTTGCTCAAGTGCTGCCGCTACAGTACAAGGATCTGAAACGGTGTAGGATGCACCATCAGGCGTGTCTATTCGAGAAAAGAGAAAAGATGATTCTTTATTGACCGGAGTCATTGCCTGATGAATTCGTACGGAGAGTAGTGAGGCCGCAACACCATGGCCACTTACGTCCGCGATATACATTCCGACATGCTGGTCATCGAGTTGAAAGTAATTGAGCATGTCACCGCCTAATTCATCTGATGGCTGATAGTCCCATGCGAAGGAAGTCGTGCGAGTATTACGTGTCGATGAAGGTAGAAGTGAATGCTGGACACGAGCAGCAGATTGAAGGTCAGCCATCATGCGATTGTTTGAAAGCCTCAACTGCCTGTTCTGATTTAAAAGTCTTTGCTCAAGTTGCACGATTCGTTCCCCAGCACGTACCCGCACACGGAGTTCACCTTGGTGGAATGGTTTTGCTACAAAGTCATCAGCACCAGCTTCAATCCCTTGAATAAGGTGTTCGGTGTCTGAATGAGCAGTGAGCATCAGCACGTAACACGTGCAGTCAGGGGTGCGACGTATCATCTGGATGAGTTCAAGGCCGTTCCTCCTAGGCATGTTCCAGTCTGTGATGACAAGTGGTGGCTCGTGTTCTTGGAACATTTCCCACGCTTCGACTCCGTCGTTTGCCATAAGAATCTCATGGCCCCAGGCGGTAAGAAACTTCTGCAAGAGAAGTCGAGTAATACGGTCATCTTCGGCAATTAGAATCTTCATGCGTGCGGTTTGTCGTGGGTGCGTAGAAGTGAATCGAGTTCATCGCACAGCTGTGGGAGTAACGAAATGAGGCGATTGGTCAGAAGGTAGATTTTTTGTGTGTCTTGTTCGTGTGCGGAAGTCTCAAGGTTTTGTGCTACCTCGTAAATTTCATGTGCACAGAAATTTCCGACCATGCTCTTGATTGTGTGCGCGGTTGTGAGCAGAAGTTTCGTGTCATTCCCCTCAAGGGCTTCTTTCAACTGGGTTATAAACTGTGCGACCTCATCTCGAAGGCATTTCGTCATCTCCTGAAGAAAGTCAATGTCCCCATCAAGGCGGTGCAGAAGTTTTGTGCTGTCAATCATCGGAGTGAGTATTTTCTGAACAGGTTGTATGGAGTCGGTCGAGGCTGTCAGATCTATTTGTTGAAAGGTCTAGGGTCTACTATCGCCGTTACATTGTCGAGACGCAATGAGCAGAGACGATTGCCTCGCTCGCTTTTTGATTTGGCTCTCCCCAACCAATTCTAACACGGCTTACATCGAGTAGTCATTTTGTCGAAATGAGTGGTGATTGCACTGGTGAAAACATTCGGTTTACGCGGAAAGGTAATTCCGTGTTTGCTATCCAGTTTGGCTGGGCGGGGGCAAAGAAAAATTTTGCTATAAAAAGCCCTGGAGAAAATCGAGGCGGTCAACAACAAATTAAACGAGTGACAGTACTAGATTCTCCCGAGGAGATTGACTGGGTTGTTGAAGGTGATGCACTGTATGTGACAACACCCTCAGTCGCACCGAATGACATTGCTATCTGTTACAAGATCGAATTAGTCGAGCGGTAGATAATGTACGGTGACGGTTTTGTTATTCTGATGTTATTTCCAAAATGACGGGTTCCATTCCAGGATAAACATCAATTTCGAGACCGGAGAGTTCTGGGCTGGCATACTGGGCTGGTGTTATGACTGTGAAATCTTGGATTCCCTCCTCTGCATCATTTAATTGAGGTTCGTCGCTCTCTTTTGTGATTGACACCTTGTTGAGGCCAACGTGAGCACCGTCGCCCTGCCTTCGTGTCGTGAGGTGAAACGTTCCGAGTTTATCAGTGATACCAACGGCTGGTCTCTCATCAGCTTTTGGGTGGAAGAGAACAGCTGCGCCTTCGAGCGGCTTTCCGTCAAGCAAAACTGTGCCGTTAACTGGGACAATGTTTGGTGAGTTGTTGCACCCAGTAATTGGGCAATTGATCAAAACCACTACAACAAGCATGCCCGATAGGCTCTGTGTGTAAGATTTCCTTGTTGTATCTGTTGGTCGGCAGAACCACGGTTTGTTTGAGAACAGGGGATATTTCATCAGTTTAGCCTTAAGGCAAAGAGACTATGTTGGCGTCACTCATTCCTCCAAGGTATTGATATGACCAGTGTTCTATATTTTCAGACAGGAAGTGGACGGAGCCATCACCAAAACAAAACTGGACACCACCAGGGTGTCTTGACTTGAAAGCGAACTCGGTGCTCCAGTTGCCCCACCAGCGGCAGGCGCCATTTGATTGATCCGGCGTGCAACTGTCATAATTCATCGGATAGACAGTGCTAATCATCCCCTGAGTGCAGCTGGAATGCGCCCAACCTCTAATAATATGGTACGTACAGTCACTGCGAACCTCTCCCATGAAAATGGTGTTGGAGAGTCCGTCTGTGACATCGCGGAAGGTGCTTTGATATGACCGGCCGTAACGGGTGAAGGGCCCAGCAGGCTTCCAGTCAGTATTACTAAGTTTATAAGTATCCCATGCCGCACGCTCAGGACATTTGCCGTTTGGGTTATTCCCAGTTCTGGTAGGGCCTTTCGAGGCGGCGTAGCTAAATGTTGCAAGTTTACCTGCGCTAATACCGTTAATAGCCTCTTGATTCATGAGAGGGGAATTGTCAGATGGGCAACGAAAAGTTGAAATAACCGTGCCTGCTATATACGGCGATCCAGTCACACGTGGTGGGGTAAATTGTTGATAGGCGATGGTTTGCGTGTTATCAAATTCATCGTATACAGAGGTTAATTCAAGATAAGGTAATATGTAATAAAGAAGTGAGCCACGATTTTTGGACCAGGCATTCTTACTAGGGTTATTTACCCACCAGATTCCACCAGGTGGAAATTTGTTCTGAGTGTCATGGTGAAGATGAAGGGCTGTGCCGAGTTGCTTCAAGTTGTTTGTGCACGACGAGCGGCGGGCTGCTTCCCGTGCGTTTTGTACTGCAGGGAGAAGCAGTGCAACAAGCACACCAATAATTGCAATCACAACAAGCAATTCAATGAGTGTAAAGCCGCTGCTCCGGGTTGCTTTTGATGGATGAAACATAGACATGGTATCTCTCCCAGAATACGCGTGGTTAATTCCCCTCTACCCACGTCAATGATTTACATTGTATTGGGATAGAAGTAAAACGCAAAAATTCGGACTGACGGAGCCGTGTGCGGATAAGAATTAAATCGAAAATCCGCGCAATATAGTCACAATTTCCGTGATCAGTAACAAGTGTGAAGTCAAATCTTTGAAGGGATCAAGGCTAGCTCATTGACATGCGGGAATAAAGGACTCCGGCAATGACGGCAAGAATTCCCGCAATGATATAGAGTGTTTGTAGACTTGGGAGAGAACTTCGTGCGAGCAGAATGAATAGGGGCATGGAAAGACCGTTGTCAGGGAAACGAAGAAATTGAAGTGAACCACGGGGTGTGGATAGATCTTCGAAAAAATGAACCGGACCACACCACTGGACTGGCTTCACCTATAGTGTGAAGGAAAGACGTAATTCTGGAAAGGGTCTTACCAATGGCATGGATGCAATGGTATGAGAGTCTTGAAAAACCAGCGTGGACGCCACAGCCAGAGACGATCGGCTTCATTTGGCAAGTGCTCTATCCAATTATCTTAATCAGTTTCAGTTATGTCTTTTTGAAAGCAGTACGGGGCGCCATTCCTTGGGCCGTCGCCCTGCCCTTTGCCGTCAATCTTGTTGCGAATCTGGCGTTCACACCGATTTTATTTGGGTTGCGGAGCTTAGTCCTTGCTTCATTCGATATTGTGGTTGTACTGACGACAATTGTATTGGGAATGGGTATGATCTGGCGGTATCACAGGTGGGTTGCCGTCGTCCAAGTTCCGTATTTGATTTGGGTTTCCATTGCGACGTGTTTGCAACTGGCAATTACGCAAATGAATGTAGTTTCACTCCAATCCTTATAAGGCGGCAGCTATGAATATGCTTTTTGTTTGGACAACACTGATCACTCTTTGTTCGGCCCAAGTAGCGGCTCCCGCTGGGCAGAGCACACTAATTGATTTCCGGAATAGTGAGCAGGCAACGGGATGGAGCGCTGTAAATGATGGAGTGATGGGTGGCCGATCGGTCGGTAAATTACGACGATCCGATGAAAACGGAATGAACTTTTCTGGAACGTTATCACTCGAGAACAATGGTGGCTTTGCGTCAATTCGTTCAGGGCGGATGGATATTGAAATGGGGCCCGAAGATGGGTTTCGTGTAAAACTCAAGGGTGACGGCCGCACATATATTTTCAACCTGTACCCGAAAACACGAAGAATGGCATTTTCATACCGTGCGTCTCTCCCGACAGTGGCTGGAAAGTGGACTGAGGTAGTCATTCCTCTCGAAGACTTCACGCCAACTTCCTTTGGAAGACGGGTTCAGAACAAGGGTCCATTGTCTCCAGATCAAATTAGTGGAATTGGTTTTATGTTAAGTGATAAAAAGGCAGGTGCATTCAATTTGGAAATCGAATCGGTCAACATAGAGCAATCATTAGTTGACGACAGCCAATAGCTCATTGAAAGGAATGAGTTAGATTGCAACAGTCGAAAAATAGAGTGCTCCAACCGCTCCGACGGAGACACCCACAACAAGCGCAAAAAGGAGGCGGCTTCGGTTTGCCCGGAACGGATTGAATTGATATCCAACGAAGGCACTGATTGACCCTGTCCCAAGGGTGAGAAGAGACCTCGCCTGCGCCTGCTGGTCATGCGGAACACTGACAATAAATGGCGTTACCAGAACCAGAATGATTACAGCAATCGGTATGATGCTAATCAGTGCGATGGCAGCATTCCGACGCGTCGCCATCGAGTGCGGCCCCGGTGTCCACCACAGAATGGTGCTGAGCACAAGCGCAAGGGCCAGAGCCAGGACGGGAGTAGGCACTTTGTTTGCAAGATATTCTTGGAGAGGTAGCCCAGTTAATGAAAGCGTTGCAATGCTTGTAGCAGCCACGGCAGGAAAAATCCATGAAGTGGCAAGTCGGCTGTGCCACGGAATATGAAATGCCTGTGCAAACCAGAGAAGGCCTACGGCAATCGTACCGTCAAGAACCAATTGGTATGACGGGCTCCCTGCCCCAAGAACCCAGTCAGTCAGGGGCCTCACACAATCTCCAACCGGGTCACCGTGAGGAACAGTCACAAAAAAACCAGCAAAGACACGCAGGCTAAAAGCACAAAAAGGAATCAGTCCAGCTATGATTTCAAATGTACGGGGGAGAGGCTTTAGGGGAAAAACCCAGATGCATGTCCAAATTACTGTAAAAAGAATGAGCTGAACAGTTTCCATGTGATCTTAACGCCGATCGTTGTCTCAGGTCTTGTGTGGGAATGCTTCGACAGCTATAGCCGTCCTCCAACGGAGGTCTACCATAGAGTGTCAAAGGAGTATTCTATGTCTGAAGCAGAGTGGCATCTTGTGCGAACCGGGCGGCCTCAGTTGATTGGTTCACAGCGACGGGTCACAGGCGAAGCGTTTCAGTTTCTACCCCTGTTCCGTACGCATCGTGAGGCAGTGCATTATTGTCGGCAGTCTGGATTGT
>JAAHTH010002237.1_pt1 | contig 15296 bp, 16 predicted proteins | sample 6116091 | NCBI WGS metagenome assembly JAAHTH01 (sample SAMN13939990, study PRJNA603662) | sponge metagenome | isolation source: marine sponge | host: Mycale hentscheli | place: New Zealand | collected 2006
AGGGCTAACTTAGCGGGCTTCCGTTCAGAAAATGGGAATTTTACTGATTTTGGTGTGTCCAATACGTCTTCCTTTGACGATCCGTCCGAGATCATTCAACGCTCCAACATTGATTGATGAGTTTAAACTGAGTTTTAATCTGAGATACCTATAATTTAACGATAGACTTTTCCAGTTGTAGCGGATTAGGCATCCATTTTCCTTTTTTCTTAAAAATCGTTGCTGGATTGTCGATGAGTTTAATGGCTGTGGGTCTCCGATGTGGATTTATTTCATAATCGGACAGCCAATTTTAGAAGGGTTTCAGTAGCGGCGAGCTGAAACCCTTCGTTTTTTTTGCGCTGATTTATGCTTTAAGTTTTCCCTGCGTTCGCAAACATAGGCATTTCACCGGGGTTTTGACGGGATCTATCGCGCGTTCTGCGTGGGAGCATCGGTTGATCGTCTCGTTCAACCTCGGTCGTTTAATTCGTGTTTTCCAAAATCAACAGCCGCAAATCTCTCGTGCATCGCTCTTCGTTTCTCCAAGACAATTTCTAGCGGTGCCCATCCAACGAGAGTTTGATTCAAAAAGCCCGCCGCGAATTCCCCAATTGGAAACGCTCCACGTAAACTGATGGCAGAGGTGTCAGTTTTTCCTTAAGATTCCGGCATTGCTCTCAGGTTCGTCGGCAACTTCAAATAATTGAGGATCAACACTAATGGGTTTGATTTACGTCCTTGTATTTTTGGGCTTTTTTGCTGGAGCACTGGTTTCCCCTGTTCTGTCTCCCATGTTTCTCCATCCACAGGATCACGGCGTACTTTCGGCCGAGACTTCCCCGGCGACACGTGCCTTTTTACTTGGTGTCGCCATGGCCGTTTTCCGAGTTGGCGAATTTCTTGGCTCTCCCATTCTTGGACAACTTTCGGATAAATTCGGTCGAAAAATGGTTCTCGCCGCTGCGATGGGTATCACTTCCGTTGGCAATCTCGCCATCGCCTGGGCGATTTCGGTAGACCAATTTTGGATCATCGTAGCGGGGCAATTTTTTCTGGGTTTTGTTGGCGTCTTACTTGTTCTCGCCCAAGCTGAAGTCGCGAACTTTTCCGTCGGGCCTGAAAAATCGCGACGATTTGGATTGATCTATATGGCAAGTAGTCTTGCCTACGTCTTTGCACCGGTAATCGGCGGCCATCTAGCAGATCAGCAATATTTCCCCTGGGCCTCTTATTCAGTCCCTTTTTATGTGGCCGCAGTGGTTTGTTTAGTCTGTACCGGGCTAATTCTCTGGCGCTTCCCAGAGCCGGGTCTCTCGAATTCTGAAACTGAATCGGACGGGATTCATCTGACTCGCGGATTTATGGAAATGGGTGAGGCTTTTAAATTGGCTCCGTTTCGCGCGCTGCTGATCGTCAATTTCTTTTTGTATCTCGGAATTGACTTCGTTTTTCAATTCAATCCCGTTTATTTTGTTCAAAAATGGGAATTTACCTCATCCCACGTCGGCTGGTTACTTTCGTATACCAGCGTTTCCATGGTGATGACTCAGTGGCTTTTAATTAAGCCAATCAGCAAGGGTAGAACACCCCGAACCATTACGGCGGTATGTGCCGTTGCGTTATCCGGTTTATTGATCCTCGAAATCCTACCCAACGAATGGTGGTGGCTCTGTCTGATTTTACCCTGCGTCGGCGCAGCGATGGCGTTAGCAACAACCAATATGTCGGCCCTACTTTCCGATACTGCACCTCCCGATGCTCAAGGCCGAATGCTCGGCGTCTCTCACTCAATACGCGTCCTCGGCTCGGCATTACTCTGCTTCTGCGGAGGCATATTAGCGGGACTCTCTCCTCAGTATCCGATTCTCGTTGGTGCCGTTGCCTCAATTATCGCCGCGGCACTCTTGTGGTTTTACCGTCCGAAAACAAAAACCAAATCGCAAGCCACACTCTGATTGGCCGAAACACGAAGTAATTTAATAGGCCTGCGATCAAATCTAGCCAAGATTGCGGACTACGCCAATGACAACCCCGATGACTTTCACATCTCGAGAGTAGATCGGTTTCATAGTCTTATTTGCCGGTTGCAACCGAACACGGTTCTTCTCAGGAAACCAGTACTTAAGAGTTGCATCGCCTTCTGACGTTCGTGCCACGACGATGTCACCTTTGTTCGCCGTCTGACGACGTTTGACAATCACATAGTCGCCGGGGGCGATCTGTGCATCGATCATCGAATCCCCTTCCACCTCGAGGACATACGTTCCTTTCTTTGGCCACATTGTCCCCACGTCAATCCGCTCGGTTTGCTCAACAGCCTCCATTAGCGAACCGGCGGCAACCCGACCAGCCAACGGCAGCCCCTTCAGCTCTTCATTGACTTCGTCCGTCAACACAATGGACCGCGACTGATTATTCGTCCGGTTAATCAGCCCTTTTTTTTGGAGCGCCGTGAGGTGGCAAATGACACCATTGGGAGATCGGAAACCCATCTCATCAGCAATATCCCGAATCGTCGGTCCGTAACCACGCTCTTCAATACACGTTCGAATAAAATCAAAAATGGTCTGCTGGCGTTTTGTGAGCTTCTCTTGCAACATTTCCTACTCCTTGGTGATTTCCCAGAGTATATACATTTGTTCACTACAGTACAATCTAGTTTTTTTACCCGCATCCCTACCAGGAAGGAACGATTCAGACTGGCAAACATGCGAACGTTCACAACTGAACGACCCGCACGACATCTGCAAAGCACCGTTGAAAACCGAATAACCGGCAAATAAAGGAAACCGTTCCCGATATTAAGAAAGCTTGAAACCACGTTGTGAAACGACTCCTAAAACGCACGTTTTTAGAGACAACCGAAACCTGCCATTGCCCCCATCTTAATACTGCGACAGAGAAATCGGCGTGCGGAAAAATGCCAAACATTAAATTGAGCGGGTGGCAAAATAGGCTCCATCAATTCCGGCGAGTCGATCGACTTAACGGGTTTCTCAAACAGCTCCGAATTTGGCTCGATAGATCGGCACCAAATTTCCACACGGAATTCGCTAAAACGTTCGGCAGAGTCAAAATTTAAAGACAAATTGGGCGATTCTGCGATTGCGGTTTTTTGTAATTTCAATACCATTTCGTTTTTACTGTTGATTATCGCGAAAATTTCGCGAGTTCGTGTTAACTTCAAGTGCGGTAAATGGTTCTTGTAGTATGCATTTTCTCGGGAAAACCCTGTGAAAAATTTCACGATGTCATAGTCCTCGCGGCCAACCTAATTTTGCAGGTTTTATATCACCTGCAGTACCTTACGCGTGCAAAGCAAAATAATGGTTTATCAAATCAAAAACGGATTGGATCTTCCGATTGAAGGAAAGCCAGTCCAAGACATTGGCGGTAGTGCAGACATTAAATCGGTAGGAATCATTGCTGACGATTACGTCGGCATGAGGCCGACTATGCTGGTTGCTGTAGGAGATCGAGTAAAATTGGGGCAACCAATTTTCACCGATAAGAAAACGCCAGGCGTAATTTTCACCGCTCCAGGTTGTGGAACTGTCAAAGCGATTAATCGCGGAGCGAAGCGTAAGTTCGAATCGGTCGAAATCGACCTCGATGGTGACGAACAGGAGATTTTCGAAAGCTTCCAGGATCTTCAGTCGATCCCCAAAGAAACAATTCAAAAACAATTAGTCGATTCCGGAATGTGGCAGTCGTTTCGAACACGGCCTTTCAGCCGGACTCCTGCCCTGGGAAGCGAAGCTCATTCCATTTTTGTCACCGCGACAGACACGAATCCTCTGTCGGCCGAACCCGAATTAGTGATCTCTGAAAACGCCGAGTTGTTTGTCAGCGGTCTGACCGTGATCAACCAACTAACCCTCGGAAAAACCTACGTTTGCACGCGTGGCGATTCGCGGGTTCCCGGCAATGACATACCGGATGTTGAATTTAAGCAATTTGAGGGTCCCCACCCAGCGGGTTTAGCCGGAACGCACATTCACCTAATCGATCCGGTCAGCGAAAACAAAACCGTTTGGCAAATTGGCTACCAAGATGTAATCGCCATCGGCCATTTGTTTAAAACCGGACAATTAATGACCGAGAGGGTTGTCGCCATTGGCGGACCTCGGACGTCGTCTCCAGGACTATACAAGGTGAGATTAGGTGCTTGTCTCGACGATTGCATTGGATCTTCGGGGCCCAACCTCGACAACTCCCGAGTTGTCTCCGGTTCGGTTTTGTCAGGGCGAGTATCGGAGCCGACCAAGAACTACTTAGGCAGGTTTCATAATCAGATTTCCATCCTTGAAGAAGGAAACCATCGCGAATTCCTCGGCTGGCAGAAACCTGGTTTCGATAAATTTTCGGTTACCAACATTTACGGCGGCTCTTGGCTAAAAGGGAAATTGTTTCCGTTCACCACGAGCACGGGTGGAAGCAAACGTGCCATGGTGCCAGTGGGCGCCTACGAACGGGTGATGCCGTTGGACATTTTACCGACCCAGTTGCTGCGAGCTTTGCTAAGCGGCGACACCGAGGAATCACAACAGTTGGGATGTTTAGAATTGGACGAAGAAGACCTTGCACTTTGCACCTTCGTTTGTCCTGGCAAGTATGAATATGGTTCTGTTTTGCGTGAGAACCTGACCCTTATCGAGAAAGAGGGATAGACGCACGATGTTGAGAAAATTACTAGACAAGGTCGAGCCACTGTTTCACAAGGGTGGAAAGCTGGAAAAGCTTTACCCTCTTTATGAAGCGAACGACACTTTCCTCTACACTCCGGGGGAAGTCACTCATGGGCAAACTCAAGTTCGGGATGCGATCGATTTGAAGCGGATGATGAGCATGGTCATCGTCGCCCTGATCCCCTGTATCTTTATGGCGATGTACAACACCGGCTATCAGGCTCAATTATTAATTTCTGAGGGCCAGGCCGTTCCAACCAGTGCAACACTCTTTGATGCAATCTGGAGCGGCAACTGGCGATTCGATGTGCTCCAGTGGTTTGGAATTCTCGATTCAAACTTTATGTGCAGTTCGCCCGGCTCTTTCTTGAGCTTCGGCAGCCTGTTTGGTTGCACGCTACATGGCGCTCTTTACTTTTTACCGGTTTACATTGTCTGCATGGCGGTCGGTGGTAATTGTGAAGTTGTCTTCAGCATTATTAGAAAACACGAGATTAACGAAGGATTCCTGGTGACAGGAATGCTTTTCCCGCTCACACTTCCTCCCACGATTCCGCTTTGGCAAGTTGCTGTAGGAATAGCCTTTGGCGTGATTGTAGGTAAGGAAATTTTCGGCGGCACGGGCCGAAACTTTTTGAACCCTGCTCTGACAGGGCGAGCATTCCTATACTTTGCCTACCCACTTAAGATCAGTGGTGACTCAGTTTGGACGGCAGTTGATGGTTATTCAGGTGCCACCGTACTTGGCGAAGTTGCCCTGCCCGGCGCCGCTGCGATTGGCACGACTGTCGCCAGCATGAACTCGTCTTGGTTTAACTTCTTCATTGGCAATATTCACGGTTCGATGGGAGAAACCTCGACGCTGGCCTGCCTGTTCGGTGCGGCATTCTTGATCTTTACCAAGATTGGCTCATGGCGAATCATGTCCGGAGTGGTTCTTGGAATGAGTGCTTTCTCATTCCTTCTCTATCTTCTACCAACAACTGAGTCGTGGGGCGAAGTTTCTAACATTCTGCCGTGGTGGCACATGGTAATTGGTGGATTCGCCTTTGGTACCGTTTTTATGTCGACTGATCCCGTTTCGGCATCCATGACACGGCAAGGCAAGTGGGTCTACGGAGCTTTGATCGGCTTCATGACTGTTTTAGTCAGGTCGATTAACCCTGCATTCCCCGAAGGAATCATGTTGGCAATTTTGTTCGCCAACGTCTTTGCACCGTTCATTGACTGGTGTGTTGTACAAGCAAACATCAAGAGGAGGGCAGCCCGTTATGCCGCTTAACAAGGACTCATTACCGAACACCTTTCTCGTTGCGACGGTTCTTTGCCTGAGCTGTGCCCTCGTGGTATCCGCTGCGTCCGTTGCGCTGCGGCCACTCCAACTGGCAAACGCTCAAAAGGATCGCCGAAACAACATTCTACAGGTGAGCGGTTTCACCCCGGAAGAAATCGAACAAGACGGGGGAATCAAAGAGGTTTTCGAAAGTCGTTTTGAGGTGGTAATCATCGACCTCGATACCGGCGAAGAAGCCCGAGAAGATTGCCAGGCTGCCATGGATAAGGCGAAAGACAAGGACGTGAACCTCGCTGAGGAGTACGACCAGCTTTGGGCATCCAAAGTGAATCCAGACAAAGGGCTCAGCGAAAAGCTAGAAAAGAAATCTGACGTTTGCGGAATTAAAAGCCGCGAGAAATACTCAGAAGTCTTCATCATGAAGTCGGTTGAGGGAAAACCTGAGCTGTACGTTTTCCCTGTCCGAGGCAACGGCCTCTGGTCGCTGATGCAAGGCTACCTGGCCGTCAAACCCGATTTCCAAACCGTAGTAGGACTAACGTTCTATCAACAGGCCGAGACGCCCGGTCTTGGTGGCGAAGTTCAAAACCCCGATTGGAAAGCTCTCTGGAAAGATAAAAAAATCTACGACGAGGGCAAAGTCAAATTGGCTGTGATTAAAGGAAACAAAGCGGGTAACGACTATGGTGTCGACGCTCTTTCAGGTGCGACAATTACCTCCAACGGTGTAACCAACATGCTCGATTTCTGGATGGGCGATAAAGGATTTGGCCCGTACATTAAGCAAATGAAAAATCAGGACAGCAGCACTGCAAAACTTTCTGCTGCCGGAGGTAACAATGTCAAGTAAAACATCTGCTAAGGCTCTCGTGTGGGACCCTGTTTTCAACAACAATCCGATTGCACTGCAAATTCTAGGAATTTGCTCAGCTCTCGCAGTCACCACGAAACTCTCGACATCGCTAACGATGTCATTTGCAGTGATTGCTGTAACCGCTTGCTCAAGTGCCGCGGTTGCGATGATCAAGGACCGAATTCCCAGTAGTATTCGAATCATTGTGCAAATGACCATTATTGCTTCGTTCGTGATTCTCGTAGACCAGGTCCTCAAAGCTTTTGCATTTCAACTGAGTAAGGAACTCTCCGTCTTCGTTGGTCTTATTATTACGAATTGTATCGTGATGGGACGTGCCGAGGGTTTTGCAATGAAGAATTCTGTTTCTGACAGTTTCTTCGATGGACTCGGAAACGGACTTGGCTATAGCATCATTCTGATGGTCGTTGGTTTCTTTCGAGAACTTTTCGGAAGTGGAACGCTCTTCGGATTTACAGTATTTACAAAGCAATCTGCCGGTGGTTGGTACGACCCCAATGGTTTAATGCTACTTTCACCAAGTGCATTTTTCATTATCGGTATTTTCATCTGGGCGCTTAGAACCTGGAAGCCAGACCAGGTGGAGGAAGCATAACCATGACAGATCTCATAGAATTATTTCTGCGGTCGGCTTTCGTCGACAACCTTGCACTTGCCTATTTCCTTGGAATGTGCACGTTTCTCGCGGTTTCGAAAAACGTAAAAACTGCGATCGGCCTTGGAATCGCTGTCGTCGTTGTTCAGGCAATTACGGTTCCGGTTAACCAGTTGATTTTGAATCTCTTCCTTAAAGAGGGTTCATTCTTTCTTCCAAAATACAATTTGGAATTTTTAAGTCTAATTTGTTTCATCGGTGTTATCGCGGCGATGGTTCAAATCCTTGAAATGACTCTCGATAAGTTTTTCCCGTCGCTTTACAACACGCTTGGCATCTTCCTGCCGCTGATCACAGTGAACTGCGCGATTCTCGGTGGTACGTTGTTCATGCAACAACGGGATTATGCTTTCGTTGAAAGTGTTGTCTTTGGTGTTGGAGGCGGATTTGGCTGGGCATTGGCAATTATTGGCCTCGCCGGGATTCGAGAGAAATTGAAATACAGTGACATTCCGCATGGCCTTCGCGGGTTAGGAATTACGTTTATTATTGTCGGCCTAATGGCTTTAGGATTTCAAGCGTTTCTTGGAATCTAGTCGGGCACTTTTTAGTTCCGGCTGCTCGGCCTAAACATCTGCTTACTTTTCATCTTAAGAATTTGAACTGTTGCTATGGAAATTGTATTTGGCGTCGCCACCTTTACCTTTGTCGTTCTTGCGTTGGTAGGATTGATTCTACTGGCGAAGAGTTTTCTGGTTTCGAGTGGCAATATAAAAATTCTTGTCAACGACCAAAAAGAGATTAGCGTTCCCGCTGGCGGCAAGTTAATGAGTGCGCTCGCGGAAGAGGGGATTTTTGTGTCCTCAGCCTGCGGTGGTGGCGGAACCTGTGCCCAATGCGAGGTTAAGGTGCTCTCCGGCGGTGGAGATATCCTTCCGACTGAAACGGGACACATTAGCAAACGCGAGGCACGCGAGGGCTGTCGACTTTCGTGTCAGGTCGCCGTAAAGCAAGACATGGTTGTTGAAGTGCCAGATGAAGCGTTTGACACCAAAAAATGGGAATGCACTGTTCGCTCTAACGAAAACGTTGCTACGTTCATTAAAGAACTCGTTCTCGAATTGCCTGAAGGCGAGGATGTGGACTTCAAGGCCGGCGGCTACATCCAAATTGAAGCACCACCTCACGTTGTCGAGTACAAAGACTTCGATATCGAAGAGGAATATCACGCGGACTGGGATAAGTACGACGTCTGGCGTTACAAGTCGGTTGTGGACGAGGAAGTAATTCGTGCCTACTCCATGGCGAACTACCCTGGGGAAAAAGGCATTATCATGCTCAACGTCCGCGTTGCCTCCCCACCGCCACGAATGGACAATGTGCCTCCAGGGAAGATGTCTTCGTTCATCTTCAACCTCAAGCCAGGAGACAAAGTTACAATTTCCGGGCCTTACGGTGAATTTTTCATCAAAGAAACTGAATCAGAGATGCTTTATGTGGGCGGTGGTGCTGGCATGGCACCGCTGCGAAGCCATATCTTTGAGCTGTTCAAAAATCTGCGAACCGGTCGAAAGGTTTCCTACTGGTACGGCGGACGAAGTCTACGTGAATTGTTTTACATTGATGAATTCCGAGCACTGGAAGAGGAATTCCCGAACTTCCAATTCAATCTGGCCCTCTCAGAACCTCTACCTGAGGACAACTGGACTGGCTACACCGGCTTCATACATCAGGTCGTCATAGATAATTACTTGAAAGATCACCCCGCCCCGGAAGATATCGAGTATTACTTCTGCGGGCCACCAATGATGAATAACTGTGTGATGAAGATGTGTGATGACTTTGGTGTTGAACCCGAAAACATCTCCTTCGACGATTTTGGTGGCTAGACCATCGCAACCGCGCTCATTCACCTCAGTTTTTCAATCGTTCACGACTGAACCGTGTGTTCTTAACGCGTTGCAGGCCCTCAAAAGCAATTTTCAAGTCGCACTCAATTGAATTTGCATCTTGTGCCGAAATGGTACAATGAGGGAGCACACATTTCGTGTTCTGTGTTCACTGGCTTAAACCTGCCCAACCTGAGGAAATATTCAATGATCGTAAGATTGTCCATCGCTACAGTTTTTATCGTTTTATTTATCGGTACTAGTCAAACTGTTCAAGCCCATGACATCTTTCAAGATGTGCTCAAAGAGCAATACACATTAAAGTCGTTTTCATGCAAAACCTGTCACCCTGACAGTGATGATCGAAAAATCCGCACACCCTTCGCTGAGCGAATTTATCAAGAAATGAAAGGGCTTGGCCTCTCTAAAAAGTTTGCGGAGGCGACAGCAATCGATGAAGCAGCGAAAGCAAAAGATCCGGAATCGGTTGGTAAGGACAAAGGGGCAGTTTACGACTTTGAGAAATTAGCTGGAAAGGATTTCGAAAAAGCATTTGTGAAGGTAGCCCAGCAAACGATGACCATCGACCAGATCATAAAACAGGGTTTATTCAACGGCGCACGACTCGATACCAAAGCAATCGAAGCAGCCAAACAAGCCGAAAAGTAACGGCATTTGGGAATCCAAACGTTTCTCGGTTAGACAGACACCGAGAATCCGTCCTTGGAAGACTAACATCTGTGTCACCGGCGAGAAATCGAAAATGAATCCAAGGAATTTCAGTTTGCGATGGCGGCACGCCGCCTGCTTATTTTTAATTGGTTCCATTTCCCTAATTTCCAGCGTCACTTTTTCTCAGGAAAGCGACGTGGGCGTGCCCTTCGAAATCCTGGGAAAAACGATGGGGCCAATCGCTTACAAAGTCACCATCGCCGATCATCCTGAATCAATCTCGCCAACTGACCTACAGGAACGGGTCGCAGAAGTTCTCGAAAATGTCAATCAATTGATGTCAACGTACCAACCCGATTCGGATGTAAGTCGATTCAATCGGACTGCGTCAACTGAATTTCAAAACGTCGACCCAAAGACCGCTGCAGTTGTGGCCCGCGCAATTGAGATCAGCAAGCTTACCGACGGCGCCTTCGACATCACCGTCGGTCCTGCGGTAAATCTATGGGATTTTGGACCTAAAAATCTAAATTTCACAATACCCTCCGTAGCGCAAACCGACGCAATTAAGAGCTCAATTGGCTATCAGTTTCTCGAGGTTCAACTTGATCCTCCGGCCATCCGGAAAAGTGTAAGTGGGGTGAACATTGACCTTTCCGCGATTGCCAAAGGCTATGCCGTGGACCAAGTCGCGACGGCACTCGACCGCCTGGGGTGCCGCAACTTCCTCGTAGAGGTTGGTGGTGAAGTGTTCGCCCGAGGCCAACGGTTTTCCGGAGGCAAATGGAGGATCGGTGTGGAACGCCCAAACGATGCTGGTGTTAGCCTTTCTAAAATCGCTGAAATTTCAAATCAAGCGATGGCCACCTCAGGGGACTATCGGAATTTTCATGAATCCATGGGGAAACGGTACTCCCACACGATTGACCCGAAGACCTGCCGACCGGTCGAACATACGCTCGCTTCAGCCTGCATTATTTCCAAAGACTGCATGACCGCAGACGCGTTGGCAACCGCAATCATGGTCATGGGAAAAGACAGAGGACAAAAACTGTGTAAGGAGGTGGGCGCGGATTATTTATTGGTTGAACGGGAGTCCGATTTTGGTGACACGTTGACAGAGTTCATCTCAGAATCTTTCCCGCTATTTAATCCTCCCCAACCAAAGAACTCGCCGACAATCGTTGAAGAGATCCTCCCGGTATTCATCGGCGCAGCCCTGATTTTTGGACTTGTAATTATTTCGATGTCCGTAGGCGCAATCTTCGCGAAAAAACCAATCACTGGGTCTTGCGGTGGATTGGCCAATCAAACCAATGAAGACGGAGAAACGACCTGCGGCATCTGCTCAAAACCGACCACCGATTGCGTCGAGAAAAACGCCTAAGCAAGGTCCGACGTTGGCGTGCGGTTGCGAAGACCGGAGTCCTCGTTCGCCCACACAAGCTGCCTGCGGTTAGATACAAAGCAACCTAAACCACTCAGGTTTAAGCCAGAACCAGAATTGGGCTGGATCAAAATAATAGGACGCCCAGTTGGACGCGTATCAAAACAATTGCAATTTGTATCATTGTTTTGTACGCGTCCAATTTGGCGTTTTTTGAATTGTAGCTTCACGGCGATCCGTCGGAGTTTCGCCGATTCACTGACAATTCAAAAGCACGTATTCATTGAAGGCAAAATGATTGATGATATTAGCCGCCGTCGAACTGTTTAGCCGTCGGCGGCACAACCCTTTAGACACCTAATTGGAATCTATCGAATTCGATTCAAAAATAAACTACGATTCGACTTTCGGCGTATTAGTTGAAACTTATCACCAATTTATCGCCACGATTCATTTCTTTCCCCATGCCTAGCCGGCACAATTAACACCTCTCGGTTGAAACAATTGCTCTAATCGTGGAAACCCAATTCGACCAAGGCAGCTTCGCACGATACACGCCTGGGAAGAGCCGACGAGTCTCTACCTGACGAAACCCAGAGTCAGCAAATCAGAGAATCGCCAAAAGACACCATTTATTCGGCATTTCGATCCGGCTGATCGAGGATAAGGCCATCCACACCGCGGTTCTTTAAGCTCTCCCAATCAAGGTTAACCTCAGTGCCGTAACACCAGACATCCGCTCCGAGTTTGGCAGCTCGACTCAGCATCGCGTGGCTCGCAAAACTTACAGGCAATACAAGAATGGGGAATTCGGCTTCAGCTTCGTGTAGTTCTGAAAGCTTTTCAAATATCCGTGAAGGTCGAATCAAAACATCGAACCGATTTTCGGAATGTTTGCCAAGCACCGTGTAACCTAATTGATAATTCAACCGGCCTGTCTCATCCTCGGGTTTGCGATTCCGACAGAACGCATTCCATGCGGCAAGTACCCGGTAATCACCAAAAATAGTCACTCTCGTCGATTGGATTCGATGCTTGTTTAGTTGATAAATTAGACTTTCATAAGCGTCCGTCCGCTCCGTTCCTTCCATTAAATTGGCAAATTTCAAATCCAGAATTATCTTCTGATCGGACCCAGCAACGAGCGCTAAAAATTCTGAAAAGAATACGATCCGATTTTTGTTAGGATCTAAGGTTCGATAGGCAGAGTCGTGGATCTCGTCAAACGTCAAGTCTTCAATGCGTTGAGGTCTGGAATCCTCCAAGAGACTGGAGATCAACAGTTTGCCCAAATGAGAATCATGGTATAGCACCAGATCGTTCTGGGCTCCCTTGAATGCCCTCAAATCAATTTCTATATACTCGATCTTATTCTGAATCGCATTTTTAATGCCCCATTCGGTATTCCCAATTATTGTCTCTGAAATTTCTCCTTGGGTTTTCACTTGGCCGTCCACAGCCGACCCTCGATGCCCAGCGATCACTAGAGATTGGTTGCACTGTTTAAATGCTGAACGACAATTTTTGAGATAGAAATGGTGAAGGCCTGCCAACGTCGCGTTACTAAATTTGCCCTCTCCGTATGAAAAATTAAATCGCTCGAACAGGAATAGACCCAGGATCACAATCAGTGATAAAACGACGATTGCAAGATATCGAGCGACACGGACAGCATTTTTCTTGATGACAGCTGCCCAACCTCTCTGTAAAATGCTAACCCGTGTCTAGCTAACGATCCGCAAGACCACATTTCGTTTGATTTTCGTGATGCACCCCAGACACGGACCTATATCTTCAGTATGAGTCGGGCCTCCAAAAAATGGGAGCTAAACCAACAAAGCGACACCCTGTGCTTCGTCGCCACAAATTTTGAAAACTGTATCGAGGTGCATCAACTCAAAAACTTCGGCAACAATTGGCTCAACTTGACAAAAAACAAGCTTTCCCGAACGAGCATCCTGGCCCTTTTGGAGTTTAACCAGATTTGAAATTGTTCCAGAATTAATCGTGTTGACTCGGGAAAAGTCCAGCAACAACTTTCGAGGAAATTCCGCATCCTCAATTTTTAACAAACTCTCAATCCCATCAGAGTCGATTTCTCTTACGGTCGTAATCATGTCCTCGCCAAAGGCCTGCACTTCACCGCAATTCGGACACGGCGTGTCTCCATCATCCTGTAAATGAAGAACCGACACATCAGACTTACAAAGATGGCAACGATGCGGACGACCTTCGGTCGTTTTAGATGAAATTATCATTTTGTCTCAATGGAAATTTGTCGCGGTGTTTTTAAAGCGACGTTTTGAACAAATTTATACGCCCTATAGTTTAACCTGTTTCATCACCTTTGAGCAGTCCATGTCGAATCCAAGTCCGAATTCAACGGGCAAAAGGGAAAAGAAAATATAAGCATTTTCAATCATCGAGCGGATGTTTTTTCGGGGGCGCGGGCGGTTTCACCTTTTTGGGAGCCTGGTTTCGGATGGCCAAACTTCCAAACAGGGCCAAAATCCCAATTGCTTCAGCCAAACCTTTTCCAATTTCAGTAAGTTGATAAATCGGGAGCCACGGGATCGCCTGATTAAACCGCGAAAACGAATTCATCTGCCCTGCTCCGCCAACAGCCCAAAACAATGCCGAAAGACCCGAGCCCAATAAAAATTGAATAATAAAAAGCGCAATTGACAGTCTAAATAAGAATTTATTTGAAATGCGTTCGGGTTTGAAAACCGAAATCAAGATTAATGCCAAAAACCAACAACTGATAACTCCAGCAAACTGGCCTTGGAACGGATTCATATTCATCCCTTTCTTCTCACTAGTTTCTGCTTACTTACTATTGATCAAGCCCAACCACTTTTCCAGATAAAACAAAAACAGAGAACGTGCTAATTCTGTTTTGGTTCCGGACCAATCTTAACCTCTAAACTATCAGCTTCAATCCTCTCACGACCAAGGTAGGCATTGCCGTCTCGGGGATTTAGCTGAATTGCCGTCTCCATATCTTCAATCGCAGCTTGATAGTCACCGAGTCGGTGACGAGCGAGGCCACGATTTAGATGAGCTTCCGGAAAAGATGGCCGAATCAAAATTGCTTTAGAATAGTCTTTTATCGCTTCCTCATGTAAACCAATCTGGTAACGCGCAAGACCTCGATAGTAATGAGCCTCTGCATTTCCAGGCTGTAACCGAATCACTTTGGTGAAACTCTCAATCGCAAGTTGATAGTCTCCTGTGTTGGAAGACCTAAGACCCTTCTCCAGCTCGGTCGACACTCGATCCGTCCAACATCCATTTGCTACTAAACATATGCCGACCCATCCAATACACAGTATCACTCGGGCGTGCTTCATCTTTACACCTAAAACGTGGAATGGGCAAAAACGCGTTTACGGAGGTAAAACAAACAGAGAGGTAATTACAGCAATCGAATAAATAGGTAGCAAAATATGATCATTAAAGCCTAATCAACTATTGAATAATCGCGAACAGCAATTCCAACGACTTCACTTTCATTGGATTCCCCCGCAAACCGACAGACAACTGCTAGCAGAAATCCAACTTCGCCCTTTCTTCAATTACCCATAAGGACGACAATTCGCAACCAACGCTGATTGCTTCCCCCATCCATTGGAAAGCACCATTAAAATCCGAGCGCCAAATTACGACAGCTAGAAGGGGATGATATTAACGATTCATCACCTACATCAGGTACCGTTCCCCAGCATACCCACCACGATTTCGCATAAAACTTTAAAACTTGGGAATCTTTAGTCGTATTCTTGGATAGGAATCAACGGCGTCTGCCATTAGGGAATTGGGAAGTGTCACGAATGCCGAGGTAACCATGGGGTCAAAATTCAAAGGACATAAAGCCCGTTCCATTGCCGAACAGGGGTGCATAGCGTTTCTTCT
>JAAHTH010002240.1_pt1 | contig 15281 bp, 26 predicted proteins | sample 6116091 | NCBI WGS metagenome assembly JAAHTH01 (sample SAMN13939990, study PRJNA603662) | sponge metagenome | isolation source: marine sponge | host: Mycale hentscheli | place: New Zealand | collected 2006
CGGTCAAAATCATCGACAACTACAACTTTTTTAAATGCAGATGTATTTTCCAATAGATTTATAAATTGTAATTCTGAAGATACGTTGTCCGATGATCCAATCGCAAAATTGCTTGATGTAACATTAACCTGAAAACTGGACGATATTCCATCTGGTGTAAATCTAATTTCTGTCATAATACGCTATATTATAAATATATCATATTTTAAACAATTAATTAATATATAAAATATATATAAATAATATGAGTAATTGTGGAGATCATTTAAATTTCGACCTATTAATATCAGATAAAAAGAATTATATTGGAATTCGATCTGAACTTAATGATGTATCATTACCAACCTTCAATAAAATTATAGATGATATCATTGAAAAAATAAAGGAAGCGTCTTGTGGACAGAATTTCGTACCAAATCGTATACCATATGCTGGATTAGATGGGTATTTAATTGACAATGAAAAATTATCAATTCAAGATCAAAATGATATTTTTACTGTCCGAACACAAAATATGGTATTATCTAATGTATTTACAGGCGGTTTATTTGAGAATGGACTCCGAACCAAAGATTTAGGTAAATTACCAACGGGTACAGTTGTTTCGTGGAAAGATGGAAAATGTGTAGAGTCTTATAAAAAAGAAGATCAATTTGTAATGGGAGTTGTACAGCATGGATATGATGAACCAATTATTGTAGGTGCAGAACCCATATTAGTGACTGGACATGTAGACGAAGGAGATTATTTAATTACAAGTAAAAAATCAGGACACTGTGAAGGTGTAAAGCGTGGAGTGATATGGAAAAAAGATTTATTTGGAAAAGTAATCGCACAGTCTTTGGAGACATGTGATGGTGATAGTAATTTAATAAAAGCGATGATTCGAAAAATGTAAAAAAATATGGAAACGAAATTAGTTGAACAATCCGAATTAGTAGCCATACGAGTCCCACCAGGTGACCGTTGGAATTTAGTAACAGATACTAGGAAAATTATACACGAAAGCTTAACAGAAGCTCTTGAAGCATATTTCAATACAAGCGGATTTAAAGGAGAATATAGATTAGCACCACTTGACAGTAAGTTATATGCAATTAAGGAAATTGAAGAAAAAATTATTCCTGAAGAGCCTAAAACATTTAATATATACGGAGATCCGATTTAAGCTTCTGGAAAAATCTTTTTATAACCCGTTTCAACGAATTTAAAAAAGTTATTTTCTTTATACAATTCAGCGGGACTATGGTTGCTTTTCAAAAATGCACCATTTTCAATTGAAATATTAAACGATTCAGATTCGTCGATGGGAATTAGATTAATAAAAATAACATTAAATTTTTCTGCATCCAATTCATCAGTCAGTTTTGGAATGTACTCGTCAACATAAAATATATCGTCCTCAGACCAATTATTTTCTATTCGTGGGCAAATACATACTTTTGTATCGTCATCTAACTTCAATTTGAAGGCAAATGCATTTGGATATTTATTTAATTCAATTTTTTTCATACCTTTTTTAAATATATTTGATAAATGTAGTTTTTTCTTTAGTTACCATCTTCCCATCCACATAATCTACAGCTTCATCTAAACTAAGATTTTTTGTATCCATTAAAATATCAATACATTTATCATAACTATATGCAACATTTTCTTCTAAATCATACCCAAGAATCGCAGACTCAAACCCCTCGAATACACAAGAATTTTCAGGTAAAAACGATAAATCAGTATTAGTAGTTAATACTTCTGATAAAATTGAATTTAAAACATTTTCGTCTAGATTTACACCAAACAAATCTCCTACTTTTTGAGATTGTGAATTTGCAGATGATATTGTAGGTGTTTTAAATTTAAATGTTACAGGATCATAATTTCGATCATTCATTTTCATAATAATATATTATTATGAATTATCTGAATTATCTGAATTATCTTCCATTCCTTTAAGGAGTCCATATTTTAATACTTCCTTCATATATAATGTACATTTATTCCAAGCATCCATAAATATTTTTTGATTTTGTTCAGAATGTTCCATTTCCTCCCGTTTAAGATACATTTTATACTGAAGACTGCCAATCGCAGTCGTTTCAATTTCATTCTGTTCAAGATTTGTTTCTGATTGTAATTCAGTAGTTACAACATCTTGATTTTCGTTTTCTAATACAATTTTAAATTCTGAGTTTGTTTCCATATGTGTAAGTATACGCAATAACGTCTAAATGTCTAGTTTTTTTTCAAATATAATATAACATGATTTTGGGATTTAAAAAATTAAAGAAATTTTTGATAAATTAATAATTTTGGATTTGCGTATCCAAATTTTTTAACAATCTGTCCAGCAACTGAATTTGCGGAGTCTTCAATCTCCCCACCGATATCAGGATGTGGCGTGTTTAATAAACCTTTTTGATTTTGCTGATGATGGACTAATTCATGTGCAATGCTCCGTAATATATCTGCCAATCCTCGATTTTTACCATATATCTTTATTAAAGATGTTGAAGGATTGTAATATGCATATGTAGTTAAATCATCAGTTCTTTTTTTAGAAATGACAAGCTTAAATGGAATATTAATATCAAGTTCTGTTTTTACAAATTTGACAAATTTTGCCAAGCAATATTTTATATCGTTCGTCATCGTATATAAATATATGTCATTTTTATTTTTTTAAAAAAAAATTCCAAGTTACGTAGAGTCTAATGATTCATTAACTCTATCAATAGCAATTTGTAAATCAACTTCAAACCATTCATTTTTTTTAGAGAGTGCAAAATAATACAGCGCATCGTGTATATCTTTTTCAGCTTTATAACAATTGGGGTGATGAATATAATGTTCAACTTTATAATCTCGCATAGGTGCGGATGTTTGATATGTTCGAAGTCTGTTTTTTATATTCTTAGTAATTCCAATTTTAACATATCCTGCAAATGCAGAATTTGTAATAACATATACAAATCCATCGGTATCAATTTTAGATGATTTCATCAGCCAATCCATACTTAATACATTCATCTGCATTTAGATAAACATCATGTTTAAACATATCCTCTAACGTTTTTCTACTAAATTTTGTATTTTCTAAATAAATCGAAATAATTCTATCCGATAACATTTGCAAGTTTTTAGCTTCATCTTTAATATTCTCATGAGTACCACCCACCCAACTCCGTAGCTGATGTACCAACATTATTGTATTTTTTCGGATGAATCTTTTTTTTCCAGAAATACTTATTAATGTTGCTGCAGAGGCAACCATGCCTTCTCCAAATGTATATACAGGCACTTTGCATGATTTTATTCTATCTATGGCAGTAAATGCAGAAAATATTTCTCCACCATCACTGTTAATATAAACTTTTATTGGAGGTGGAGATTTTAAGTCAAGCATAATTTTATTGATCAATTGAAGTTTTTCAGTATCCGCAATAAATTTACTTAATTGAAACACTGATTGAATATTAACTTCATTATAAAAATAAAAATCACTTGAATTTAAACCGTTTCTAATCATAGATGACGGATCTTCTGGTAATGATTCTTCCATTTGTATATTATTATTATTATTATTATTAAACATATTATCTAAAATTTAAATTCTAACTGTTGAGAAGTTGTGTTTTTACATTTTAGTAAGGATCTCAATTTTTCATTGTCTATATGATATAATAACTGCATATCATCAGTCATATATTTTTCATTTACAATCCGAAACTTATCAGTTTCATCTTTAACATATATGTTGTTATATAAACTTGATGACTTTTCACATACATTTCCTGATATATAATTAATAAATTTAACAAATGAAGTTATATGATCGTTTGTATTTTTAACATCCACATCCAAAAATCCTTTTGAATTCCTAGAAATCTTCAGTATCTCTGGTTGCAATACAGCTTCATATTGCATTGGATTTTTAAATGATTCTGAATTTTGTTGATCGTGATATGTCTGTAAAAAACGAACCGTGCATAATATTAATGGAAACCATCCATCTTCACATACAATTGGAACATTACATGTGAATAATTTTGGATATGTGGTATATAAATATTCTTTTAAATCTTCATTCATTTATGATTTTCAAAATATAGAGCATGAATTGTATAGTCATCAATTGAACCCGAAACATTTGTATTAGCTTCTCGCAAACTTACATGATTAATATCATGTAAGAAAGACATCGCTTGTTCCGTCGATATCTGAATATTGTTTTTAATAAGAATTGACTTCAATTCATATTCAGTTAACATATCAATATATATTATTTTTAAAGTTAAAATTAAACAAATCCTTACGATTTGAAATATAAATCACATATATATTTAAATGGAAATATCTGGAACAATTCGAAATATAAAATTCTTGATTGATGTAGACGGAACTATAAATGTCTGGAAACCAAATGGAATTTCTGTCGCAGAATTTAAACCAGATTGCAATTATCTTATTAGATATCTGATAGACGAAGGGTTTTCGGATAAAAAGAAATGTAAAATCAAAATAATTGGCAAAAAAAACTAATCATTTAATATTTTTTATTATCTTATTCTTTGTAAATTTCCGCTCAACGAACTGTTTCATATCTGGCATTTCTTCAAAGATTTTATTTTTAAAATGCAAAAAATTATCAATTAAATGGGAATTTGCTGAGTTTTCTATCAGAAGATCACTCAAAACATAAAATTGATTTTCGGGAACATTTGTATCAATTATATTGTAACATTTTGTTATAATCGACACGTTCAATATCGGCATTTCAACGTCATCGTAAATTGATGTTTCAAAGAAATTTTTACCAGACTCATCTAATAATTTATAAATTTCAACATTAGTATGATTAATATTATCATTGAATACTTCTTCATATGCTAATGTACAAATTTCAATGATTTTATCATTCAATCTTCGATATGTACTATCGTTATACTCTACTAGACATTTCCAATTTCCACCCTCTACAATATATGTCATATAAATAAGTACTTTTTTACGATTAGAATGATAACAAATATAATATATATATTATATGATAACAGATTTATTAACGCTACAGAATCAATTGAGAATCTTTCATTGGCAAACAAAATCATATGCTGAACACCAAGCATTTGGAGGATCATATAATAAATTTAGCGATTTAATTGATGAATTTATAGAAGTATTCATGGGGAAATATGGTGTAATTGAAAATGAGGATGGATTTACAATCAAACTCACGAATTATTCTGATAAAAAAGATGTCATCGTGTGTTTAAATAAAAATATAGATAATTTATCATCTGATACAGGACTGCGAAGTAATCTACAGCAAAATGATACAGATTTATTTAATTTGATTGATGAAATGTTATCTAATCTAAATAAATTAAAATATTTGTTAACATTGTCATAATTAGAATTTTTTAATTAATTTTTATTAATCATGGATTATTTCGAACATTTCATATCAGACGCATATAAAGGTGGATTAAAAGCTTGGTTTGGAAAAGGATCACTTGGTAGTAAATCCGGTGGTGGGTGGGATAGGTATGACACAACTGGTAAACGAGTCGGTAAATGTGGAGATGCAAAAAAAGGTTCAAGTTATTCCGCGTGTCTTGGGAAAAAATATGCTACCAAACTTCGATCAAAGGGCGGAAAAAAAGCAATTGCAAATTGGGTTAAAAAGAAAAAAGCTGCTCAAAGAAAAGCTGGTCGTGGAAAAAAAGGTGATGGAAGTAAAGGAAAGGAACCTATTAGAGTATCGTATGACGAAGCAGTAGAATATATTTCAAATGAAATATTAAAAAAAATAATTAGAAAATAATTTTTCAATCCAAATAATTTAAATTTAAAGAGCGGCAATTATTGCTGCTCTTTTTTTTCATATTATATTTTTTATAAATTGACATATGATATATATACAACATATAGTTTAAAGAATATGAGTTATTACATAATAGATTCAACAATTGATAAAGTTGTTCAAAAAAATACGCTTCAAGAATTTGTAACATATCTCGAACACGTTTGTGTGCGTCATAACAAAAAATCTAGAACTGTATTCATGAATGATATGATTAGTATTGGTCACGGATATGATGATCCAGAAGGTGCATATTTTACAGAATTGATGTCATTAACATTTGATATTGGGGTTTGTAGAAGCGATGGGAAATTTGTTCGAACAAATATACACGAACATTCAAGAAATGTTAAATATAGAACACAAATGGGCGATTAATATATGAAGTTTAATGCGAATTGGACATCTCCGAAAAAAATCAAAGAGAATAACAAATTTATTTATGTTAGAGACTGGTTAATTCCATTTGCATATCGAAATGATTTTTTCGAATATTGGAGACGTAATCGCGAATCATTATCCTCAAAAGGATATTCTGTATATAAAAAAGATAATAATTGGTTTATGCGGGAATCTAAGAAATCGCTAAAATCTTTTAAAATTTCTGCAAAAAAAGAAGAGGATTCTCCAATTGTCCCTCATAAAGTAAAACACACAGATGGGTTGCGAGAATGGCAAGTCGCTGCAGTTGGTAAAATAGTCGCTTCCATAAAAAAATGGGGATGTGGGGTTGATGGAAGTGATGTAGGTGTCGGTAAGACATATACTGGATGTGCGGTCATTCGAGAATTGAACTGTAAGGTTTTAGTTGTGTGTCCAAAAGCTGTAAAAGAAAGTTGGCACAGAGTTATATCAAATCATTTTAATTTAAGTAATAAATGCGTGGGAATTATTAATTATGAAATGTTGCGAATAGGTAGACATGACAGTGATATTGTAAGATTAATTAAAAATAAGAAAACTAGAAAAAAAGAATACATATGGAAAATTCCTAAAAACACCGTAATAATATGGGACGAAGCACAAAAACTTAAAAACTATAAAACAAAAAATAGTGAAGTATGTATGAGTGCATTTAAAGCTGGATATAAAATGTTGTTTTGTAGTGCAACAATTGCAACGAATCCACTTGAATTAAGAACAATTGGACAGTGTATTAAACTTTTTAAAAACTCACGTCAATTTTATACATGGGCATATGATCATGGAGTTTTCAGGGGAACGTTTGGGATGGAATTTTCTGGGGATAAAATCGCATTAAATAAATTACATAAAGATATTTTTATAAATCGGGGAGTTAGATTAAATAGAGATACAATTCCAAACTTTCCAGAAAGTCAAATCATCGCACAATGTTATGACATGGATAAAACTGATACTGCAAATATAGAAAAAATATATGATGATTTAAAATTAGAACTTTCAAAAATAGATAAAAAATCAAAAAAAGATAAAGCAAATCAGCTTACTGAAATTTTAAGAGCTAGAGAAAAAATTGAACTGTTAAAAATTCCGCTATTAGTTGAAATGGCTCAAGAAGGAATTGATAATAATATGAGTATAGTTATATTCTGTAACTTTACACAAACAGTCAATGCCCTCGCTGAAAGATTGAATACTAAATGCATTGTTAATGGTGAAGTAAAAGATAAAGATCGTCAAAAAAATATTGATGATTTTCAGTCAGATAAAGAACGTATAATTTTAATTAATGTAGCAGCAGGAGGTGCTGGGATATCATTGCATGACATCACGGGAAAACATCCAAGACTTGCGTTAATAAGTCCTTCATACTCAGCTGTGTTAATGAGACAAGCTACTGGTAGAGTCTGGAGAGACGCTGCAAAAACAAAATCTATACAGAAAATTGTATTTGTCGCAAATACGGTGGAAGAAAGTGTTTGTAAATCAGTAAATCAAAAATTAGAAAATTTAGATCTTTTAAATGATGGGGATCTTACAAACGTATGACAAATAGCAAATTTAGAAGAATTTTGGTAAAATCATCCGAGTGGAAAATTGAGTTTGAAATAGAAAGTTTTTATGATAATCCTCATATTGAAGCGTGTACGCGTGCACTTGAAATAAAACTAAAAAGCTCAGAATCATTAGAAATATCTCCTGCAATGATATCAACGTGTATAGAAACAAATGAAAGTTTAACTATTAATACATATCGAATTTTACAAAATGGAAGTTTTTGGAAAGTTGCAGAAATATTGCGAAATTCAGTATTAAAAGATTATGAAATTGATCTTCGAGAAGAACCAATTTCAAATTATAAATAATAAATATGGAAGATCCAAATATACAATATAAATTACAAGAATTAGAAATTCTTAAAAAAAAGATCAATAGACTTTATGAATTAAATGAATTGAGCGACGAAGTAAAAAAAGAATTTGCGGCAGAAAATTATAAATCTATGAAAGGGTATGGAATTGATATTCCACATCTAGATAAAAAATATAAGGAGAATTTATATCCAAAAAGAAAACCCGTTGGTAAAAAAATTATTCTCACAGAATCAGAAATTAGAGAAGCATTAGAAAAATCGCCATCTGCAAGAAAAGCTGCCAGACGATTAGGTGTTTCATATCCAACATACAAAAAATATGCAAAACAATATAACATTCATGTAACTAAGGGTTGGCCAATAAAAAAAGGAGAGGTTCGACGAAAGGGTCCAATAAATCCATTTAAAGGAAAATATCCAATCAATGAAATTCTTGAAAATAAACATCCTAATTTTCCAGCACACCGATTAAAAGATAAATTAATACGTGCAAATTACAAAGATCCCAAATGTGAAAATTGTGGATTTGATGAAAGACGAATTTCGGACGGAAAAATTCCATTGTTATTAAACTTCTCAGATGGAAATTCTCACAATTTTGAACTCGAAAATTTAAACTTATTTTGTTATAATTGCACGTTTACGTGCGGGAAGGGATATATATCTAGAGGTCCAAGATCATTTGACCCAGATATGTTACAAGGTAGTAAAAAAGAATTAGATCAACGTTTTTAATATGAAGAAATTAGACCATTTATTATCAAAGAATCGCATATTATCTTCATTCAATATTATTCGCAAAATTAACAAAAAGGAATTAAGTAAAATGCGACAACAATTGGAGAGTACGTGTAAAGATGAAGTAGAATTAGAAGACAAACTACATAAATTCATTTCATCGAATATGAAAGATTATACTATAAAAAAGAATATTCCGGGTATTATTATTGAACAAGATACAATAAAATCTAAAACTAACAGTATTATTAAAAATAATAATATAGGTTCAAAGAAAAATTCATCAAATAAAAAATCAACAAAAAAATCTCTTATTGAAAAAGATTTTCATAAACTTCCAGATGAAAAACAAAAATCTATAATTGCAATCGCTTCACATATAATTGCACATTCTAATAATTTTAATTTGAATGTAAATGACATATTCTTTTTTATTCAAATCATTCTTTCAGAATTAAAAATTAATTCAGATGATATGAATGCTTTGAATAAAAAGTATTTTAATGCGAGTGGATTAGACGATGATAATGATGGATATGATGACGATGGATATGATGACGATGGATATGATGATGGTGAATATGATGATGATGATGATGATGATGATGGAAATCCATTTTAAATTTAAAAAAAATGAAAGGTTATAAAATGAACATATTAAATATAAATGATATTAGCGTAAATAAAAATAACACAGTATTTGTAAGTGGCGTTACGGGGCAAGATGGTAGTTATATGATTGATTTCCTGTTGAAAAATACTGACTATTATATAGTAGGTGGTGCAAGAAGGTTAAGTAATAAAAATCATGAGAATATAAAACATTTAGAAAATGAACCTCGTTTTAAACTGGTAAATTTTGATTTAACAGATTCACACAGTATTTCAAAATTAGTACAGAATCTACAACCAAAATATTTTATCAATTTAGCAGCTCAAAGTTATGTTGGTAGTAGTTGGGACTTTCCGATCCAAACGTGGGAGTGTAATTCAACTGGGGTAATTCATATTCTGGAAGCAATTAAACAATATGCTCCTAAATGTAGGTTTTATAATGCTGGCTCATCTGAAGAATTTGGTGATGTATTATATTCCCCACAAGATAATAACCATCCATATAGACCTCGTAGTCCATATGGCGCAAGTAAAGTTGCAGCAAGAAATATTGTAAAAGTATATCGTGATAGTTATAACTTATATGCAATTCAAGGATTGCTTTTCAATCATGAATCTCCAAGACGAGGTGAAGAATTTGTAACTAGAAAAATTACAAAGGGCGTTGCGAGAATAAAAAATGCAATTGTTAATAATAAACCATTTAAACCAATTGAACTTGGAAATATCTATACAAAAAGAGATTGGAGCGACTCTGCTGATTTTGTAGAAGGAATTTGGATGATGCTAAATCAAGAAAAATATCGAAAAGACTTTGATATAGAAAATAACATTCATTCAAAAAATTCAATCAAACAATTAAAAGAATATATTCTGTCAAGCCAAGAAACTTATAGCGTTAAAGAATTTATTGAACTTGCATTTAAATCAGTAAATATAGATGGAGCGTGGCATGGAAAACGTGTAAATGAAGAATTTTCATTATTGCGAGATTATGTTGTACATAACAATGTACAATCATCAGTTTTAATTAAAATAAATCCAGATTTCTATCGCCCAGCCGAAGTAGATCTTTTATATGGAGATTCTTCTGAAATTCGAGAGGATTTGGGATGGAATCCAAAAACGTCTTTTCATGAATTAATATCAAAAATGGTTATCAATGATGTAAATACATTATAAAAAGATTTGACATCTCAACATACTGGGTTATATTGAATTTATGAACATTAACCATAGTTTTAAATGTTCCAAATTTAAATGTTATGTTATTTACAAAAATATATTCTAATAATACTTTAAATATTACATTCCCAAGTTCCAATAAATTAAAATATCAACTCATTAAAAAATAAATTTTTCAAACTACAAATCGTAGAATGAATATAATACAAAAATAAATATAAATATAAATACAAATACAAATATGAATACTATAGATGGAATGAATCAAACACCACAACTAAACTTTGGATTAAAAGATACTACTTCTGTTAATTGCGACTCGTGTGATAATCAAATCTTTCAACAAGGAGTCATTTTTAGAAAAGTTAGCAAATTGGTAGCTGGAACTGATAAAGATGCACTTGTTCCTGTAAATGTTCCATATTGTACTAAATGTGGAGAGGCCATTCAAGAATTGTTGCCAGCAGAATTGAGAACTCCCGTCATATCATCATAACCATATATTGAATTTAACAGTATGTTAGTAATGAAAGATTAAATATCAACTAAATGATATGATCGGATGAATTACTAACATACTGTTAAAACTGAACAGTTAGAGGAATTAAATAAATGATTAAAACTTCTAAACATACTACAAAATTTTCAGTCTAAAAGCATTTTTTTGTCAGATACTTCTTCAAGTACTCCCATCTTCGTCTTTAACATTCTTAAAACCGCTTTAGGATCCATGTTTCCAAAATTCATACCCATTATACCATGCTGATTGCAAAACGTTTCCAGAGCCTTTATATCACATTCGTCGAAATATACTTTCGGAATACGCTTCGGATCATCCGAAAGTGATTTTTGTTTCAACAATAGTTTGTAAGGATCGAATTCAGGAACTTGATTCATATGATTTTAAAAACATATCAAAAAATTGATCATTTCTTTGTATTAAAGGACGTCCATCTGAATATCTTTTATATTCAAGTTTCATCTTATTAATATCTTTATTCAACAATGCTGTAAAAAATGTAGGGAACTTTCTTAACGATCCTAAATTGTACGCAAAGTCAATGCACATTTGTTTTTCTTTTACAGATAATTGATCATAATCAGATCTCGCATTTGATTTTAAATTCCCATCTTTTTTAGCGGATGTATATATTGACAGAATATCTCGTTTTGATGTAGATTCTGCTGTACGGAGATCACTCAACAATAACTTTATGGCGTCACGTTCAGTAATTCCTGAACTAAAGTCTTCTCCTTTTTTTAACTTATGCCCATATGCAAGCGTATCGAGTCCACCCTCAACACTTTTATGCGGAAACCATAATTTTTTATTTTTATTATATCCTGAGCGAATTCCGTTTTCAACGAATTTCATATAATCGATAAAATTTGAATCTGAAATTGCAGATTGTCCTGATCCGGATGTAGATGATTTATCTTCAGTGGATTTTATATTTGCAATTTTACCATTTTCATCAATTGGAATAATAATATTATCTCCAATTTTAATATTGTTAGGATCTTTAATTTGAGAATTTGCTTTTAATATTGCATTTAGAGATACATTTGATTTATTTGCAATTCCACTTAAAGTATCTCCACTTTTCACCACATATACTTTAACTGGGATTTTTTTAACTAACTCCACAGTTGGTTTAACAGACGATTTTGCAAATAATCTGTTAAGTCCACTTACACCGATTACCCCAAGACTTAACAGTGATGCCAACGCAATATCTTTAAATCCTTCATTAATAATAGTAGATGGAGGAATGTAATATGAATTGACATCACTTGATTTAATCGACGAATTTGACTTCATTTAAATATATTATTTTCGATTTCTTAGAATATTTTTTGCTTCTGCTACAACTGAAGAATCTGGTTCTGCAGGTACGTCAGAAGCTTCAACTTCATCATCATCATCAGAAACATCATCAGAAGCATCATCGTCATCATCATCATCTAAAGCATCAGATAAGATGTCACACAGTGCTTGTGCAATGTTTTTATCAAGTGTAAGTGTTACGTTTTCAGTTTCTTCATCAGAAATTTCAATATCTTCAGGAGATTCCATATCGTCTGCGTTTTCAAGAATATTACGCACCATTTCTTTAATTTCGTTTTTGAGTTGTGATTGTTTTATTTTCATATTATTATTTTTGCTTTCAGCCGGACCTACATAATCATATCCACTATTATAGGTTCCGGAATCATTTGTTATTGTTGAAATTGTAGGATCAAATGCTTCTTTTGGTAACGCGGAAGTACCTTTCATTTTCCACTTACCACCCTTTCCTTTATACCATTTTGCAGCCCATCCGCTCGCATATGCAGATGGCCAAGTATCAAATTTACTCTTAGCCAGTGATTTTGCTTTAGACCAAAGTTTCGAATTTGTAGGGACAGGTTTTTTCTTACTCGATTCTTGTAATTCAATGTCTAACATTTTATTGTGAACTGGCTGACTTCGTCGTCCACACACTTTACCAACCGGAGTATCTCCGATGGAACCGCCCATATTAGTATTTGACATCAATGCATCACCGACTCTTGAAGCATCATTAAATCCAGAATCGCTATCACCATATCCAGAACTGGGTTTACAATCAAAGTCACGAGATAATCCAGCTTTTGCCAATTTCGAATAATATTTTGGATGGTGTGCTAAATGATCTAATGCAATTTCTTTTGCAATTTTCAGATCATTTGTATGTTCCATTTCGGTCTGTACGCCAATTGCTAATTCTGTAGGATCAATTTTATCAGATACTGAATATTCTCCCACTTCTGCATTTATTAAATCATTTAAATTACTCATTTTTATTCTTTAAATTATCTTGAAACTTTTTAAAGCTCTGACCTGAATTTGCATTGTAATCAATTGTCCACCGACCAACCATTGATGGTGAATTTACAGATGGGTCGTGTAGATGTCCATCACCAATATAATGCCAATTATCATTTCCTAAAGATTTAGGTTCGATATATGTTGGTTTAGATTTGTTTGAGTGAATTGACATATTAATATATAGTAAATTTAGATTGATTATTTATAATAATCTCCATTTTTCTGAGCATATTTACGTGCTTTCAACGCAGTCATTATTTCCATAATTGCTTCGTGTTTTTCGTCAGGTTCAATATCGAACATATGCAATCTGCTGTAATATTTTTTGTCTTTCTTTAAATTTTGAACGACAATCTGTTTTGCAATATTCTTATCTTTCAAAACCAACCGTTTCATTTCGTAATCAATTCCGGTTAAAACTTCATCGGGAGTTACTTTATTTTCTATATTTTCTACGTCATTTACATATTGCCATGCATTTTCTTGACTATACGGAGTGATATGTTTTTCAGTTTCTTTTGCAGTTAAATTCGATTTGTTTGTAAATGTTCCAAATTTAGATGGATCTTGAACTATATTCGGACTTTTAAAGGTATCATATACATTCGGACTAGAAGCACCTGCATTGGCACCCCCCTGTCCATATGGAAGTCCTTGCATCATTCGATCACCTAAATCTCCTATTTCATTCATCTCTGACATATTATATAAATATATAAATATTATATTTTATTATAATTTTAAAATTTATTGAAAAAAATGCGCATCTATTTATAGATGCGCATTTTCCATAATAACAAATAGTATTTTTTATTATAATATCTGAAACTATTTTAAATTGTGGACAATGATTACTACAATCACAGATGCACATAATCCTATCATCATTCTGCCAAAATCTTTCGCAACGAGAGGAAAGACTTGTTTTGCTTTTCGTTTATTAGAAACTGCTGCTATTGCTAACTCTCGTCCAGTTAACAAACCAACAAATACCCAAGTAGTGCTCATTGGAATATTATTAATCTCTTTAAATATAAATAAGATAACCCAATATACAAAGTCAATAATACACGCAGACCTAATAAACTTGGTACTACTCTTATTAAGAACAATCTCTTGAATCTTACCTCCTCTTTCTTTGAACATGAACGCTAATCCAGCTACAAAAACTATAGAGATAATAACCATTAAGTCTGCTGGTACCTGTCTTGGTAGGAATACAGCAATGTTTGCCATGTCATGGGATAACCACGTAAACCATAAAAAGCCTGTAGTAGTCCATTGAGCTACTCTCCAAAACGTCTCATGCCTAATATCAACATCCTCACTTTCATTTAACACTTTAGATAATAAGAACCAGATAGAATAAGCTGCTACTGCTGCTACAGCATAACCGGCTATAGATTTTATAAGCATCTTTTCAAGTACGAATGTAGAAGCGAATGCAGATAATACTAAAAAAGAAGTACTAACAGGTACTCCTATACGAGTAAGTAATACTAAAATCGCGGGTGCTAATGCATGATACCATTGTATATCTACAAAAGGTATCTTAGTTAATCTACCATATGAGATATCTCCTCCATTTACTGTCCAACCATACCACAGGGTGAATAGAAGAACAATAGAGGCTCCAGCCCACATTGTAGTCCATTTGAATTTCTCATTGTTTGATGCGATCCAAGTACCGAGAGTTTGTACTGAGTCATTTGCTATAACTGAGTAGGCTGCTA
>JAAHTH010002242.1_pt1 | contig 15271 bp, 19 predicted proteins | sample 6116091 | NCBI WGS metagenome assembly JAAHTH01 (sample SAMN13939990, study PRJNA603662) | sponge metagenome | isolation source: marine sponge | host: Mycale hentscheli | place: New Zealand | collected 2006
CCTTAGGGTCGGTAACTGGTGATTTATAAAAACTTCTAGTTATTATTTCTTCTAATTCTTTTTTACTGAATTTTTTAGTTTTTTCTCCTTTCATTTGTTTCTGGAGTTTTTCAGTCATTTTTTTACCGAGAGCACTTTTACCCATTTCTTCAACCACTAACTTTGCTACATAATTAAAAGGTTTATTAAGTTTACTTGCTGCATTTTTTACAGCTTCATTTAAACTTTCACCAAATATATTAAGTGCTTTTATATCACCTTGGTTACAGTAAGGATAAGTTCTACATCTATTTTTTACTGTTACAAATTTACTTCCTTTTCCTCCGTATGTGGGTTTTTGTGCAAATTTCCAATTTTTAGCGTCTTTTGCCCAAATTGCTGGTTGTGAGTATGCTCCTGAAGAAGCGGCACCTGTACCTTCATCAACTTCTTCTTCTGTTTCGTCTAAACCTGTTAAGTCTTCTTCCTCATTTAAACCTGCTCTAAACCTTGCTTTAGCGGAGTATGGTCTTCTACGTAATCTATCACTATCACTTCTTCTTATTTTAGGTTGGTCTTTTTCGTCATCTTTTTCGACTTCAATCTCGTAGTCACCATCTACTTTAATTTCAATTTCATCTTCATTTAATCCTGTTAAATCTTCATTTTCGTTTATTCCAAAATTGTATTTTTTAGAGAATTTATCAGTTTGTGTGTGTTTATCAATTAAAAACTTACTTTTACCACTAAATAATTTATCTTCTTCTTTATCTGGTTTTTCGGTCCCATAAGTGTCCACCTTTTTATTACCTGTCCATTCTATATTACTTCTAATTTTTTCGTTTAAAAAATTTTGTACCATTTCTTCTTTTAACTCATCCTCCATACCTGTTAAGTCCTCTTGTATGTCAATATCTTTTTTTAAGTTCATAATATTCATATAATTATCTCCTGATTTAAGAGCTTCATTTTCCAAGGTGTCATCAAAACTAGATTTAAGTGCCTGGTCATATTTTTGTGATGGATTCATTATTTAGTATTTTTTAAAGCGTTTTCCCAAAATCCTTTTCTCATCCACAAAGTTTTATATAACTCTACTATGACTTTGGTTGCTACGTCTACAATTCTTTTATGTTCTGCTCTTCCTAAGTTACCTGTTTTTTTGCCTAACTCTTTTTCCACCATATCTATAACTTTTTTTTCCGCTTGAGTACTGTCAAAAAAAGATTTGATTTCTTTTCTTGCGATTCTTTCTATTTCTTTTTTATCTGTAGCAGTCAATGCCATGTTATAGTGTTTTACTATAAATATAATGTACTTAGGATAACTACTGTTGAATATTGGATAAAACCCAGGATGAAGTTACAATGGTTGCTGCACCCAATAAAAACTGAAAAGTAGGTTTTTTGTACCACTTAGGTTCTAGTTCTTTCGTAAGGTCTATATATAAATCAATTCTTTTATTTAAGAGGCCTACATTTTCTTCTAAATACATTATATGTAAACTATCTTGTTTATGTAATTTTTTATAATTTAACAATTGTATGTTAAGTAAACCAATCTCCAATTTTTGTAAACTATCAGTTTGTTCATGTACTTGAAATAGTGAATCTATTTTTACCATTTCTTCATCTGTAAAATTATTTTGTCCAAATGATAAAAAAGGAAAAAAAAGTAGTAATATGAGTGTTAATTTTTTCATTATTATTTTATTATAGATTCAGCGTCTACTTTATCTTTTTTACAACATTCTTTTTTAGTTGTACAATCTTTTTTAACTGTTTTATTTAAATTGATTACTCCACATCCGAACATTGTTCCGATAAGAAGAAAGGTTAATAGTTTTTTCATTTTCTTATACGTTTTTTAATGGAAGATGCGGCTTCTTTACCAGTTTTCTTTTTAACTACTGGTTTTTTAGTTTTAAGCTCTTGTATTTTTTTAGTGGTGGTAGAGATTTTCTTTTTTGTCGTCTCTTTTTGTTTTTTGACTTGTTGAATTTTCTTTTCGACTTCTTTGGTTTGTTTTTCGTTGTCTTTTATATTCTTTTTAATTCTTTTTACTTTTTTAGTAGAGTTTGCATTTAGGAACCATACTAATCCAATCAGGAATCCTAAAGCACCTACTACAAATTTCCATGATTTTTTTAAGAATTTCATAGTTAAGTTGTTAATTCTTCATCAGGAACTTCATCAACGTCACTTTCTGTTTTTTTACGTTGTGCTAAAATTGCTGCCCATTTATTCGAGAACATCTCGTAGTATTGTTTTAACTTTCCAAGTACTTCCATAAAATCATCATCTACTTTCAAAAGATTAGCGTCTATGTATACCCCATTATTTTCCCCTATGGTATAATAAAAATCTACTTCAAATTTTACTAAATTACCTGACCACTCTACATTTGTTTTATAAATGTTTAAAGGCCCGTAATCCACTAAGTCTGAAACTTGGTCTACAAATTCTTCCATAGTTTCTGTGTAAGTACTTTGTTCCTCGGATGTAAGTTCTAGGTCTTTACCATCGGTTCCATGGGTAATGATTAACCCTCCACTTACCTTATATTCTTTAGTTTTTTCTTCAACTTCAGGTTGGTCTACAACAACATCAGTCTCTACTTCCGCTTGTTCATAGAGTTTTCTAGATATATGAAGAAACTTTTTCATTTCGTCATAACCGTTTTCTCCCACTTTTTTAGTGTTCTTCGTGATTAATATTCTCTTCTTGTTTCTCATTTAAATGTAATTTTAATTTTTCAAAGTCAAAAGCTGGTGTGACATCATTCCAATATATACTATAATTACTTCTAGTTGCTATACCTTTAAATTTTTCAACACCTTCTATTTTAGTATTATGACCTATAAAATCTTTTTCTATATTATGTTTTAGAGATAAATAGTCTATTACCTCCGCACAAGACTTTATTTGGTCTTCTGTATAAACATCCCAAAAGAAATTTCTTCTCCATTTCTTCTCAAAAGGTTTACCTTTATAAATATCTCCAATCCAGTTGGTGAATCTATCTATTACTGGATTTTTTTGTAACCACCCTAAATTTTCTAGAACAATAAAAATACTTTGCTGGTCTATTGTTTTATCTCCAAAAAACTGTGAACTCTTAGATGTTTCTATAAGTTGTATAATTTCACCTTTTTTATCTATTATAAGGTGAGGGATTTTTTTATAATTTTTGTTATTACGATACTTTAACCCTAAAAGATAATTCCTAAAACTCCTATTAGTGTTAGTTAAAATAATTTGATTTTTAACCTCATCTTTTTCATAGTGAAAAAAATTATCTTTTATTTTTAATTTTTGTTCCATGTTTAAATTATAGGGTTATCTCCTCTTTTTGTGTATCTTAATACTTTTTTTTCCTTTTTACCTAATTCACTATCTTCGATAATTATTTCTTCTTCAAATGTTATATCGTCTTCTTTATCTTCTAACTCGGTTTCTTCCACTAAAAGTGTTTGGGTGGTGTCTGTCAATCTATCAAGAGAGGGGACGTAGTCATCCATAGAGGTAGTAAATTGGTCTGAAGTTAAAGGGATTGGTCCTTCTACTTCTATTTCTTTATCCTCTTCTGCTTGAGGGAAACTTTCTGTTTGTTTATATAAGTCTTTTATGTGTGGGTTTTTGTGAGATGATTTTATGTTTGGTGTAAGTCTTTTATGGGTGGGTCTTCTTTTTCGGGTTTTATTTGAGCAAATGCAAAATTGGCGGCCACTACCATTGCTATAGCAAGGGGGTCGAACACAAATACAATTAATAATAAAAACCAATTAACAACGGTCCCCATATCCTTACCTGTTGTTTCGGATAGATATTTTAATGGTCCCAGTTCTCTTTGTTCTTCGTTTCCAATTTCAAGGTCTAATAGTTCAGTATCTATTCGCATTACAGAGTCCATTACAGCATCTAATTTTAGATTTATATTATTCCTATCTTCTATCGTTGTTTTTAATTCTGATTGTAATGCTCTTCTGGTTGAACTGGATGTTGTGGTAATTACTGATTGGGAATTTTCATCCCAGTAAGATACTGATGTTGGGTTTGAAAGGGATGTTCTTAAATCCGATATAGTTGTATTTAATTGTGTCTTTTCTAGAGTAAGGTCTGTTTTCTGTTCTTCAAACCTATTTTGTTTTGTTTGTAATACCACTAAGGATTTGTCTAGGAATTCAGATTTGGTCGCTGTTTCTTGGTATGCCCCTGATAGGAATCCGTATATACCACCACTAGTAATTAATATTAAAACCAACACAGCTACTGATAGGTAAGTTCTTAACCATTTATTAATGGTCCCCCAATATTGATACAATAGAGATGCACATACTAGTTTTGCAAATTCTAATGAACCTGCCATTATTATTACTTGGGTAGATGCCCCAGCAAATAATTTACTCAACCCGAAGACTGAGTAAAATGCTGCGGAAGCAGACACCGCAAGTGCTGATAACGCTATTAAAAATGGAAATATTCTTTTTTTCATTTCAAATATAAATAGTTTTTAATTCATATAATCAAACAATATTTCACTTTCATTTCTTAATTTTCTAATCGCTTTTTCTTTAATTTGTCTTACTCTTTCTTTAGTTAAGCTAAAGTCTTTTCCAATTTCTGCAAGAGTACGTGGGTGACCTGAAAGTCCAAAATAATCTCTTACTATTATTCTTTCTCTTTCATCTAAAACATTCATGACTTTATTTAACTCTATTTTTAAATCTTCATCAGTATTAAAAATATCCTCTGGATTCATAGAATCTGGATTAGGTATTAATTCTAATAAAGTATCTCCATCTTCATTAATAGGTTTATTTAAATTTACCATTTTAGGTAATCGTGCTAGTTTCCCTGTTAACTCTTCTACTTGTCCATCCACTTCTCTTTTTGCCTTTTGTAGGTCTTGTACTACATTTGCGGGTAAGCGAATGGTTCTAGCGTGTTCATTTAAAGATTGTAAAATAGATTGTTTAATCCACCACACTGCGTAAGAAATAAATCTATAACCCCTATCCCAATCAAAATTATTTATTGCTTTAATTAAACCAAAATTTCCTTCCGCTATTAAATCCGATAAAGGAACTCCTTGATTTTGATAGTCTTTCGCGACGCTAATGACAAATCTAAGATTACCGTTTACCAATTCTGACTCAATTTGATTCCTTTGAGAATCTGTCACACCTTTTTTAATCATGCTAGCTAATTCTTTTTCTCTAGCTGGTGTTAAAATTTTTTGTTTTCTCACATCTCTCAGATAATGAGATATTTCTTCTTGATTTATGTACGTTTTATTTTTTTTCATATCAATTTTTTATATTAATAGTACAAATAGTGTACCATTGGGTTGGGGTATGACAAAATGTCATATAATCTACAAAATTACCAATAATTTTTTACTTTACCAAACTATTTCTTACTTATCTCATTTAAAAAGTCCCATTCATCTGATGTTAAAGACTTTATTCCGTTTTTGGATATTTTATCTAGTATCTCATCCAAAGAGTAGTTCTTCTTTGGTTGTGGCTGTACTGGTTCAAAATTAAAAATGTCTTTTAGTTTCTCTTTTAATATATCGTTAACCATTTTAGTTTTTTTACTTCTAAATGTCTCAATACTTACTGTTCGCATATCACTTAAATTAAACAAATGTTTAAAAAGTTCGTCGTTAAGTCTGCTTCCAAATTTACGTGGAGTAGGAATGAGTATGTAACTTAAGATTTGACTGGTAAAGGAACTGTCTAAAAATTTATTAACTTCCTCCAAAGATTCTCTACTTCTAAAATGTGCAATAATAAGATTATCGTGGTGCACATACTTTAAATGTGTATCTTCCATTGCTACAGATAAAATATCTATAACTTCTTCTAATACTAATGTTATATGGTCAAACTCACCAATTAAAAATAGTAGGTATTTCTTTTTTCTATTTGAAGGCATATTTTTTACTTTTATTTATACAAAGATACGTATATTTATTGATATAACAATTATTATGATAGAAAAAAAATCAAATAAGGATACTTCTAAAAAAACTATTAGAAAAGGAATTAAGAAAAATAAATTTAATTCTAATCGTGCGGGGGTAGATGTAGCACCTGAGTTTAAATTAAATACGGGTTGGCCAACAAAGGGTTACAAAAAAGACGGTAAAAGAGTTAAAACAACTAATCCTAGTCATGAAGGAGAAGAATGGTTTGATAGTAAAAGTTTCAATGACTCTGAAACTAATAAAAGGCCTATACACCCACAAAAAGATTATTTAAATAAACATGACGACCATACTGGTGACGATTATATCGAAATGGGACATGAAAAATTAGAAGATAAAGTAAAGTACAGTGAAAACCCTAATCTAGACCAAGAGAATTATAAAAAGGGTGGACATTTAAAAATAGATAGAGACGGATGGTCAGGTAATGACCATTTAAAAGTTAAAACGGAAAAACCTAAAAAGGGTGATGATGTAATTGTAGGTTACGCACCTGAACTAAAATACAATTTAGATAAAAAACCGGATATTTATAAAGTAAACGAAAACATAGAAAATATGAAAGCAATTAATGAACAAACAAATAGAATAAAACAAATGATGGGGTTCAAAGATGGGATGACCCTAAAAGATGTTCAAAAGTTAACTGAAGCTCACGACAAAGGAGGATTTGCGGCCGCAACTCCTACGGATACTGCATATGCTGTAGGTGACTCAAAAGGTAATATGTTAACAACTACTTGGGCTCATAACATGGGAAAAGACATGGCTCCCTCAGCTGAAAATATTTACGCTACCGTACATGGACCTCAAGATAAAAAAGGAATAGCCAAACAGGTAATGCCTGGAGGTGGAAAATTAGGAAGTAAAGAAGGTCAATGGTACCTTACAAGTCAACTTGGTGGAAAAGATGATGGTACTACTGCTTTATATCGTGGTGTTACGGGAAAAAAAGGTGTTAGTTATAGTTCACCTGTAGAGGGGGAGTATGGTGCAACATTAGGACCTGACGGTAAAGTCTTTAGTGTAGGAGAAAAAGGTGGTCACTACGTGACAGATAGTCTTCAAGACCAGCCTTGGTTTTGGGGTTCACATGAAAGAGGAACTCGGGACTCTAGAAGTGTACCTTATGACGCATACAGTACCGAATCTGGTTATTTGGATGCTTCTGACCTGGCTAAACCATGGCAGAGTAGACAAAGAAAAGGTCAAGCACCTAAAAAATCTACCAGGAGAGGAGTGGATAGTGTCAAAGGACCAGGATTAGGTATTCGAGCAAAGAATTATTCTACTGAGGACGCATATGATACAGCAATTAAACAAGCTTTGTCCTCGGCACAAAATAATCCAACAGCTGGTCGTTCAAGAAAGGGTGGAACTGGAGCTGGAGCAGCTGGAAGTTTTGAAGCTCCTGTAATGAATCCAGCAACGGGTAAAGCTTCTAAAAAATCTAAAAAACTAAGTGAAAATACTATGAGAAAAAGAATTAAAGAAAATAACGATATGTCGTTTTGGGGTGGTAAAAGACCAATCCAAGAAACAAAAAGAACTAAAAAAGTAAGATTAACTGAATCTCAATTAATCAGTGTGATTGAAAAAACTGTAGAGGACCACTTACAAGAAAGAGCTTTAGGTGTTGGTTTTACTCACCAAACTAATGGTTTTTCTAATCCAGTTGCAACTAGACAACAAGAAATGAGTGAAGATAAAGACTGGATGGGGGGTGTAGAAAAAGATATAGAAAAAAGAGGAACTGAAGGTGTGTTTCACGAGTGGTGTGATAAAAGAGGATATGATGGAGGTTGTGACGCTAAGTGTTGGGACGCTGCTAAAAAAGAAGGTGGTATCTGGTCAAAAAGAGCTGGACTTGCTAAAGCATTTTGTGAATCTAGAAAATAATGGGTAGAAAGGTAACTATATCAGAATCTGTTTTACGTAAAATTATAAATAATGTTATTAAAGAACAGGAGGAGTCTATGGAAAAATTTCCAGTAGACGATGTGGACTTTGATATTGATGAGTCGGATATGATTGAAATTTACGGTTCTAAAGGACCTATGAGAAGGTTTAGAGGTTCAATATATTATGATGGGATGGTTCCTGAAACAGACGATGTAGAATACGATAGAAAATTAGCAAAAAAAATATTAGATTATGAAAGACAGCGTTTAAGTAATATGGAAACGTATGTGGGGGGTGTTGGTTTTAAAACTGGAAGTCTTATCGACCCTTATGATAATATGGATTTTTAATTTATTAAATTAGATATATTATTTTTCTTTTCTACTGTAATATACCCATCACACCATTCTTTAACTAATGGATTATGACTAATAATGATAATCTTCTCAAAGTAATCTCTTATTTTATTAAAAAACTTACCAACAAACTCTAAATTTTCATTACTTACTTTTCCAAATACCTCATCAAAACAAACAATATTAGGTTTAGGTAAAGAACATACTTTTGCTAATACAGCTCTTAAAGCTAAGGCAGCTAAAGTTCTTTCATAACCACTACCTCCACTCATTGGTTTTTCTATCCCACTACTATTGTCCACCATCCAAAATTCTACTTCATGTTTTTCATTTAATCTTACATCTAACATAAATTCTGTGCTATCAGCAAGTAACCTTATTAATTCATTATTAATATAAGGTACCATTTGTTTAAGAATTATTTTAGATATGCCATTTTTACCGAATGCCATCAAATAGGCTTTGAATATCGTATCTATTTTTTCTTCTTGTTCTATTTGTTTTATTAATCTATTATTTTCTTTAATCTCTTCTTTGTTGGATGTTATTTCTCTTTTGTAAAGTAATTTATTAGAGGTAATATTATTTTTATCCGAAGTTACTCCTTCTAGTTTTGTTTTTACCTCTATTATGTCTTTTTCCAGTATTCTATTTTCTTCTAAATTACTTTTATTGTTATTCCAATTATTTAATTTTTGTTCTAGTGATATTTGTTGGTTTTTTAATCGTTCGATATCCAACTCGTATTTCATCTCCAACAATTTTATTTTTTCATAATTTTCAAGTTCCTTTTTTATTTTTTCTAAATCTAATGTGTCACTTTCTAATTTAATTTTTTCTTTTTTGAGGGATTTAAATCCATCTTCTTGAGTTTTAATTTTTAGTTTTAACTCTGTAATTTGGGTAGTGTGGTCCACGTCTTCTAAAGGTTTTTTACATACAGGACAAAATTCACTATCCTCCAATGTTTTTAAAGTTTCTTTATCTTTTTTTAAAGTAATCTCTAATGTAATATACTCATTATTATTAGTGTCTTTTTTTCCTAATAGTTCATTATATATTTTTTCATCAAAAATAGATTTTGGTTCAACAGCTTTAAAGTCTTTAGATTTATTTTCTTTATTTTGAATTTCTTCTTTTTTTTCTTCTAACTCTTTCTTTAAATCTGTTGGGTTGAGTTTGACTAGCTCTTCATCAATATTTGTATGTTGTCGGGAGATTAAATTATCTCTCTCTTTTTCTAATGTTTTTATTTTAATATTTAAATCACTTAAACTATTCTCCCCTTCTTTTATTTTTAAATGGTAATCATTTATTTCATTATTTAAGTTCTCTATTTTTTCTTTTAAAGTATCAATATTGTGTAAATTAGAAATGAGTTTTTTAGACCAAGCGGAGTACATTTCCTTACCTACTTTTTCTTTTTCTCTCAAATATTCTAGTCCTATAAACCTAGTAAGTATGTGCCCTCTTTGGGTTGGTTTGGCTTCTATTATATCTTCTACATTATTACCAGTAGCTAAAATAGTTAACAGAAAGTCGTCTAGATTACCAATAGAATCTTGTATAAATTTTTCCGTTTCTCTTCTTTGTTCTCCTTCTAGATTAAGGAGTACTCCGTCTTTTAATCTTTTATGAAAATTTAATTCTGTTTTAACTGTCCACTCCCCCTTCCTGGTTTGTTTTTTAATTATTCCTCGTTCTATAATATAGTCCTCTCCGTCTATAGTAACCATTCCCCTAACTAAAACTACATTTTTATTTGTAAATCTATTAAATATATCGACAGCTTTAGCACTTTTAGTAGTTGTATTAAAAAACAAAAACAAAAGTAAATCTATAGTTAGTGTGGTTTTCCCACCATAATTAGAGGGTATTGAGTCGACTGTGGTTATACCACCGAGTTTGTCGAAATCTACCCTATTTCCCTGACCAAACGATAAAAAGTTATCGAACTCAATCCACCTAATTTTCCATTTTGTGTGTTTTCTACTTCTTTTCCCTTCTTCTAAAAGTTTAGTTTCTACCTTTTCATCTAATTTTTTAAATCTTTCCCACTCTACTTCAAAGCCAGCAGTTTCAATATATTCTTTAACTAACTTAGTTTGGTAGTTAATGTCTATTACTTTTTCACTTACGTCTATAGAGGAGAGTAATTCACTATCATCTAAAGTTGATTTGGTTATTACTGTAATTCTTTTAGAATTGTATTTTTTTCTAAAGTAATTTTTTACCCTTTCTAGTCTTTCCTGGGTGAAATTTATAGGGTTATCTTCCCAGACTACTCTAATGTATGGGTTATCTCCTGTTGACATTATTTACCAAGTTTTTCACCTATCCAATCAAAAATATCTTCGATTTTATCTTCAATATCTACAAAAAACTCAGAAATTTCTGCCCACCAATCTTCTAATAAACTTTTAATTTCTTCTAATAAATCTCCCATTATGATTCTTGTTGATTTTCAAACCATTCTATAATGGTGTTTATTGCCCATACACCTCCACTTGCTAACATACCATCAAAAAAGATATGTAAATAAGGGATAGATGTTAATGGGTCTGTAGGTGAAAAAAATACGAGTGAGTAAAGGAATCCTACCCATGTTGATGTGCACATCATACAGGAAAGTAAATCACCAAAAAAGGTGGACTTTCTAGAAATCCATTCTCTACTTTTATTGAATATGCTACCAAATACAAGTATTTGGGACATTCCATACGCTGCTAATAACCATATTACTAATTCCATAATTTATTCTTTATATGTGTCTTTTATGTTTGAGGTTTTTAAGTGTTTTAAGTTTCCTTTTTGACTAAACGATTGGAAATGTGATAAAACATCCTCATACTTTTTTATTTTCTTATTTAAATCTTTTATTTTTTCTTCACATTGTGAAGTTTTTTCTTGTGTTAAATTTTCTATTTTTATTTTTAATTCACTTATCTCATCGTTTTTTTTAAGTAGGTTTTGGTTACTCTCAATCATTAACTCCCTACTTATTTTTTTCTTCATTGTTTCTATTTGTTTTTTACAATGGAGATTTTCTTTTTCTAAATTATTAATTTTTTTTAGGTGTGTTTCCATTTCTTTTTTATTAGTAACTAATTTTTCTATTTCTACTATTTTTTCTATTTCTACTATTTTTTCAACTGGAACTTCTACCTCTTTTTCTACTGGTACTTCAATTATTTTTTCTACTATTTTTTCTACTTTTTTTTCTACTTCTTTATTTATAATTTTTGGTTTCATTAAAGAAGGTGTTAGTCCGTATTTTTCTATAGCGAATCCACCCTCAAAACAACTTAGAATTAAATCATCTGGTTTTTCTATTTCATTTAAATCACAAAAATCTTTTACTTCTTTTTGAAGTTGTTTTGGTAAATTATTTATTAGTGAGTCGTTCTTTTCCATTATCTATATCTGTTATATCTTTTATTTTAAAAGCTAAAAATGGTTCTGGGTTTTTAATGTCTTCAAAATAATACTTGTCATTTTCAACATCATATACGCCAAATCCGTGTTTTTTAATACTTTCTCCAAAATTTTGTTGTATTAATGAACCTACCATGTAAGCTTTTTTATTGTTAGGTATGGTTAAAATTTGTCTTTTATGTATGTCCCCTGCCAATACTACATCTAATCCCTTAAATATGGATACGTCATTAGCGCTGTCGAAAGCAAAACCTAAATCCGTAGTTAATCCTCTAATAGGGCCATGATAAAGACCTATTTTATATTTTTTACTTTTGGTGTTAAATTCGGGCCTTTTATTTTCATTATAAAGGGAGTAAACCACCCATTCTATGTTATTGTCTTCATACACTCCTTCGTCTTTATAATATATAATATTTGGGTTGTCTAAATTTTCTACAATAGGTGTTAATGCGTCTAACCTATTATGGTTATTTTCTAAAAAATCATGGTTTCCTACTAAAAAAATACTTTTACATATCTGGGAGCACTGTGTCATTACCCAACTTACCAAGTTAATTAGTTCTGGTGTCATTTGATTTTTAGAGTGCACTAAATCACCAGTAAAAACTATTCTATCTGGTTGTAACTCCTCCCATTTTTTAAAACATTTTTCTAATTGATTTCTATATAGGTCATGTTGTTTAAATAACCTTAGATGTAAATCAGAAAAATGGACTATTTTTTTAATCTTATCCATTATTTTCTAACATATTAATAATTTCTTTACGAAAATCATAACATTTTATAGGTTCATATTTAGTATTTTTTTCATTGAACCAGACTATGTAGGAGTCTCCTAATTTTAATTTTGTGTTTTTTTCTATAATGTACCTATAAAGTGATAATTGTAAGGAATAGGTGTTAATTTCACATACGTCTAAGTGTGAAATAGGTGCTTTAAATTTTTGCCATCTATTACTTTTTTTTATTGCTTTATTAGTTTTCCAATCCCATATTTGATATTCGTTCGATTTTTTATTCCAAAATAATTGGTCTACCATACCACAAATACCTAAATCTACATCTCCTACAATTATTTCGGATTTAATGGGTACTAATTTATCGAAAGAATCTTCATAAAAATCTTTAAATTGTTTTACCAATACATGAAAAGGTTCTTCTACGTCATTATTACCTAAAACTTTCATTACTTTTTCTAATGGGTAAGGAAAAATTTTATTATTTAGGTAATTTTCCGCGTACTCATGAAAAAGTGTCCCTTTTTCACATGCAAAATCACTTTTGTATTTCCATTCTTTTAATATTTCTTCTTTTTCAATACCTCTTTCATCAGCTTTCTTTTTTGCCCAATATTCACTATCGAACGAAGGTTTAAATTTACCTATAAACTGAGTTGCGGAAGTTTGTGGATTACCATCTATAAAGTATTTATGTGGTTCATCGTAATATTTTATGTTATTAAAAACACTTAGTTCTAATGATATTTCCATATTATCTTTCTAAATTTAAAATCATTTTTTTATTTATATCTCCTCTTATGTCACCTACATCTTTTCCATCTGGCATTTTTACCACCCTTACTCTTCCTCTTAAAGTTCCCCCATTTAATTTAAAATACAATTTTTCTGCGTTGTCCCAAGCATCACTATCTAAACATATGATAATATTCCCTTTAGATTTATCATATAATTTTTTCCATAAATTATCAGATATTACTTTTCCTAAAATAGGAATAGAGTTTGGTAGAAAAAACATATCAAATACACCCTCAACTAAGTAAATGTCTTCTTCCCAGTTTATTAAAGGTTCATTAAATATAATTTTATCTTTAGGATATTCAGGATTTTTATACTTAAGTTTAGTTTTAATAAAACTTCTTCCCACAAAGTAGTTTACCTCACCTTCTGTGTCATAAGAAGGAACTATAATTCTATATCTATATTCACCTTCTAATACATACCCTAAATTGTATTTTTCAATTATATCATTAGTAACCCCTCTTTTTTTTAAATAATTAACCGCTTCTTTATGCGGAATACTTAATGGGTTACCTTCACTAATTTTAATAAAATTGTAAGGTAATTTAGGAATTCTATATGTTTTATTTTGGGGTGATTGTCCATCTTCAGGATTTGTTAATTCGAATAAACGTTTATGAGATGGTGTTCCCCATTTTTTAATTAGTTTACCTAAATGTCCTTTGGTGTAGTGAGTGTCAGAGCATGCCCAACATTTAAATATGTTTCTTTTATAGTTTACCTCTAGATTGCCTTTACCGTCTCCTGACTCCAATCCTTTAATGTCGTACGAACATACAGGACAATCAAAAGATATTTGGCCTTTGTAGGGATTGTGGTTTTTGGGGTCACCCAACATGGATTCTAGCAACTCTAATATAATAGCATTTTCACTCATACTTAATTATACTATAAAAAAATGAAGTAGTAAACTAGTCCCAGATACCTTCTTGACACATAAACCCTCTAACACAAGTATAAGCGTCTGCCATGTCATAACATTCTTTTTTAAGGGTATCATTACGAGTGTATAACCACTCAACTTGAGGTTCTAGTTTTTTAACGTGTTCCCATACTATGTGTTTTTTATTACATCCTTTGGGGTATTTTCCAAATAATACCTTTCTTCCATTTTTGTTATTTGAGAATAAAGATGGAAAAGAATGTTTTCTAGATTGGTATGTGGATATGTAAGTAGGTAGAATATTTAATTTATCATAAACCACCTTTGTTATCATAGAATTGTATCTCAGTAGTGCCCCTACAGTGTATACGTTATTGGAGGTTAAAAGGGGTTCTTCTATTACAACTTTAATTATTCCAAAGTCTTTAACTTCCTCTAATTTTTTTCCAAACTCATCAGCTTTTTTTATTACCTCTAATAGTTTATCCTCAGGTTTAGGTTTTATTATAGGTGAAAAATGAGTTAACTCTAATAACTCTTTAGTTTGATAGTCAAATAATGCCCATCCAATTGTTTTGGTAGAAACATCAAGACCTAGTATTTTAGGTTGGTTTTTGAAATCCATTAAAACTTAAATTTTAAATCTAAGAATACTGGGGAAGTTGGTAGTTTTTCTATTGGCTGTGATGGTTTTGCTAAAGCAACCAATCTATTATTATTATCATATAACCCTACTTCAGTAATATACGCAGCACTAGTAGATTTACTTAAATCATATACTCCAGAACCTACAGCGGTTTCTGGTGCGTTAATTGCGGAAGCTGTTGGGTTTTCTGTTAAATAGAATTCATTAGTTTCAGCTCTACATCCTACTTGGAGTTCCCACGTATTCTCAAATGAATAATACGAACAACTTGCAGAAGTTGAAGCGGTAAAGAATAAATTTGTAAAATTGCTACTGGTTCCCGTGTAAAGACCTTCTGATGGGTCCCCAGGTACCATTCTACCTGTAACTGTTCCTGCTGTGTAAGTAAAGTTACTCACAATAGTTGGGTCGGTGATAACAATGAAACCTTTATCTAGATAACACACACCTAGTGGTGTATCTTTTGTAATGTCTAATGAGTCTTTAGTAGTTGTTTCGTCAGTAAAACTAAAATTTGTCCCACCATTTTTATAAC
>JAAHTH010002243.1_pt1 | contig 15266 bp, 10 predicted proteins | sample 6116091 | NCBI WGS metagenome assembly JAAHTH01 (sample SAMN13939990, study PRJNA603662) | sponge metagenome | isolation source: marine sponge | host: Mycale hentscheli | place: New Zealand | collected 2006
ATGTTGATGACGAATTGCGATTGGTTCGGACCGAGGCGGCGCGTATGTTGGTAGTTTCGGGGACTTACCAGGCCCTGAGTTCAGCAGAGCGCAAGCGAGTAGACGATGCACTGGCTGAAGTCAAGAATTCGTTGATGGTTGCCTCTGATCGAGCGGGGGCTCACATGGGCTGGGCGATGTTATGTGAGGGAAGAGGCAGATATCAGGACGCGATCAAAGCCTATGAGACGGCTATCCGCACCGAGCCGAAAATGACAGGACCCCGGACCAACTTGGCATCGATGCTTGAACGTGTGTTGCCACAGTCTGTCCCCGAGCAACGTGAAACTATCATGTTGCAGATCTCGCAACTCAGGCAGGAGGAGTTGCCACTGATTGCCAGAGATGCCGCACTCGCGCCACAGAATCCCGGAATTCAATATCGCTACGGGTTGGCTCTTTATCTGGCTGGCGAGATGGGCAAGGCACTCGAGCAGCTGGAAACTGCCGTCGAGTTGGCGCCGGATGTTTCTGACTTCCGGCAGGCGAGAGACCTGTTGTTGCAACGCATCAACGAGGATTCGCGAAAGAACGGTGCGATACCGGGTGGGACTCCTTCTGGTGTGAAATCTGGAAGTGATTAGGCTAGCTGATGCACTGGTGGAATTTGCAGGTTTTTGCGAGAGGACGCAACTGCTGTTGCAAGTGTTTTCGCATTTCATGTGACTCGCAATTGCATTGGTTCGTTCTCCGCTACCCACGATTGGTGCGGCACCCCGTCCAACATTTTTTCAAGCAGGAAACTTAAGCATGCTTCACGCGGTGGTCATGGCTGGTGGAAGCGGAACTCGGTTCTGGCCAGCGAGTAGAAAATTGGTCCCTAAGCAACTGCTGGCCTTGTCGGGTGACCGAAGCATGTTGCAGGCTACGATGGATCGCTTGGGTGAACTCGTTCCAGCCGAGCGACAGTTGATTGTTACCAACAAAATCCTCAGTGATGCGGTGCGGTTGCAGTTGCCTGATTTGCCTGAACAGAATGTGGTGGGCGAACCATGTAAGCGGGATACAGCACCTTGTGCCGGTCTGGCCGCGGCAATGGTGGCCAGTGTCGATCCTGAAGGAACAATGGTGGTGATGCCATCGGATCATGTAATCAAGGATCATGAAAAGTTCCAGCAAGCGATCACTGCGGGTAGCGAACTGATTGACCAGGATCCTTCGAGGATTGTTACCTTTGGTATTCCGCCCACCTATCCGGCTGAGTCTTTTGGTTACATTCAGCGGGCGGGGCAAATCGATGGTGGGAGTGTTGCTGCGTTTCAGGTTGAGCAGTTTCGTGAAAAACCTGACCGAGTCACAGCCGAAGAATATGTGGCAGCAGGCACCTACTACTGGAACAGTGGAATCTTTCTGTGGCGTGCGTCGACTATTCTCGATGCACTGAAAGAGAACGTTCCTGAAATGCATTCGCACATTGAAAAAATTGCGGACGCCATAGGGACAGATCGATTCAATGAAACACTTGAATCTGAATTCACTGCGATCAACGGCACTTCCATTGATTATGCCGTGATGGAAAATTATCCCAATGTTGTTACGATTGAGGCACCCTTTCCATGGGATGATGTGGGCAGTTGGCAGGCGCTTTCACGTCTTCATCAACCTGATAATCAAGGTAACACTGTGGTGGGTTCACATCTTGGAATCGATACCCGAGGAACGATTGTTCATGCTCAACCAGGGCACACGGTCGTGACGATCGATGTCGATGATCTGATCGTTGTGCAAACCAAAGACGCGACTTTGGTAGCACCCAAACACGCCGAAGAGCGTGTGCGGGAAGTGGTTAAAGAGCTCGAGGCAAAAAGCCAGATGGATCTACTGTGATTCTGTTTGCTCAACTGGTTTGATTCAGTCGGGTTGTTGAATCCAATGGCGAGCACGTGACGGTGAGTCCGCTGAGGGTAACAAGCGTTTGCTGTCTGTTACAGGCAATGTCTCAGGGTCAGTCGGGTTCGCGGGTACTGTTTGCCCAGCAGAAGTGTGGCGGGGCTTGCTCGCACTGGCAAGTGAGCCAGCGGTGCTGTCTTTGGCTGCCGGTAACTCGGCAAGAGTCGGCTCAGGCCATGCAGCCATTCGTGGCGCAGACCCATTTGCGTGTGCCCCAATGACTCGGCTGGCTGAGGTGTGCGGGTTGGATCCGCTGGTGGGCATTTGTGGTTGTTGAGTGCCGTCGGTTTGACGGGTAGCAGATTGATTGACACTCGGCTTCAGGACCGAGCGACTGGCCACTTCATTGCGAGATGGTGACTCGAAAAGCGATGTGTCCGCTGAATTCGGGGGATCTGACGAGGTGGCCGTCATGGGTTGCATTTTGGGATTGTCTGTTTTGATGAAGCGTTCTTTTTCCATCTGAATGCTTTTGACTGCGGCTGTCGCGTTGAAGCGTTGTTGAACAATGTCAGGCATTTCGATCGGCAGCACGAGATCCTCATAGGTCAAAGGACCGCCGTGAGATGGTTGGGCGTTGGCCAAAGAGGTGATGCAATCGGGGCTGGACGAGTGCTGTTGTTCCTCGCGAACACCAGGGGTTTCGGCGTGGGTTGCGAGAATCGAGCCGGGCAGGATCGCTTCGGCCATCTGTGGAGGTGCGAAGCTAGCGTCGGAAACCGGGCTGGTTGCACCCATTTGCAGGGCGGAATGCGTCGGCCCTGTTACATGGACCGGAGTGGTCGATGAGTCAGGAGTCGCTTGATAGCGACGGAACGGCAGTGCGGCTAGCGTGCCGCCAGAGACGATCAGAACGCCAAGTGTTAGAGTTCGCAAGGGAACGGGTCCGGAGCTGGAGTGAGCGAAAATCGCCGCCACCGGGCCGAAAAAGCTGGGCGTAGGCGCGTCTACCAGCTTCGTCCATGAATGCTATGTCAAAATGCTTCGTGCAATAGGGCAATTCGGCAGATCCAAACCACCCACATCACGTTAAACACGGTTTTTTCTTTGACGCTCGAATCACCGGGCCTCCGAGCTGAAAAATCGTTAAACCTTCCCACCTTCGTTCTACACCGTTTGACTGATAACATTTATGGAAGCACCGCACTGATTTACTCAATTTGATATGGACAGCCATGGAAGCCGGAATTGTTGGCTTGCCAAACGTTGGCAAGAGTACCCTGTTCAATGCTCTCACCAGCTCACAAGCAGCACAAAGCGAAAATTACCCGTTTTGTACGATTGAACCCAACGAGGGAATTGTTAACGTTCCCGATGAACGTCTCGGACGGATCACAAAATTTATCGTGCCGCAGAAAACGATTCCGGCAACCCTGAAGTTGGTCGATATTGCGGGGATCGTGAAAGGTGCCAGTGATGGCGAGGGCCTTGGAAACAAGTTCCTCAGCCATATTCGCCAAGTGGACGCGATCGTACAGGTGGTTCGCTGTTTCGAAGATCCCGATGTGATTCATGTTTCAGGTGAGGTCGATCCCATTGCGGATATTGAGATTATCGAAACAGAATTGATGCTGGCTGATATGCAAACGCTTGATAATGCGCTCGGCAAGGCACAGCGTACGGCTCGTAGTGGGGATAAAGAGGCTAAACTGCGAGTGGAGGTGATTGGCAAGTGTAACCAGCATCTCGAGACGGATTCTCCTCTGAGAACGCTAGAACTCAATGAAGCTGAGGCAGCAGCTATTTCGAGTTATGGCTTGATGACGGCAAAGCCCGTGCTTTATGTCGCTAATGTGGATGAACTGGATTTGGAAGGTAAGGATCCGTTGGTTCAACGCGTTCGGGATCATGCAGAGAATAGTGGTGCTCGCGTGGTGTGCGTGTGCGCCAAGCTCGAGGCGGAAATAGCAGAACTGGATGAACAGGATCGAGCCGAGATGCTGTCCGAGGCTGGGCTGGAATATCCTGCTCTTAGTCAAATCGCCCGTGAGGCCTATCATACCCTCGGGTTGCAGAGCTACTTTACGGCAGGTGAGAAAGAAGTTCGTGCATGGACAGTGCATGTTGGCGCGACTGCTCCGCAGGCTGCAGGCGTCATTCATACTGATTTTGAGAGAGGATTCATCCGGGCCGAGGTTTATACCTTGGATGATTTGGAAACACACGAGAGTGAGAAAGAGATTCGACAAGCAGGTAAACTACGTGTGGAAGGAAAAAACTACGTGATGCAGGATGGCGATATCTGCCACTTTCTGTTCAACGTTTAAAACGGCTGCCTTACCAGTCCGCCAACGCGGGCCCGCCCTGAGTTGAAAACATTCGTTTCCCCCTTTGAGGTTTTCATGAACAAGATGTTGATCCCGATTTTATTTGCCATTGGCACTGCTCTTTTCTGGGGTTGTTACGGCCCCACTATCGGAAATGCACAAACACCACGAGTTGATGGTAAGCCGCTCTTGCCGCCTGAGGGTTGGACACCATTCAAGCCTTATGTCTTCATTGGGATCGCGTATCTTGTCATTGCGGTTGCTGGTGGTCTGGTCATGATGAAGGTCAAAGGTGACAGCTTCAGCTTCACTGGTGCCCACTTTCCAACGATGAAGTGGGGGTTCCTCGCAGGAACCTTAGGTGCGGCGGGAGCTCTCTGCTTGACGACTGCTATGATGACCAGTCGTGGAAATGCATTGCTAGTCATGCCCATTGTATTTGGGGGTGCCGTTTCTGTGACTGCGATTGTTTCTGTGATGCGATTGCATGATTTCAGCAACGTCAGTACGATGATGTGGTTTGGTATGCTGCTTACTGTTGCGGGGGTCGTTACCGTTGCCATGAATACCCCGCACGGCCACGCACCGGCGAAACCAAAGGCGGATGTGGTGGAGACTGCCGGAGGTAATGCCACGGAAGCAGTGGTTAGCGACACGTCGCAAGGATCCGGGGAAGCGTAGGTTAGCGGATGCCCGTAGAGAACACCGATCCAATGGAGCAAGTGCGTGCGATTGACACCGAGGTGACGCACGTTTGGATGATACGCACGTTTCTCAAACATGCGGATGAAGCTGAGGATGATGAGGATTTGCGTGCGATCGTGCGTGATCTTTACGACTTTATCCTCGCAGTCGGACCGTTGGGCGAGGTGGAAGATCCTGCGGTCTATTTGAAAATGGCCAAGAAGAAAGCATCCAAGCTGCGTCGGGCCACTGAGTTGTACGAGGAGATTCAGCCTGAAGTCAGTGGGCACACCAACTTTGTCATGGCCGCACGTTCATTGAGGACCGCTGTTGATCGAATTCTTTCCGTGATCAAGTCGCGATAATCAGGTCGCGATAATCAGGTCACTGAAAAACTATTCGCGACCGGGTTGGTCCACACGAAATTGTATCAGTCGTTGGGAATCAACTTCGGTGACGTAGACGGTTCTACGGTCGCGGCCCCCAAAGCATAGATTACCGGGGCGTTTCCCAAGGACTGGGAGGCCCCCCGGGGGCGCGGGGGGGGGGGGGGGGGGGGGGCTGGGGCGTTTCCCAAGCACTGAAACCTCCCTCAGTATCTCGCCGTTTGGCGTCATCTTGATTACAGTGCCCTTTCCATGCCGGGTGATATACAAATTGCCTTCGATGTCGCAACGCATTCCGTCGAATCCGTGATCGTCAAAATGTCGTATTAATCTTTTGTTGCTTGGGTTTCCATCGCTGTTTAGATCAAATGCCCACACGTTGCGCTGTTTCGACTCATTAACGTACAGTGTTTTTCCATCCGGGCTGACTTCGATTCCATTGGTGGTTCCCATATTCTTCGCAATGCGTGTAACTGTGCCGTCTTCGTCGATCCGCCACAAATTTCCGGTTTCTTCTTTCCAGTTGGGATCACTTGCGTAGAGAGTTTTACCATCTGGACTGAGTGCGAGATCATTAGGTTGATTCATACCGGGATGGTGCGCATGCACGGTGATTTTTTTGCTGCGGGGGTCAACACGCAGGATGTTATGTTTTTTGTAGTCGGCAACAAAGAAAGTTCCGTCAGGAGCGAAGCGGATTCCGTTGCCGATACTGCCCTCAGGTAACTCCACGAACAAACTTGCCATTCCCCCGGGCGTGACTTTGCCAATCGTTCCCTGTTTCGCGAAGTTGACCGCAAAGACGTTTCCTGATTCGTCACAAGCGGGACCTTCGATGCCATTCGTAAAATCGTGGGTCCTGGTTAATACACGCGGAGTCCACAGAGGGTCAGGGGCATTAAAGACGATGTTGCTAGAGCCACCAAACTTGGCTGGTAACGGCATCTGTACGAGATCGACTTCAGTTCCCGAATTCTTCTGCCAAGTTCCCGCGAGCGAGAACGTCTCAATTTCATTTTCGATTTGCGGAGCGGCTGGTATCTGGTTATCGGGCGTTTGAATGACCAGTAGATTTGCATCATCAACCGTTACCGCGCTGCGAGGGACGAGGTGCAACTGACTGTCGCGCTGGTTCATGCGGTTCTTTTGCTCGACACCATTGATCCATACGCGAGCACCCTTCTGATGGTGGATGCGGATACCGATGTTTGATTCAATGAGTTTTTGACTCGCCCCGAACCATCTTTCAGGTATTCGCACGACACAACGGAAGAAAGTGGATTTCCCCTGAGGTGTATCGACATTTTGCGTAGCCGAACTGGATGTAGTGGCATCCTGGAGTTTTACCAATTGCCAGTGATTCAGTCTCTGCGTTTTCGGTGTGGCTGAACTGAACTTCTGCGATATGGCACTGTCACCTTCGAATAGAAATGGTGCACCGCCAAGCCATTGATCGCTGGTCATGGTGGGGCATACGAAGCGTTCAATGTGTGAGACGACTCGTCGCGTGCCTTCGAAATGACTGACATAGGGCCAGCGGGCGGGGTTGTACATGGTGTCGGTCATGTCCCGCATTAACACGACATTTTTGCCATTCCTGGCCATTTGCCGCAGGCCAAATGGTCGTCCGAGGACACACATGTTGGTGTGGACACCGGTTAGCACAACATTTTTGATCTTTTCTAGGGTAAGAATGTTCCAGACCTCGTCACCGCGGTCGCTGAGATAGTCTTTTTGTGAATCGATAGTGATTCCGGAATTCTGCTTTTGCCAGGGCATGTTGGGATTACGTCCCATCTCGGTCAGTTTTTTTGCCCACTCGGCATGCAACGATCTGTCGTCATCTTCACCACCGTCTGATTGATCAATTGGATAGGTAGCCTTTTCTTCTGCTGGAATCGCGGAGCACCATGAACCAATATCTACCGGTTGATCCTTTGCGTGGGGAGCAGCGATTGCCCGACGTCGAGCGGGATGATCCTGGTAGGCATCCATGCAGTCACTTGGTGCGTGGATGATCGTTACACCTTGAACCCTGGCAAATTTCAGCACTGCATCAAGACGTGGCAGCAATTGCTGAAGGCGTGCGACGGCATTCGGGCTGTGGTGATAGTCCCAGACATCGCACACGATGATTGCCGTTTCGGCAGGAACCCATTTTTCTTTGCGGTTGAGGACGCTGAATTTCGTGGGATCACTTGAAGTCTGACGTTGTAGTTGCAGTGAAACTTCGAGGGGAGGGGGAGTGAGAGCGGGTTCTTCCGAAAAAACTGGGGGTGCTTGGAACAAAATGGAAGCCAAAGTCAGAGCAGCGAACAGGTGTACTGAGAGGGGACCGAACGCGAGGATTGGCTTTTTTAACATCATTTTATCTTTTCATGGTCTGTGCGATTGCGGGGAAATGCCTGTGCTTATGAAGCACACCCGAGTTTCACATGATAACAGTCGTGAAACAGTCGAAGTTCATCGCACTTGGCGTGAAATTTCCGTTCAATCCAAAACGGTCTAGCGATTGGTGGCAGGCACGTGTTACAGACAGAACTAACGAGTCATTATTCGATTGAGGCTGCTTTTGACTGCTGATACCAATCTGTCCCGCTACCGCCATTGGCTGTGTAAGAACCTGATATGGGCTGCATGTGTCGTGGTTGTTGTGTGCGCTGGGTGTGTCCGACGGCGGATGACGGTTCGAACCAGTCCTCCCGGGGCTACTGTCTCGATTGACAATCAAATGATCGGGACCAGCCCTGCTGCCACCAGTTTTGTGCATTACGGCACTCGTGAATTTCGGATTGAAAAAGATGGGTATCGCACTGAAGTGATTCGTCGGAAGATCAAGCCACCTTGGTATGAGTGGCCAGGAATCGATTTTTTCTCGGAAACATTATGGCCTGGTGAACTGCGAGATGAGCGTATCATAGACGTGCAACTCGCACCGAAAGAACTTGAGCCGGCAGAAGATTTGATGAATCGTGCTGATACACTGCGTAATCAGTCCAAAGCCGGAATCATCACCGCACCCCCTTGATCTGTTGAACATGTTGTATTCAAAAACGAGCGTTCTCTTTGCGCCCGTTTTGATCTTGGCGTTTTTGGCACCCTCCTTGCTTGGGTTGGAGAGCCTCGCTTTTCGTGATGTGGCGTTTTTCTACACGCCTCTTTACGACTATGTCGCTGAACGCTGTAGTGAGGCGTGGTTGCCACTTTGGAACCCTCTTGATCAGACGGGGATGCCCCTGATTGGGGAAACGACCTCAGCGGTGTTGTATCCGCTGCGGTATCTGATCTTTTCTTTGCCGATTGCGACTGGGACAGCCATGGCCTGGTACGTGGCCATGCATTTGATCATCGCATCGCTTGCGGCAAGATTATTGGCTCTTTGGGCCGGTTGCCGACCACTCGGTGTTGCGATCGCGTCGTTGTTGTACCCGCTGTCGGGTTCCGTCCTGTTCTTGTACACCAATCCTCCGTTTTTAGTGGGGGCCGCGTGGTTACCAATTGGTTTAGGGGCAATGCTGTTTTGTGGGGCAGGCAGACGTCATTTTCGAATCGTCGTTGGGGGCATTGCGATGGCAATGATGATTCTGGGCGGTGATCCGCAGGCAGCATTGCATTTGATGCTTGTTGTTTCTGCGATTGGGCTAGTTCGTCTTGCGAAGCGATCTGCAGAACGAATTGATGGGGTGGTGTTGTTGGGCGTCCCCATGCTCGCCGCAATTCTGTCAGCACCACAACTGGCGGCATCAATCAGTTGGAGTCAGCAGAGCGAGCGAATGCAGCCGTTGATGAGTGAATCGTGGATTGAACCACCGCACTTCGGTGGGATACGTTCTCAGGCATTTCAATATTCTTTGCCACCGTGGCATCTCGCTGAAATCGTGACTCCCAATGCATTCGGATCCTTCATACCGGTCAACCAGCGATACAGTCGCTTGTGGCCCGGTGATGGACGTGCATGGACACCCTCGATTTACATGGGTGTGGTGACATTTCTTGCCTTGTGGATTCGATTGCGTTTTCGGCACGAGCGTTTTTGTGGACCATGGTTGGTGCTCTGTTGGTTGACGTTCTTATTAACACTTGGGCATTTTGGTTTGGTTTGGTTGGTCCAGTCAGGAACTGGTCGTCTGCTAAATTGTGATAGTGCCATCGGCGGACCGTACTGGTTTCTGTATCAATGTCTGCCCGGTTATGATTCGTTTCGTTACCCAACCAAGTGGTTGCCGTTTTTTGCCTTGGCCGCGACCATGGTGACGGCTCAAGTATTCGATCGACTTTCTGATGAGAGGCATCCAGCCTTTGTGTCCCGAGTTGCGGCGTCAGCTTTTTGGCTTGCGGTTGTGATGATTTTCACCATGATCGGCGTTCAAGTTTATCGATGGATATTCTTTGATGATTTGCGTCTCTTGAAAGGGACCAGTGATTCATGGTGGGGGCCACTCAATGTGCTGGGAGGGTTGTCGCAAGTGGCCATGTCCTTGTGCCACACAATCATTGTGCTGTTAGCCATTTCACTGATCCTGAGGCTTCTTGCCCGAAGCAAGGACCAACGTGGTCGTTTGGTAATGGCAGCTGTCGCAGTTGTTTGCTTGGATCTCGGAATCAGTGGCCGTGGTGCGGTGCATCAGGTTTCCAATGCCGAGGTAAATGAAGCGGTGTTGGCTTTGGGCCAACCCGCAAGAAGTGAACGAAAACGATGGATGCGAACCAGGACAGGATCTGGTTGGCCGTCTGTGTGGAGTCAACGCAGCAGTGATGAGCGTCTACTAGAGGTTGAAGTGAGCAGTCGAGTGGCGTGGTTTGGTCGCTGGCATCTCGCTGATCGGACTTCTCTTCTGAACAACATGGTTTCCATTCGTAGCCGTAATGTTGCTGTGTTCTGGCAGGCAATTCATCAATTGACTTCTGAGTTGGAGTCGGAAGAGCAAACCCGTTTGTGGCGCTCGTTGCGACATTGGTTGGCGATCGAAGGTTTCCTCCATGTCTCCGATCAGGCTAATGTGCTCACCCTGAAAGGCCGGGATTTGGAATTGGTCGATTTGTCCTACCACTTTGTCAAACAAAATATTGACTTAGATGCGTATCAAACTTGGGAATACTCTGCCAAACGCTTAACTCCAGCCACTTTGGTTGATCGATTCCAGCAGTCAGGATTTCTTGTCGATGAAAACGGTCAGCGTGATTCGAAACGGCAGACTCCAGTGGTTCAGTTGGTGGGAAATTCCCAAGCCACGGCGATTGAAGACAACCGGGAGTCCAGTCTTGAGTCCGAAACATTTTGGAAAGCGAAGCGATTGCAGCATCAACCGGAGTCGGCAGTCTACCAAGTGGAAGCGAGAACGCCGTTGTTGATCACACGACCAACCATCCAGGATGGCAATTGGCACGCACGTTTTATCTCGGTTGAACCGGATGCTGTATTTTCCGAGTTGGACCGCAGGTCATGGCAGGCGGTGCAGGTCCACGGTGTTGACGGAATCACCCAGGGAGTGATTTTGCCAAGTGGCCAGTGGTGGGTCGAATTCTACTATCAACCGTGGTGGTTAACTTTATCACTTGTCACGTTTTCACTGGGTTGGTTTGCCACGATCATCTGCCTTGTCCTTCGTCAAAAAGGTCCTGTGGCCACCGTCCCTGTCGCTCTAATTCCAGCAGTAGGTGTTTCGTGCTGATACCACCTTTGGCACTGTATCCTTGTAAGTTGCCTGTGGTGGAAACAACACGATGACATGGGACCACTAACAGAATCCGATTTCGTGACATGGCTGCACCTACGGCACGACTCGCTTTGTCATTGCCAGCCAGCGTTGCAAGTTCTTTGTAGGTTATTGTTTTACCGATTGGGATTTCAATGCAGTATTCGTAAACGTGCTTTGTAAATGTTGTCCAACCTGTGCGATCGAGCATAAGGTTATGCCAAGAGACTTTCTTTCCTGTGAAATAACCGTGCAGTAGTGCGTCGAGCATGTCAGCCTGCGTGCCGGGACCAGGTGTGCCTCGTTCGGAATGGTCACTCGATGGTGCTTGCCAGTTAAGTTGTTGCAGACCCTTGGTTGTCCAGTGTGACCAAAGTGGGCCCAAGGGGCTGGGATGCTGCCTTATGAGAACGATCTCAGTTCGCTGTTTTGACGCTTTGGATAGTGGCATGTCATCCACCCTCTTTTACTTGCCGATACAAAAGCGGCCAAAAACGCGATCCAGAATGTCGTCGGTGTAAACAGTCCCGGTCACTTCGCCCAGACATTGGGCGACAGTACGCAATTCAGCGGAAACAAACTCGTGTCCTTCCTGATGGGTGGTCAACTGAATTGCCTGCTGAATGGCAGCGATTGCTTGGTGAAGTGATTGGCTACAGCGGGCAGCGGTGCCAACGACCGAACCAATTTCTTCTGCATCGTGCTGCTTCAGGGCCTCACAGATTGAAGCCTTCAGGCGTTCCATTCCCTCACCACTGACTGCACTGCACCGAATCCAGGAAACGTCGGTGCTGGAACTTAGAATGGATTCAATCGCTGCATCGTTTTTTGTGGCGATCCAGAGATCAATGGTCTGCGGTTTTCGAGTACGGTCCGCCAGTGCTCTGAGTTCCGTAGCTATTGCAGCGAAATCCTCACGTGTTGAATCGACACACCACAATCGAACACGAGATTCACTGGTGGAACGTTGTGATTGAGCTTGGGACTGCAGTGAGACTTCTGTTTTTGCGTCTTCGATACCTGCTGTGTCAATCAGAGTAAGGTGATTGCCCTGCAGTTCGATGTCGACTGTCACTGTGTCACGTGTTGTGCCAGCCACAGGTGCTACGATCGCTACTTGCTGGTCAGCCAGTTCATTGATCAAGCAACTCTTGCCCGCATTGGGAGGTCCACACAGCGCTACGGTAATGCGAGCTGATCCACCGCCGCGGTTCTGCATCAATCGAAGCGTTTGCTCAAGCTCAACTGCAATGGCGGACAGGCGATCCACAAGATCCTGATCACTAATAAATGAAATGTCTTCATCTACAAAATCGAGTCCTGCTTCGACATCAGCAAGTAGATCCAGCAGAGTGCTTCGCATTCGTTCCAGAGGTTGAGAAAGATTGCCACTGAGTTGTCTCAGTGCGTGATCGAGCGTGCCGCGTTGTTCTGCTTCGATGACGCCCAGCACCGCCTCGGCTTGCGTTAAGTCGAGGCGACCAGCCAGAAACGCTCGCATTGTGTATTCACCTGGCCTGGCAGCGCGAGCACCACAGTGGCCTGCTTTGTCAACTAATGCCCTTAGGAGCGGCAGTGAACCGTATGTATGCAGTTCGGCTGAGGGTTGTCCGGTGTAACTGCGATGGTTGGGCCAAACCATCACTTCGACGGGAATCGTCCCAATAGGGGTGCCAAGATCAATGACGGTAGGCAATCGCCGAGGCCTTCTGAGACTCTCGCAATGGACGCCCATCTGTTGAAGGATGGCCAATGTTTCATCGCCAGACATTCGAACAACACCACGGGGGGCAGGCGATGTCGGAGAGGCGATTGCGACGATCGTGTCATCGGCTTCAAGCAGGGTCATCTTCGCTGGATCCGTGTAGAGTTCCGAATCACTGTGGAGCGATCGTGGCGACGTTTTGGTCACGAGCCGAAAGCGAGAGTGAAGAGCTGCTTACACTGGCACCTGCCCGTCTGAGCGCATCGACCACCGCCTGTTGAGTCACCAGGTCACGCATGATGATGGGTTCTTTGTTTCGGTCACCTGGGTAAATGACCAGCAAGGGAATGGATCGGGAATCCAGTTCGCTCAGCTTCTGCTTGATCTTTTCGTCAGGATCGGTCCAGTCAGCGTACATGGCGACAGCTCCCAATTCATCCATTACTTTTCGGGTCGTGGCGGTGTTCAACGCAACCTCGTAATTGACAATGCAGTTAACACACCACTTCGCACCAAAGTCGACCATCACTGTCTTGCCTTCGTTACGCAGTTGCTGCAATTGAGCTTCGTTGTAGTCCTTCCAATCCAGTTCTTTCACTTGTTCAAGGAAATGAAATGCACCGAAGCTGATCGCAGTCGCGGCGGCGATACCACCGAGCCATGCGGAGATGCGTTTTCCCAAGTCCGCGTAGTTTGGCACTTTTCCGATGATCCAGCATCCGAACCAAACGGCGATCAGTGAAACGAATACGGGAACTTTTTGCGTATCGTTGAATTGTGAGAAGAAGAAAGCAACCGTGCCCAGGAATAGAAATGCCATCAGTTGCTTGAGCGTTACCATCCAATCGCCAGGCTTGGGGAGCCACGCGATCAACTTGGGACGGAATCCGATCAGTAGATAAGGAGCTGACATCCCCAGTCCCACGGTCAGGAAGATGGCGATTGTCTGAGCGGGGGCAAGGTTCAGCGTCAGCCCTAGGATAAATCCGAGTAATGGACCACTGCATGGCGTTGCCATGATCGTGGCAAAGACACCTTTTGAGAACGCACCGAAGAAACCCTCGCGATTTTGCAGGTCTTGTGAGGCTTTGCCAGCGGCCATCCCAGGAACCGGGATTTCCCAAACATCCAGATAGCTCAGGGCAAGAGCGAATAGCGTGAGTGTCAAGCCGAGTCGGACGGGGAAGTAGGTGAACTGTTCACCCCAGCCAAATTTTGTCACTGCCGCAACGACAGCTAGAAGTGCAAACACAGCCATGATGCCTGCAACGTACGCCACATTGAGTGTCAGAATTCGTTTGCGATCTTCTCCGGCTTGGCTGACGAACCCCATGATCTTGAGGCCGACTACCGGGAGGACACATGGCATCACATTCAGAATCAATCCGCCAATGAATGCAAACAGGAGAATCAGCGGAAAGGCTGTGTTTGAACCAGCCTGCGCGTCGTTTACTGCTGCAGTGTCTGTGCCGGCTACCTCGGGGTTTGTATTCGTCTCTGTTTTTTCGCCAGACTCGAGTGATGGAGTTTCGTTTGTGTCAGTGGATGAAATGTCATCTGCTGCGGGCGGATTGGAGACATCCGCCGGTCTTGTGCTCGGATCGACCCACTTTGTTTCCGCCGCAGCATCCTTGGCAACGTTGGATCTGCTCGAGGCGAGGATGACCGCTGCAGGGCTTTCGATGGTCGATTCAGCGATCGTCAAAGATGCTTTGAAATTGAGTGCTTGTGGCTGAAGACAACTGCCATCAGTACAGGCTTGATAAGCGATCATCCCCTCAATTTTTTTATTGCCCGGCTTGGTTGTGGTTGGAACCATGAACGGAATGCGCCAGGTCACTTTTCCTTTGAAGTAGCCGTAGGGCAGCACGCCCTGCTTTTGTGTTACCGGAATATTTGCAACTGGTTTTCCAAGCTCTAACCCTGATTTTGCTGTGACTACAAAATTGGTAGATAGGTCTGAATCATCGACTGCTGTTTCATAGACGTGGTAGGTCGGATCCGGCGTAGCCGTGAAAATCAACTCGCCCCATTGCCCTGCTTTGACGGTTGCTGGGAAAACGTAGGCGGTCCATTCCACGGCATAGTCACCGTCACGGAATGGTTTGGCAACGTCGCGGAAGAGTGCTGATTCTGTACTTATTCCTGATGTCAGTTGGCCTGATTCAGCATCAGCACCGGAGTCGCTGACTGCAGTGGCCTCAAGCGTTTCACTAACGGGAACGCAGGCTTCTTTACAGACCAATCCAGCAACTTGAACTGTGATTTTTCCATCAAAGCCCACTGGTGCTTGAATCGCTACTGACCATGTCACGCTGGATTCGAACTCTTCGACGGTCAGACCCTTGTAGACAGATGAAACACTGCTGTGCGGCTTGCGGTCCGGAGAGAAGTTTCCTGTAAGCTTGATTTCGGGTGGAGACTGCAATGACAATGTGGTGGGGGTTTGACCACCAGCCGGTTGTGTCATGGAATAAATATGCCATCCACTGCCCAAGGTTGCGGTAACGGCCAGCTTACCTAGCCCATTGTCATCGATATTGTAGGTGGCCCGCCATTCGACCGGGTCGTCTGTATCATCACCAACTCTACCTAGCGA
>JAAHTH010000040.1_pt3 | contig 15262 bp, 15 predicted proteins | sample 6116091 | NCBI WGS metagenome assembly JAAHTH01 (sample SAMN13939990, study PRJNA603662) | sponge metagenome | isolation source: marine sponge | host: Mycale hentscheli | place: New Zealand | collected 2006
GCGCCTCAGGATCTACTGGGCTATCATCTAGGCTATCATCTAGGCTATCATCTAGGCTATCATCTAGCGGGCGATCTAATTCGCTCACTATCTCGGCTTCAAATTCTTCGCGTTGCTCCACACCTTCCACCTTTAGACAACCGTAGATACGGCGGACTAGCATACTTGAAACTTCGTCGGCCACGGCTTGGTTTACTATCTCTTGGTGCCTATTGAGCATAACGCAGAGCTCTTCGTTGGCTAGATACTCTAAATACTCGCTCACTACGCCTGCGATAAATGCATCGCGGGAGTTATATTCAAACTCGTAGAGACGACGCTCAAAGATTTGAAATAACGGATCTTCCCGATGTACTGAAAATTTTTCCTCGCAGTTACGCCTTGTCTTCTCCGGTTTTCCCATTATTATTGTTGTCGGAGTGATGAATGGGGGACTTTAGCTCATTAATTATCCAAGGGGGGTGCTATGCGTTCAGTGAAGCAACTAGTGATTGCGAGCGAGAATCGAGGCAAGTGGGAAGAGTTCGCTGAACTTGGTCAGATATTGGATATAGAAGTCGTTCCTTTGCGAAAGTGGGTTCGCAACGCGAGAATTTTAGGTCGAGTAGAAAAATCAGATTCTAATACCTCTTACGAGGATAACGCTCGTTTGAAGTGTATGGCAGCCTTCAGTGCAGCTAAGGTTCCCACGTTTAGCGATGATTCCGGATTGGAGATTTTAGGTCTAGATGGCAAGCCAGGGATTAATTCTGCTCGCTATGCGAAAGCCAAGTCGGGTGAGTCGCATGACCAGGCTCTACGCAATAAGATAATGGAAGAGTTAAAGGGCAAACCGGAAAAAGATCGCGAAGCGCGCTTTGTTTGTTCCTTAGTCTTTATGGTCGAAGGGCTACAGGTTACTGCGGAAGGAATTTTAACAGGTACGATCGCCAAAAAAGAACGAGGCGACGGGGGATTTGGCTATGACCCAATCTTTATTCCGAGAGAAGGTGATGGTCGAACTTTAGCTGAAATGAGCCGTGCAGAGAAAAACAAAATTTCACATCGAGCGAAAGCCTTCACAGATCTCGTCAGTAAGATCCGGGAAGACAATATTCAATTAGTGCGGCCGTGATTGAAGTTAAAGAGCTGACAAAACGCTACGGACGTCGCTATGCCATAGACGGCCTAAGCTTCTCGATCCAGCGAGGGGAGGTCTTAGGGTTTCTTGGCCCAAACGGCGCAGGTAAGTCTACCACGATGAAGATTCTTTCTGGTTTCATCTACCCAAGCACTGGGACAGCAAAAATTGATGGATTTGATGTGCGAGAAGATGCCCTTGCCGCTAAGGCATTGATTGGTTACCTTCCGGAGCAACCCCCAGTATATATGCAAATGACTGTCACGGATTATATTGACTTTGCGGCAGGCTTACGACACGTGCCAAGCCAGGCACGGAAAGAAGCGATTCAATATGCATTAAAGCGCTGTGGACTTTTGGATGTGCAAAGTCGTATCATTGGAAATCTCTCCAAAGGTTATCGGCAGCGAGTTGGACTAGCACAAGCGATTGTACACAATCCGCCAGTCTTAATTTTGGATGAGCCAACTGTTGGGCTTGATCCGAAACAAATTATTGAGATTCGGGATTTAATTCGTGAACTTGGACAGGACCATACGATCATTCTTTCAACGCATATTTTGTCAGAAGTACAGGTACTTTGTTCCCGTGTAATCGTGATTGATTCAGGAAAAATTCGTGCCCAAGACACAATTTCTGGCCTGGCCGCCAAACTTAAAAATCGTCGGCAGGTACGCGTGATTGTGCGAGTGACCGGTTCTGCAGGCTCCAATGATGATAGCTTCCGTGATTCTATTGGTGTATTGCAAGGTGTCGATTTAGTCGAACGCCAAGAGAGTGATGAAATGCTGCCAAAAGACCTTTTGACGGAGGCCAATATCCAACTTTGGCATGTTGAATCCTCCAAAGAGAAAGATATGCGTAGTGAAATTGCCAAAAGCTCGATTGCCTCGGGCTTTGAGCTTTTGGAGTTACGGGAACTCGAAATGAGTCTAGAGGATGCATTCGTCAAGTTGATTGACCAAGATGAAGCGTCGGAGGTCAGTCATGCTTGATGCTCTTTGGATTGCTCGTCGGGAGTTTCGTTCTTATTTCGCCTCGCCAATCGCTTATATTGTGATTGCAGTTTTTTTGTTTTTGATAGGTTATATGTTTTTTAATCTACTTGGATATTTTCAAGGCCAGGTGCAGTCCTTTATGCGTATGAGTCAAGGGCCAAAGCCAACCGTAACGAACCTGATTGTCTCCCCTTTGTTTGGCAATATTAATGTTGTGTTACTTTTTATTATTCCTTTTATTACGATGAGGCTCTTTGCGGAGGAGCGAAAGGAGCATACAGCTGAGCTCCTATTGACAGCACCCGTGAGCCCTCTACAAATCGTGGTCGGTAAATTTCTGGCAGCCTATGCGCTAGTTTCTCTGATGATTTTAGGCACTACGGCTTGTTCCCTAACCCTAATCTTTGCCTCGAATGTTGATAAAGGAGTGTTGCTTGGCTGCTATGTGGGTATTTTGTTGGTAGCGGCGGCTTATATAGCAATTGGTTTATTCTGGTCCGCCTGTACGGAAAATCAAATTGTGGCTGCTGCAGCAACCTTCGGCTCACTCCTCTTTTTATGGCTCGTCGCTTGGGGAGCCCACCACGCAGGGTATTTTTGGAAGGAGGTTTTAGAGCAAGCTTCAATTATTGTCCATTTTAATTCCTTCGCTAGAGGAATAATCGATACCAATGATGTTATTTATTATTTAGTGCTAGTTGGGTTGGGAGTTTTTGGAGCCTATACCACCTTCGATGCAAATCAATGGGGGAATAGTTAATGCCCTTTTTACGCAAAGCACTCCTATTGGAGAGACGCACTCGCTATGGAGCAAATCTAGTGCTTGTATCAGCTTTAGTGATTGGTATCGCCGCCTTTGTGAATTATCTTTCGATGAATTATAGGTACCGTGCGGACATTTCCCGTTCCGGACTAAATTCATTGGCGCAACAGTCGCGGGACGTGCTGAAGCAGTTAGAGGGCCCCTTGATGATCTATTATTTTGATCGTCGTGGGGAGGTGCAAGAGGCAGTTAAGCGCCTGCTAGACCTCTATAAACATACTTCCAAGAATGTGAATTATGAAGTCATTGACCCGAATTTGTTTCCGGCTCGTGCGAGAATGTTCGGTGTTAAAAATGTTGGTACCTTGATTTTGTCTTTAGAGGATGGCTCAAAGAAGAGGGTTAAAGTTGAGGGTGCGTCTGAAGAGCGAATTACAAATGGCATTATTCGAGTCCTAAAAAAAATCGAACAAAAAGTATATTTTGTTCAAGGGCATGGGGAGCGCAGCTTTATAAATCCGGAAGAGGCGACTTCCATTACATTCGCCCGTGACGAATTGATGCGTGAAGGTTTTGCTGTTGAGGAGCTGCGCCTAGCGTTAGTCGATCAGGTGCCAGAAGATACATCTATGTTGGCAATCTTTGGACCACAAAAAGAATTCACTCAGGGCGAGTTGGAGATTTTGGAAAACTATTTTATGGGTGGTGGAAAAGCATTGATTGCTCTAGATCTAGCCATGCGGGAGCAAGGCCTTGGTCGTGGCAGCCAACAACTTGCGGCTTTGCTTAAAAAACTGGGTGTTGAAGTGGGCTCTAATCTTGTTATTGATACTTCCAGTCAGATGGTGAATCAAGAAGCGCAAGTCATTCCAGGAGTGGCTGGTGCAAGCCTACATGCCATTGTACGGGATTTTCCACGCACAGCTTTAAAGGGTAGAACAGTTGTAAACTTCTATTTTCCGTTAACGACGTACTTCTTTTCTTCCAGGAGAAAATTGGATACGGTGCGTGTTTCGCCATTAGTGAAAACTACACCTACAGCCTGGGCTGAAGATTCTTGGAAGGAAATTGCATCTGGAAAGGTTCGCTTTGATGAAAACCGTGATCATCGTGGAGAGCTTGACCTAGCCGTAGCAGTGGAAAACCCGAAAGACAGACAAGGGTTGCGACTGGTACTCACGGGGACTTCCGTTTTTGCTGTCAACGCTTGGTTACATAAGATGAAGAATCGAGATTTTCTGCTTAACTCTGTAAACTGGATTCTTAGCCAAGAGGATTTTATTTCGATTCGTCCAGTGGCCATGAAGGATACACAATTAACCCTAGATCAATTTTGGTTGCGAATAGTGTTTCTAGCACTCGTTATTGCCTTGCCGATTTCCATTCTTGGGACGGGGTTGTGGATATGGTTGCAGCGACAAAATTTGTAGGAATTATTTGCTTTAATGAATAGGAAGCGTCTGATTGAATGAATCTTAAGACTTCTCTAATTCTATCTTTTGTCTTTCTCGGACTAGGCATGCTTGTCTTCTATGATGCGATTAAATGGCAGCCCGAACGAATAGAGCAAGCTAATAAAGAGAAATTGATTTTTCCCTTTGTCGGAAAGCGCGTTACTTGGATTGAATTGAATGTTCCGAGCCAGGGTCAAAAACGGATGGCACCCACGGTAAACCTTCGTATTCGTTGCATGCAAAAGAATGGTTGTTCCTCGGGTTCAGACCAAAGGTGGGCAATCGAAAGTGTTCCAGGGTTGGGGGGGGATGCAACCTATATCGGCGCACTGATTGGCTCCATTATAAATGTGAAACGAATGGAAAAAAGAGTCAAATTTTCGGAAGAACTGCGTTTGAAACAAAATTATCGATTAGATAAGCAAAACGGTCGGCGCATAACGGTTAAGTTTACAGATATGCCTGAACCGGTTCTGATAGTTTTTGGAGGGTCCACACCGATTGATTCCAATTATTACATGTGGACCAGTATTGCCCCGGAGTTCGTTGAAGTAATCCCACACTATTTTTATCGAGCAGCCGACAGGGATGCGTTTCATTGGCAAACTAAGGCACTTTTGCCAGAGCTAACTACGGGGGCAGCTACAGGGTCAGCTACGGGGCTAACGAATAAGCGCCGTTTGCGTTGGCGGGCAGATAATATTGGACATTGGTATGAGTGTGAACCGAAGAAGAGCTTTGAAGGAGAAGGGTTTTCTTGGCGTTGTCGCGACCGAGACTGGGTGAGTGCGGATAATACAATGCTCGATGGACTCTTTCGGTTTGTGCGGAATTTGCGAGCTTCTTCCCGGGCAAAGCACAGTCCACAGCTTGAGCGTCAATTGAAGCGAAAGCCACAGCTCGAGCTAGAGATTTCTGGAGAGGGTCAGGAGTTTTCTTTACGGTTTTATCAATCTGCTGAACGAGGATTTTGGCTCGTTAGATCTTCTGAGCTGACTTGGATTGGTAAAGTTAGTATGAAGGACTTAGAGAGGTTTCAAAAGCCCATTCAAGAATACCGACGACGAGCGGTCATAAGCCGAAGTGAGAGAGACGGAGTGCATAAAATTGATATTACGCGGGCTAAGAAACTAGTAAAGAGTATTACGAATGCGAAAGAGATAGCAGAGATATTGACACCACTGTCTCGACCAGTGGTGGAATCGTTTCATCGGATGAGTTCACCATCCGGTAAGGCGTGGCGGAAGAAGGCGCAGTGGCAGGTGCGGCTCTATGATGAAAAAAGTAATCTGATGCGGGAGTTAAAAATATGGATGGATGGGGAGGCTCGGGCTGTATTGGATGGAGAAGAGGATTTGGAAGTGAGAGAATTAGGGAAGAAATGGACCAAGTCTTTTTTAAGTTTGATTACGGCAGCATAGGGAGGCAAAAATGTCAGCTTTAGCAATAACGGTGTATGAGCGCGGATCAATGATTCGATCCTATTTCGCCTATTGCCGTCACCTCCTTTTGGACCCACGAGATTTTTTTCGCCAAGAATATTCCCGCTGGGCTGTCACGGAATCGCTAGCCTTTGGTCTCGCTTCTGCTTGGATTGCAGTTTTCTGTGTGTTTGTTATGCAGTCGTTGACCGGGTTAGCGGCCCAGGAGTTTTTTCGTAATTGGTTTGAGCATTTGTTGCTTGGAGGAGAAACAATCGAATCGGCGGCTTTAGCCAAACAGTTCCTCGGGCGGTCGGCCTGGGTACTGGCTAGTCCCTTTGTACATCTTTGGTATATTTTAGCCGCTGCTTGGTTGCTATATTTGTTTACTCGATTGCTCGTGCCGAACTCCAGTGGGGTTTCGCATAAGAGCATGATGAAAATTCTTGGCTTCTCTGCCGTTGGTTTATGGTTCTCCGTAATTCCAATTTTTGGCGGACTGCTGGCCTATATTGTGACGATTGCTTTAACTGTAGTGGGGGTTTCGGAGGTTTATAATGTGTCAATGCGATGGAGCTTGCTGATAGTTGTGCTCCCACAAGTGTTATTTGCGATGATTTTGACAGTTTTATTTTTGGTGTTGTCGTTACTCTTAATGCTGTGGTTGGGCACGGTGCTTGGGCAGATTCTCGAGCAACAGATGGTGAGCCCGTACCCTTTGCCTTTTTAGAGCCCCGGATTTTATGGTATAGTCTTCGGGGCGGTTGGCGGAGTCGGCGACTGCTCTGGCTCTATTAGTTCCAGAGAGTTATACCAATCTGCGAGCATGGGGAAGGTGTTGCTCAGGCTTTTACCACGTCGCTCATCGTATTGAGTATAGAAGGACTTAAAATCATGCTCATAAGATCTAGTCGTAGATGCGCAACGGCGCAGTTCGGCTTGTTTCTTTATGTATTCAACTAGACGATTTAAGCAGTTATGCTCCCATACGGAAATGTTCTCATTCATTTGGTTCTTTTCAAGCCAGCGGAGCAATTCTTCTCTGCACCCGTGGAGTAAATCACTTGGCAAGAAAGTTGGTGACATGAACTTCGGTAGGCTTAAAATATTGGTTGAAAAAACTAGCTTTTGACCACCAAATTTCTGTTTCCATTCTAGCACTTGGTCGAGAAAGTCCGTGAGTGAAAAGAGACAAAGTGAATTGATTGTCATCATTACATTAAAAACACGGATATTTCCATTTCGTAAAACATGCTCGATGTTTTCACAAAATAACTCATAGTCGAGCCCATCACGAATATATTCTGCCTGCTCCCCCACGGCTTCGCAAGAAGTATAGAAATCGAATTCTTTCAATCCATGGGAAACGGAAATTAGGCGATCTACTAGCTCTCGGCGAGCGCCTAAATTTGAATTCACTGCTAACCGTAGTTGTTCTGGGAAGTCATTTGCCAGGGATTCCATAAATTTCCAAAAATCCTGCGATAGCATTGGCTCGCCACCCGTAATGCGAAGTTCTTGCAAAGACGTTCGTAGTTCAGGCCACCATTTCCAAAATGCGTGTATATAAGGGTTGTTGGCAGAGTTTTTATAGAGAGCGGCCCATTTCCCATCTTGTTGGAAGACCGTTGCTCCGTCGGACACCAAGTTCTGATAATACCCGTTTGCTGTAATATCTTGTCCCCATTTAGAGGAAAAGGAAGGGCCACAATAAGAGCAGGCAAAATTACAGTTGCGGTCAAAGGCGATCTCTAGAGTCTTTAGGTCTATGTTGTTATCGGCTCCAATTTTTGGAAGCGCTTTTACTTCTGCGTCCGTATAAATTTCTGTCTTATAAACTCGGTCGGAAACATGTTCCTCACTTAAATCCTCAATTCGCCAACAGTAGTCACATTCCGAAGGTCGCTTTCCATCCAGCATTTCTTGGCGAGAGGCTTTCTTCTCTGGCGTGTTATGTAATTGTTTTGGATTCTTACGAAGCGCTTCGATAGAAATTTCATGCATTGGGGTGTGGTGGCAAGAGGCTGTATGCCCGGAGCCCAGCCAAATCGTTGCATTGTACCATTTTGCTGCGCAAATAGAATTTGATATGGGCTTCATTATCCGGTGAAGATATTCTGAGTGGCTTTCTGTCTTAAGTTTAGGCATTTGGACTGTCTTCCATCAGCTCTGAAAGTTCTGGGAAGACATCGACAAATTTCTCTTCGCGTATGCGGTCTAGCTTATTTGTTAGTTTTCGAAATTCAGGCAATTTATGAGTGTAATCTGCTTCATCCAAAAAGTGCAAAGCATGGCCCCATGAGTTTTGCATATAATCCAGTGATTGAGTGTCGTCAGCGAAATTCTTCTCTCCCCATTCCAGGTGTTGATTATAACGTGCACGAACTTGGTCTTTTAGGTGTTCGGGTAAAGCCTGAATGCGGTAAAAATCTGGAAACTGCAAAAGATTGATGAGGAACTGATCCGGATTGATTAAGCCTTGTTCGACCCAAGATTGATGAAAGTCTGGCAAGTGAAGGGCATTGAGCAATCCAAGCGTGCTTGCAATAAAAAACGTCACGTTTGGGCATTCTCGCTTCACGGCCAGACAATTACGCTCAATAAGATCCCATCGGGTGCCTTTACGTATAAATTCTGCCTGCGGTCCCATGGCATCTAGACTTGCACCAATAAATACTCTTTTGAAGCGATTCCAAATTTTTAAAATACGGTAGTCTTTGAGGTGTATGTGTGAAAGGTTGGTATTATAGCGAATGCGAACATTTTGCATGTCATTGGCGAGGAAAAAATCAAGGATGTGATAATGCTCTTCCATAAGCAAAGGTTCGCCTCCTGCAAAATAAATCTCTTCCACGTGAGGTAAGAGAGGCTCTAGTTGTTGCCAAAGTTCTTTCGAGGCCTTAGTTGGCGTTAGTATTTTTTTCGGAACAGATGACTCTCCCCAAGCAGTACGATAGTCAGGATACCAAGCTGTCGATAGCAGGGGGCCACAAGTACGGCATCGGAAATTACAAATATTCGAAAAACGAATATCCATGTACGGCATATTTACTTGTGGCAACGAACCATCAGGCGTTGTTTCTAAAACCTTATCGAAGTGATGCTCAAAATCGCGATTGGATTTTTTTCGTTGCGAGGGAACGCTGCTTTCTTCGAGTTCGTAACAGCTCGCGCATTGAGGGGTGCGCCGCCCGGCAAGCATATTTTGCCGCAATTCACGAAATGGTTTATCATTCCATACCTCGGAAATAGTTTGGCTTTGCAGGTCGCCCATTGCGCTTTTTAATGGCGCAATACAGCAAGGGAGGACCTTTCCTGATGGGGGTATATGCATATGTACCCATGGCAACATGCAAAATACATTGGATTTTTCTAAGAGCGTTTCCTGATCTACGGGCGTCATGCCTTTACCATTAAATCTAAGTTTACGGACCTAGACAAGTAAAATAATTCTGACTAGATTGAGTTAGATAGAGGGAAAAAGTGGTGACCAGTAACGAAAACCAAGCCCATATTGATTCATTACGCATTCGCATGCAGCGAGTAGAGAAGCAGTCTTCAACGATCTGTGCCGCGAAGTGGTTGCAGTCCACAATTTATTTGCATAATGGGCAAACCCACTCTTGCCATCATCCGGCTGTGCATTCCATTAATGCTGAAGTGATTATTAAAGATCCGAGTGCACTTCACAATACAGCAGTGAAGTTGAAAGCGCGCAAAGATATGTGGCGAGGTAAGCAGACGAAGGAATGTGAATATTGTTGGAATATTGAAAACCTGAAGAAGGATCATATTTCTGATCGTATGTACAAATCCGCCGACGAGCGTTGGTCCTACCCGTTCCTAGAGGAAATAGAAAAGGCAGATTATTCGAAGAATGTAATTCCACGTTATTTAGAAGTGGCCTTTGAGAACACCTGTAATTTTAAATGCGCTTATTGCACGCCTGACACCTCATCGAAATGGATGGAGGAAGTGCGTGAGCATGGCCATTATCCGACGAGCTGGGGCACGGGTAATCTCGATTGGATCAAGCGTGTCGGAAAGATGCCGATTCCACGTACGGCAACGAATCCATATGTAGAAGCCTTTTGGAAATGGTGGCCGGAGCTCTTGCCTGAATTGCGTGTTTTCCGAATCACAGGTGGAGAGCCTTTGCTGAGTCAGCATACTTGGCGAGTGATAGAGGATATTACAAAGGGCGAAGCGAGGGACTTAGATTTTGCTTTGAATTCAAATCTGAACGTGCCGGATAAGCTCTTTGAGCGCTTACTGTCGGAAACGCCGGCACTTACGGAAAAATTACGAAATTTTGAGATCTATACCTCTTGTGAAGCGGCTGGAAAGCAAGCGGAGTATATTCGTTATGGGATGGACTACGAGGTTTTTTTTAAGAATGTGGAAAGATTTTTGAAAGAAACGCCTTCGAGGACACGCATCAACTTTATGATTACCTTTAACGCACTCTCACTTACGACCTTTCTTGGTTTTCTTCATAAAGTTTTACAGCTTCGTAAACAATACAATGAGAACCCTGCTTTTAATCGATTGCCGATTATGATTGCCTATTTACATTGGCCGCCGTTTCTTTCGATGCGGATTTTGCCGCGAAATATTCGCGAGAAATATGCAGCAGATTTTCGTGCGTTTGCTTTGGCATATGCAGGTGCCTTTGATGAAAAAAATGGGACCGGCGCTTTATATTTAGAAGAGAAAGACCAACTAGAGCGTTTAGCGGATTTTATGTTGGAGGATTTACCAGAAAAGGGCGTAAAACGTGACCGTAAGGATTTTGCTAAATTTATCGAGGAGTATGATCGGCGTAAAAATTTAAGCTTTGTTGAAACGTTTCCTGAGTATGCAGATTTCTATCGAGCATGTAAAATTTTATAGTCTCATGTAGGAGTGATGGACTATGAATAGGCGAAAAGACGAATCCTATATTAAGTATAAGCGGCGAGTGATAGATCCAATTTCCTCATCCTTTTGTGCGGCCAAGTGGTTGGATGCAACAGTTTGGTTGGGCTCTGGATCGACGACTTCCTGTCACTTACCCCCTGCGCATCATGTTGACTTAGAAGCGCTAAAGGAAAATCCTTCAGCCTTACATAATACGGAACATAAAAAGCGCCAAAGAGCAAAGATGCTGCGTGGTGAACGGCCGAAAGAGTGTGAGTATTGTTGGCGTATTGAAGATATGGAGCGCGATGCGGTTTCCGATCGTGTGTTTAAAACGATTGTTTATTCAGAAGACGCAATTGAAAAAGCGCGAGTTGGTGGCGCCGAAGCGAACATCAATCCCGAGACTTTAGAAATTGCCTTTGACCGCACCTGTAATTTTGCCTGTTCGTATTGTAATGCTGCGTTTTCTACGACTTGGGCAAAAGACATTCGCAATGAAGGTCCATATCAGCATTTAATTTCTGACGGTGCACAATCCTATCAAGGTAATGGCAACTGGGCAGATGCTGTTAAAACCGGTGAAGTGAACCCGTATGTCGATGCCTTTTGGCGTTGGTGGCCGGAGCTATCGAAGAGTTTAAAAAAGTTACGAATCACAGGGGGAGAGCCTTTGCTTTCGCCGGAAATTTGGAAGCTTTTTGATTTTTTTGAGCAGAATGGTTCAGGAGAATTAGTTTTTGGGGTTAACTCCAATCTTGGTGGTCGAGATGAATTGATTACAAAATTGATTGAGAAATCCAAATTTATCAATCAATTTGACTTTTATACTTCGAATGAGTCCGTCAGTGAACAAGCAGAATATATTCGTGATGGTCTCAGTTATAATCGTTGGTGTTATAATGTGGAGCGAGTGATTAAAGAAGGGAATCTGCGCACCTTTAATGTGATGATGACAATTAACTCTTTGTCTTTGTTTACAATTACGGACTTTATGGACCAGATGCTGCGTTGGAAAGAGGCCTATGGCAAGGATAAGCCGATATGGTCGGTGAATATTTTACGCTTTCCAAGCTTTATGTCGCCGTTGGTGCTGCCGGACGATATTCGTCAGGAGCGCTATAAGCACTTACACAATTGGTTGGCTGAAAAGAGGGCGCATCCACTAATACGTGAGTATGAGTATAGTAGTGTGAAGCGACTCATAGATTATCTGGAAGTTGTAGATCAGCCGCACTGGAAAGCGTCAGAAAAAGAGGTGCAGCGTAGGGATTTCAAATCATTCTATGAACAATATGATGCACGCCGTGGCAAAAAAATCCGCACAGTCTTTCCGCAATTAAGTAATTGGCTCGATCAGATCGAAGTTATTGGGCAGCCTCACCAGGAATTGGTTTCCGAGGATGCTCGTGAGGCCTGGGAATAGGTATGTTAGTGTACACTTTCTACTCTGCACAAGCTATCAACGTTACGACTACGGCGGCGCTTTGGGTACGTTTGTATTTCAATGATTCATTAGTCCTCTATTTTTAGTTTCGGTGTGGTGTTTTTTGTATTCTCTATCTACGTTGGCTGCCAGATTTTTGAGAACTGTATTGAGTAAAATTATCTAAAACAAAGATTCAAACTCTGGAGACTGGGCGCAACTTGGACAATAACCGGTAATTTCTAGGTGATGTTGAAGGCCCCGATAGCCAGATCTCTCCAGTTTTTTTTCGATGGCTTCGATAATGCAACCTTGGAGTGGCTGGAGTTCATCGCATTGAATACATTTAAAATAATGTTCATGAAACTCATTCGCATGTTCCGAAGTCTCTGCGAATGCATAGCGAGTAGCCTCACTTTGGAATTTACTTTTCTTAAGCATGCCTATTTCATCGTACACAGCTAAAGCACGATAAACAGAAACTAAATCACAGTCAGCATCTTTTGACTTGGAAATCTTCGAAAAGATTTCTTCAGGAGTTAGCATCCGGTTATCGCTATTTCTTTCTAAGACTGCGGCAACCGCTAACCTAGCTTTCGTAACTCTTAAACCATGAGCGTGCAGTTTCTCAATTGTTTGGCTTTTGTTGGTCACTCGTATAGATGGCTTCCATATGGAACCCACCGGGGCTAGCCCCATGGTGGTCATGCGGATATGGAGGGTGTGGATGGGCGTGAAAGAGGTTTATCGGAAGCGCGTGCTCGTGGGAGTGCTCAAAAATTTCAATGCAATGGACTCCACAAAGGGCTGCAATTAGTACTCCTAAGTAGTCGAAAGTGCTGCTGATTTTTAAATTCTTTTCTTGCATCATCATGGCTCCAGTGAGGGCGGATTATAATGCGTTAAGCTAGTTATTGCAAATTATTTGCAATAAAGATTTGTTTCCATTATTTTCTGTCGAGTTAGAAGGGAGAATTCTTCAATGGAACATCGCCGCTATTTAAAAATTCTTTTCGCTGTATTGGTCGCGTTTATTGCAGTCAATACTCTCACGTCAGTTGCTTTTTCAGACAGCGGACATAAACATCGTCACCACGGTGCTCATGAACATGGCGCTGGAAAGCTTCAGTTGATACTAGATGGCAAGAAACTAGACCTTGTACTAACTGTTCCAGGCGCGGATATTGTTGGCTTTGAATATAAGGCTAAGTCCAAAGAGGATAAGGCGAAAGTCGAAGCAGCTAAGGACAAACTTAAAGACGCCGATAGCCTAGTGACTGTTAGTTCCGAGGGAAGTTGTGAGTTTTCGGAGGGCAAAGCTGAAATTAAGCAGGATGGCGCTCATAACAAGTGGAAGATTAGCTTTCATGCTGAATGTGATACTCCATCCAAGGTCAATGAACTGAATGTATCGGCGTTCTTAAAAGCGTTCCCTAGAATTAAGCGACTGAAAGCGGAAGCCGTCTCTGACACAAAACAATTTGCCGGAAAGATCTCAAAGAAGAAATCGAGCGTAAAATTGTGGTGAACAAAATTTACTCGCTGCTTCAAGGACTCCATTCGGTGCAGCTAGCTGCATCGGCTTGGCGCCGCAGTAGTTACGCTGCCGAAGTCCCAATTACTCGTATCGGGCTGCTCTAGCGAGCTAGTACCAGAAAACATATCGCTCATATCGGTTACCGAAGAGACATCTCCTCCAGAAAAGGAAGTGAGGTTCCCGCAAGAGCGAAAAGCGGCACTTAAATCAGTCCACCTCATATTTCCAAATTCTATGACTTCGATGGGCTTTCCTCTCCCCATAGGCAATCCCATTCCCATAGACATGGGCACGCCCATAGACCCGAGAATTCCCATAGACCCGCAGCTGAGACAATATCGCTATCCTTGGCCAAGTAAGATCGGCATTGATGAGCATTTCTTCTCAAGGAGCAAGGGATATAAAAGCTTCGCTACAGTAATCACCGACATGAATAAAAAAAGACTAAAGGAGGTTGCAATGGGCAAAGGCCAAGCAAGTTTGCACGAGGCTTTCGAAAACATTCCAGGCAGAGAGAATGTAGAACTTGTGGCGCTTGACCTATCCGATACCTACAAAAGCTTTGTTAAAGGCTTCTTCCCGAACGCAAAATGCGTTGCTGACAAGTTCCACGTGTTGCGCCTCTTGCATCCACATATCAATCGAAGGCGAAAGGATGTTACCGGTGATCGCAGAACATTACCCATTCGCAAGCTATTACTTGTTAATGGTAAAAAATTGGACTACTCCCGAAAGTACGCGCTTTCAAAATGGCTAGAAAGTTATCCTGAACTTAGAGAAGTATATTCCTGGAAGGAGCGGATGCATGGGTTCTACCGCATTAAAGGCCACAAGCGAGCACGCATCGCCTTTCAGCGCATGACCGACGACATGGCTCATTCGTTATTGCCGGAGATAAAGCGCCTTCGGAGAACCTTGATGCGTTGGCGTGAGGAGATACTACTGTATTTCAGGACACGACTTACCAATGCACGCACTGAGGGCTTCAATAACGTTAAAGACCATTCCCGCTTATACGGTAAACGTAAGGTCAATGGCTCTGCCGTTGACCATAAAAAGGAGCTGCGGATCATAGAAACAATAAAAGGGCTGTATGAAGAGGGGATAGCAGCTAGGGCCATTGCTCGAACCCTCGACACTATGAAAATCCCTACCAAGCAACAAGGGAAGGGATGGCATCACCACATGGTCATAACAATCTTGAAAAGAGAAGGGCTTTACGAAACCAAATGTAAACCAAGGAGGAAGAAATGAATACTATCGTTAACCTGCTTATCGCCACCTTGCTTTTGCTTGGCTCGGGTTACGCCGCCAAGAAATTACTCTTTACTGTAGAGAAGGCAGCAATCAAGCGCCTTGATAAGAGATTATCAAAATCAGAATCGTTTGCCCAGAAGCTAACGGGGATAAAGCTCGATTTTTAATTTGGTCGAATAACTATTGGTGACACTATGTCCACCATGCAAACACTAATTGCGGTCATTGGGCTGCATTTATTTTGGTGAACTATTTCTTAATGCTGTATTGCAGAATTCAACTGCTCCAAATCAATTAAGCTTGAAATAATTTGCATATGCATGTTCTAATTGCTTCTGGATTTTATATAAATAGCGATAGCCCGGGGGATAAAATAAAAATGGACAG
>JAAHTH010000604.1_pt4 | contig 15251 bp, 27 predicted proteins | sample 6116091 | NCBI WGS metagenome assembly JAAHTH01 (sample SAMN13939990, study PRJNA603662) | sponge metagenome | isolation source: marine sponge | host: Mycale hentscheli | place: New Zealand | collected 2006
CGGATAATAAAAAACCCCGTGAGGCTTGCGCCTCACGGGGTTTTCTTTTGTCTGCTGTATGTGTATTGCTACGCGCTGCGCTGCTGCAATAAGTTATCGACAAGCTTTTGGTTGTCGCTCATTATGCGTACCGCTTCCTTTAATACAGACACCCTGTATGAATGGCTTGCTGGTCCGCGCCTGTGCGGGTCAAACCAAAACTCTTTTTCGTACCGGCCCCAGCACTGCACTGCAAGCTCATCCCAGTCGTTCAAAGGAATGGCATTGATGTGCTTGTCTTCAACTACATTCTTTAATGCCATAGGTAAACGCTTCCATCGCTCTACAGTATGCATGATGTGATTGTAATCATGATCTTGCATAAGCATATTGGAGAACTTTTCTCTATGTTGTTTCCATGTCACTCGCATTTCATTACCCCTTATTTGGACGGGGGATGGCCGAGTAAACAGCCACCCCCCTTAGTTATTAAATCATGTCTTGTGTTGAGACAAAAAACCCAATGCAAAACAGTAGTACAAACACCGTGAAGTTATCCATTAGTAAGAGAACATCTTGGCTGCGTTTTTTACACTCATCTTTGAGAGAACCGGAACAAGCTGCCCAGCTTCCCGCTCCAATACATCGCGAGCACAATCATCAACGAGATGCTGATGAGCCATACGTGTGATTGCATTGATGACATCCTGAACACTGTCACCACCACCCTGGTCTGCATATGAATCAAACATCATTTGCACAGCAGCATCGCGACCAATACCAGATGCGACCTTACCTTCAGCAACCAACTTCTTAATAAGAATACTGGATGCATTGGCACCTTCGTATCCATAGTCGTCAACGTCTTTGCTTGAGATTGCAGTAGCAGATTCGGTCTGTCCAAGGATGCCCCAGTCATGAGCGAATCGCTCCATTGCAGGGCGCGCTGCATCCATTCCCTCTTGGATAGCATTCATCTTTTCGAGCATGTTTCCTTTGTGGATTGCACGAAGAATCTCTTTCTTTTCTGAATGCAAGATGATCATGTTCAAGCACTCATTCCAGAATGCAATAGCGTTTCCGTTGATGGACCCACCCCCACGGTCATTGGCCTTGAAGCGGAAGCCAACCTCATACACATCACCAGCACTAAAATCCGTAAGGTCTTCCGGTGCATGCATTGTAATATCCATTGTGAAGCTTGTAGTCTCCGAGTTGTATTGAATGTCTGCCTTGTAAGGCATGTCATCAACAGCAAGCTGAATCATGTTTGCTACTTTGTGTGCATCAAACTCTTTGTATCCCGTACCAACAACACCAAAGATGCTGCGTTGGTCGCCGTTCAATCGAGTGCGGAACTTCATTACTTTGTCTTTGCTGCAATGCCTACGCATGTGTTCATTGAAAACATATGCACGAACATCTGGGTCAAGAGAACGCATTGTGGCGAAGGCCCGAGGAAACAACGAGTCACCCGAGATGCCATCCTCGCCAACACCAAAGCGTGTAGCTGCAAGCAATTGCTTTAGCCCATGCTCCTCAAGTCCAATGCAACCATAAGAGCCAAGCCCAGCAATCCTACCGTCGTCCTGCATTCTCAACTCATGCAATGGAATCTTAACGCTCTCACGTTTTTCTTCTGAGATTATATTAAACAACTGCGATGCAGCAGTGTAAGCATCCGGCTTCTCGTCCCAAACTGTGCGAGCAGCAGCAAGGTTATCGTATCCAAGGTCAACAACAGCAGTGCCGCGCTGGTATCCAGCCTTTGTAATAGACACGTTCTTAGGTGGACGTGACAAACCAATCTCAGAAAGCCAAGCGTCATGCTTTTCTTGCCGCTCTACTGCGACCTCGCTTACTTCATATGCATCAACTGTACGCTTCTCAGTGTGATGGCTGACACCGTTTGCATCTGAGCCCCAACCACCACCGAATACTTTAGTATCCTCACGAACTTGGGGGTCTTCAGACATTGCAATCTCAAGGCGTGAAGTGGTTGCATTAACCACGGCCTCTTCCTTCGGGTCATCCATTGTAAAGATAGGCATAGCTGGTGCAACGCTGTCTGTAATATCCATGACTGGTTGAAGGTCTTTGGATAGGTCATCCATTACATCGTTTGTTTTTTCATACATGCCATCAACGTCTGCACTTTCATCGTCATTGCATACGTCCTGCATGAACTCATCTTCGTCCACCGCATCATCATCTTGCGAATCAGCAGTCAACTCTACAACGCGGTTGTCATAGCTCTGACCTTCCCACTTTCCTTGCTTGTAGTCCATGAAGAATGCACGCTGTGCATCATTCATTGCTTGCTCTCGGTTGTAATCTTTGAACTCTCGTTCGGTTCCATCTGGTTGTGTATATACGAAAACGTACATTATGCTTCCTTGTTTTTTGCCGGACTTAGCCAGCAGGGTTTTGGTTTGAAGGGTGGGGATACTACACCTCCCTTCACTTCGTTCAGGGAGTGTAGTACCCCCTTCTGGTTGGTCGCCCTACTCCTCGTGAGTTTGGACGTAATTGGCTGTAATGAAGTCGTTCATCTGCCAAAGCGGTAGCTCTACGTGAGAGCCGTCAGGCCTGATCCTGCTGCCTGTGTCCTCAAAGAATCCACAGTTAGACAATGCATCAAGTAGTGCTGGTCCAAGGTTGTACCAGTTCACAAAGAACTGATCGCCCTCAACAGGTATTGATGGAATGTTCTTCGATACGACAGCATGCGGTGAGCCATCCATAGTGTGTAGCATGACTGCAAGATTGCCATTCATGTACGTCCCAATGGACAGCGTATACTTTTCTTCCTCAACTGATACAAAGCCAACGGGCCTTGGTTCCATACGTTTATGCATTGATCTTCAACATCTCCATTGCTTTCTCTACTCGCGTTAATGCTCCTTGCACCTGCACCGATGCCTTCCACAACTCAAAGTCATCCCAAATGTTTGCACCACAACCATGACAGGGGCTGCTATCAACGTGCATCTCTTTGCATAGATCAATCAAAACATCTCTTGCTAATGCAATGTCTTCATTAAACTTACCCGTCATGGTTCACCCCATTGCAAGCATCCAAGTCCAAGTTTTTAATGCAGTAAATTCTAAGGCCATTCCACAAGAATGAGCACTCCATAGCTTGACTTGATGTTGGAGAGATTCGCACCCCAAGGGGATCGCAACCATGATCAGTAATAACTTTAGGGTTCTTTACTACTGCATCAAATACGTCTTCGTTGAAATGCACGGAAGATTCAAGGCTTCCAATGTATACAGACAGCACTGCGCTTACATATCTATCTGATTTAACCTCATCAATTACGTCTTTGTGGTACAACAAAAAGTCATTCACCCTTTGTTGTGTTTCGATCACTTCATTTACATTCATTCTTCGCCTCACTATTGTAAGTTGTAAAGGTGCGACGTTTAACCATGCTGGATTTGAGAGTTTACCAACGTCGCCAAGGTTGACTCTATGTATTTAAAGAATGCTTGGAGCGGGAATCGAACCCGCACGGCATAAGCCGAGAGATTTTAAGTCTCTTGTGTCTACCTATTCCACCATCCAAGCTTATTGAACCCACCACTTTGGGGGATCACAATGATCCCACTTTGCAAAGTAATGTTTCTCCATGTTGTAGTAGTCACGATACGACTGAACTACGCTGTCGCTCTTGTATTCATTAGGCATACAAAGAGGAGGGGGAGTAAACTTACCTACAGAAGGGAACAATGAGAGGCTTTTTAGGCACGCCTCAATAACTTTTTGGGACTTGTGAACCTTTCCAAATCTATGTCTGTACTCTTTGCATAATTCTTCTCCATGACCGTACAACCACAAAAAGTTGTGGATACTTTCTCTTGCCCACACAGAGCAAGGATGGTTCTTGTGCGTAGTTTTGTATGGAGAGTTCCCACCCATTTCATTAACGGCAGTGCATAACATTTGAGCAGTTTCTAAAGGCATCTTTACAATATGCTTGTCGCACTGCATTCTTGCTGCGATACGGGAATCTGAATGTAAAACAAATATGTTCATTGCGTTGCTCCTTCCACCGCTTTGGATGGGATAAAAGTAAAGGCATCTATCCAGCCACCCACATGCCTTTCCTGCTGGGCTCGAATCCCGGTACAATTCCGAGAGGCTTCGGTCAAGGGCTTAACTACTGGTCAAGGAAGCGTCAAGCAGATTTGTTCGTTCCTACGTAGTAGGAAGAAAGTCTCTTACGCCTACGTGTACCTTGCGCTACTCGCCAGATGCGAGCCGTGTGTCGTCTACCTGCGCCTCGTGTGTCTTGCGTGTCTTGCGTCTGCGCAAGCCCATCTTCCTGCAAATATGTCCTGCATATTGTGCACTTATCCCTACGCTTTCTCCAATAGCCTCGTGCGAAAGCCCGTCATTGTAAAGCTTTTCAACTACAAAGTTCCTTGCTTCAACGTCAACTCCGGCGTGGTCCCATCTTGTTTTTCTGTTGGGGTTTCTTGGGATATTGTTTTCTTTTCTGTATGCAAAAATGTAACGCTCATGAATACCCAACTCTATTGATAGGCTTCGGTCGCTTTGTTTTCCAATCCGATGTGAGTTTGAATCAAGGATGGCTTTCCTTTTCTTTCTCTTCCAGACTAAATGACTTTCAATCTTGTTTCTTTTTCTATAATTACAAAGCGTCGATGAAGACATTCCAAGAATACGCGCAAGGTCCTGGTCGGACATTTTGCCTGCGTTTTCTTGCAAGTACTTTTGATCCACGTCACTAAGGCCGTAGCATCCTGAGCCGTCTGGCCTTGGTATCTCCAACATGTTTCTGATTTGTCGAGACCGCTCTCTCGAAATCCCATATATTTCTGCAACAACAGTATTGTTTTTAGTTGCCAACTCAGAAGCAATGTTCGGATACTTTACAAGAACACTTGAGTTGCTTCGCTTTAAAGCAATATGTTCTTTGCTTTCCTTTCCAAACTCTTCGATATACTTTCTTCGCTCAGCCAACTCTCGTTGCTTTGCAGAAATAATACCAAGGCTTCGTCTTTTATTATAAATAGTAGCGAAAGATAAGCCGAGCATATCTGCTACTTTGTGGTCGCTATACTGACCAATTAATTTTATGTGCTCTGGTTTCCAATCAAACATTCTAACCCCTTTACTCTTCTGCGAACGGATCAGAATCAACCAAGTTTCTGAGGACAATTCCGCCCGCTGTTTCAAATTGAGTGCCGCTGTCCCACGCACTTTCTATCATTCTTATATACTGCGCTCTGAAGATTCTGTCAATGTCTCCAACAAGTTCCCATCTGCATGCATACCCTTGGTTCCACCATTGCGGACAAAGCCTTGCAAGTAGAGACACAGCCTGCTGGTAGATGGAAGACGCTGCCTCCCTGGAGACAAACGGTATCCTCATTTCAATGAGTGCCGCCAACTCGATTAACTGTGCTGCCTTGTCTGCTTCTAAAGCAAGAACGAGGGAGACCAGCGTTGCATGCTGAATGCTTGCATGCCTTGGGTAAAGTAGATCATGAGCATTCCACTCTACCGATATGCCTTGAGCAAACGTAAGGGCAGTGCACTCATACCCAATTGCAGCAGCATCAAGCATCCTCTGGTTTACCAATGCCTGTACAATCTTTCGGTACCTGTACTGCGATCTCTCAGTGACGCTTGCTTCATTGCGTGGAGTAAGCCTATCAATGACCATCCTTGCACCAGCATCAGCCCATGCAGACAAGTCCTCTCTGTCCAGCCCCAATGTATTTGGGACGGGGCTTGGCAACAAAGTATCCTTGTACCTCCAAAGCTTTCCATTCCTGCCTAAGAATATTTCTTTGCGTTCTGGGCACAGCCCAAGAACATGGTTGTTGATTCCTATTTGCAGCAGTCCAGCATTAAGTATGGTCCACTTTGTTTTCTTGCCTTGCTTCTTGTGGTACCAGCCGATTGGTACACCAAGTTTGTTTAGGTTTACCCTGCCTTCATAGAATGCTTTGTTTGGATAAACATCAGTCTTTCTTTTGTATATACGTTTACTTGCCATTGCCTTAATAAAAGCCCTGCCCCACACAACCGGTGGGAATCAATGCATGCCGCACTGATGTGATTGTGAAGAGCAGGGAGATGCTGAGGCGGGTGGACTTGAACCACCAACTTCCCGAGTAACAGTCGGGCGTTCTTCCAATTGAACTACACCTCAAGGTATGCAGAGTAAAGGGCTAAGCAACCTGCGTCAGCAAGCCCATCGTGGGGCTTTCGCTTCTTACCAGGGGTAAGGTCAAGGTCAGGCAAACGATTCGACACAGCGTAAACTGAGCGGTTCTTTCCTTCCCCCGGCACATCTTTAAGAATGTGAGATGTCCATGTCCTTGGTCGAACTTCTACAAACGGAATCCCATTAGCAGAAAGAACACCAAGCCAAAGACCGTACCCATATCCCGTACTAAATGTAGACGTGACACCTTGTCCTGGTCGTGCGGATTGCTTTTCTATGACAGCGAGTTTGATTTTGTGCTTGCCCACCAAGCACTTCAATGCATAGTTCATGCGAGAGATTAAGTACTCACGCTTGCTGCCCTTACCGATCTTGGTCGTAAAGTCACGGCCAGTCATAAAGCTTGCAACAACATTCCCGTCAGAGTTTATTGCAACAAGAGCACCATCTTTACCTGGGTCAATGCCTACATAAATAGTGTGCTGTTCTAAATCACTGGCCGTGCTCATTAGTTTACTCCAAAGCTTGATCCGTTCTTTGGCGAACGGTACCAATACAGTGCGTCTTTTCCGTCGCTAAACAATACACCCATCATGTGTCCAAGTGGGTTTATTGATACGACCGTTACGCCCTCATCTACAATTCTGCTTACGCTTTTAGCCATAGCATTTGGTGTATGAGGTATAACAAAAATAGGTCCAACAGTATCTGTCATGTCTGTCATATTAGAAAGGGAATTCCTTTTCGTATTGACCAGACGCTCCCGAACCGCCAGACCCATTTCCTCCGTTAGGTTTATTCGGAGGATAGTTTGCTGGGGCTTGGCCCCCAACCTGCGGCGCTTGATTGCTTTGCGTAGCGCCCTCATCGGCAGGCTCTCCGACCCGTCCGACCGAAGACGCGCTAACGCTTGTGAACCAAACCTTCTGTCCGTTCTTTTCATACGAAGAATGTTTAATAGATCCTTCAACTGCAACAAGCTCACCTTCCTTTAGTGTGGAGGCAATTTCACCATTGCGACCAAAGGCTTCAACGCTATGTGTTGAATCAAACCTACGGCCATCTCCGATGATCCTCCATGTTCCCATACGAAATGCAACTGCGGCTCCGCGCTGCTGCGGTTGACTCTTTACCTTACCAACTAACATTACTTTATTGATCATTTTACTCTCCTGCTAACACCTTGATCTTGGTGCTTTTTGTTAACCATTTAGACTCGACTGCTTCTTCTGTACAAACGGGGAAGCAAACCTTGTAGTACGCACAGTAGTCACAAGGAAATGCAAGCTGACCCTTCTTGTTTGAAGTGTATGGTCTTGCGAAATCTTCAGGACTTCTGCTAAGGATTACTTGTTTAAATTTTGATTTGATATTGAACTCTACAAACTCTTCATCGTATGCAATCCATTGGCCGTGCAGGGCGGTGACCGGATACCATGAACCATCGTCATGTATCTCTGCATCTCTTGCACCAGCAGACTTGTTGTATGCAACCAAGTAGGCCCACTTCAATCCCTTACAGTGCATGTATGACTGCACCTGTGAGTAGTATGAATCGTCCGGCCCAAGTCCTTTGCTATGGAACTTCCTGTACCCATAGTCGGACATTGATTTGACCTCAAGAATGCATTCGACTGGCTTGTTGTCGCTTGTCATTACAAGCATTGTTCCATCCGGGTGACCTGCAATTCTTACCTCTCTATCTACACCTCCTTCGGTAATGTTTAAACTCATGTGAACGGACTCTTGGTCTTTACCTGCAAAGGAAAGAGCACCGATTGGGTGATCTTCAAACACCTCTGCAAGTGCAGAAACAAGTATGGATTCAGTGATGTCTCCAATTGTGAATGCAATCTTTGATGCTGCACCTATTTGCATTCCACTCTGCTTTGAATGGTGGTACTGATACGCCAGTTGTTTTACACAGGTGCCACTCTGCGAAAGGCGTAGTCCCCCTGTGGCTCCTCGCTCTTCATCAAGCTGCCTAAGTACAGAGTTACCAATACTTTGTGCACAGTGCGTATTGCTTTTTAATGGTGCTGGTTTTCCAAGCCTTGCCTCAATCAAAGATGCAATGTTTGGAACAATTAATTGAACACCTGTTGGGTCAATTATTGTTTCGTATTTAATCGACATCGGTTTCTTCTCCGTCATCTAATGTTTTGATTTCTTCTACATACACTCCAGCAACAATACGTCCGTTGATCTTCAAAGAAGTCAGCCTTCCAACAATACAAACCAAGTCACCCTGTAATGAATACTCATTCATTAGCTTTGCAATTTTGCCAAATCCAATGAGGTTAACGTTGAGATCAAAGTTGTTTCTGGTGCCCGCTCTGTCCTTTGTTTCCTTGCCTGGATTGTAGAGTCGTGCTCCGCATTTATCTCCAGACGATTGGCTCTTTCGTAGGTCTACTGCGTCTTCAATAAACCCAATAAGCATTACAGTGTTTGGGTACTTTTGGCTAAACGCCATCACTTACCTCCGTTTTTTTCTTTCCAGGTGGAGTAGTTTCCAACTGCAATTACAAACACATCTTCTTTGTGCCATGTCTGTAAACGTGAAGACACTGACTTCAGTTCATCCAATGACATACTGCTTGGGTCGAACTTAGCCTTACCAAGGCCAGAGAACTTTCCGTCTTTGTATGCCGCTGTTGCAGCCTCCATTACAGATTCAATGTCATTGCGGTGGACAGCCTCTTCACGAAGGACAAAGCGAATCGCCTCAAGGCTTTGCTCTCGTGGGTCTGGTGGATACAAATGCTTTTGAAGTTGTTGTATGGACGGAGCCATTCCGTACTTGGTTTTCTCACCACGTTTACTTGCAACAACCAGGTAGTGCTTTGCACAATCCAACCTGTTTTCTGAAAGGTTTACTTTCGTTTCACCGAGAGAGTAAAGGTGTCGGCCAATAGCCCACTTTACACCTGCTCTTTTGAAGGCGTCTGACAAACCTCCCTTATCACCTTCAATATTTGTATTACCCGCACCATCGCTTTTGCTTACCCAGTCATCGCCTACTCGAATTGAAAGAGTGCAAATGTTCTTACCGCTTTGCGTTTCGGCGTACTCATCCTTCCAGTTTTGTGGACCAACCACTGCATCAAGTCGGTCCATTACAGCACGAGCATCGAGGTAACAAAGCACTCGTGCCCAATTACCGAACGAGCGGTCTACCCTCCAGAACACATCTTCATCGTTAAATGGTTTAGCAAGCTCACTACAAACAGTTTTCCAATCACTCATGATTGATTTCCTTTTTTAAAAACAAGGCGAGATTCTTTATGTCCCCGGTAAACCGGAGTATTGATATGCCTTGCGGTTTTAGAATCCTTTCCAACAATAGAAAGGTTGGGCTCTTTCCCCTCGAAATTATGTCCCTGGTGTGTCGGGGATCCACACCAGCTTCTCTATGTATTTCGGCTAACGTTTTGTTTTTAGCCCTGGCTAATAGAGACAGCCTGTATTTAAAGGACAGTGCAGATATGTCTGCCGTCTTTCTTTTTTTCGCCATTATTCAATGAAGTCAGGCGACCAGTTTGGTTTCTTAAAGCCATTGTCCAACGAGTCGTACACTCTTTGCAACCTAAGCCTAGACCAAAGCACTATGTCTTTCTTAGAATGGTCACGGCTTTTAAGGGCAACAAGCTCAAACGGCTGATGCATGTCAGCAAGCTCTTCATTTGTGTACTCTTCGTTGTTTGTTTTCTTTGGCTTCTTGTATTGGAACTGTCTGTACAAACCAAACGCAAGCGCAGAGTCATGCAAAGGTTTGTCTGACCCCCTAAAGTGATGCGAACTTGGGACACCTTTTCTTCCATCGGTAAAGGTTTCTTCTGCCCCTCTGTTTAATTGCATCAAAGATACAATCGCTACGTTCTCTTGCTTTGCGCACCTTCGCAAGGTCTCGCTAATCTCGTCCACTTCCCAAGACCTGTTTCTTGAGGCGGGCAAATGTGCTGGTGGTCGAATCAGTTGTAGGTAATCAACCCAAATCACTTGGCACTTATGTTGTCTTGCCATCCTACGTATTGCGGACTCAACAGAATCAGCAGTCGATGAAGCGTCATCAAGGAACACAGGCTCATTCATGAGCTTATCTGCTGCATCCATAATCATTTCTGTTTGCGTTTCGTCTTTCTCATGCAAGGCAGTGATAGGAACACCTGCAATAATTGAAGCCATACGATCCACCAGCTTCCATCTTGGCATCTCAATGGAGAGCACCCCCTGGGGTATCCCTGTCATTGCAGCACGAAGGACAGCAGACACCAGGAACATGGTCTTACCAATCTCAGGACGACCACCGATGATGCTCATGTAACCACGAGGCCAACCAACATAGTGTTCATCAAATGTAGCAAAGCCTGTGGGAACGTACTCTACCGTTTCACCGTCAAGAATCTTTCCCCAAGATGCTTTGCGTTCTATCGCAGCCTCTTGCATTGAAAGGATGCCAGTAAAAGAATCGGTGCTGCTGCTTACGTCAAGTATCGAAGACTCGGCTGCTTTAATTATTTCGGATGGTTCAAGTACAAGGTCTTCAAGGTGACCAAGTATTTCGTTTGCAGCAAGAGACAGATTGCGTAGTCTATTGAACTCAGCAATGCGTTTAGCATACTCGCGAAGATTCTTGTCGCCAACAATCGTGTCATCGCCAAGCCCACAAACGTATACTATTCCCCCGAATGTACTGATGGTTTTATCACCAACACTTTCAACAAGAGAAACAATATCAGCAGACTGTCCAGCAGAGAATCTATTTAAAATCCACTTATAAATATTTCTATTATAATCATTAGAGAAGTAATTAACTTTTAGTACATCATCAATTAAGGACAACTTAGTACCATTTGATACTAATAGAGTACCTAGTACTTGTTGCTCCGTCTGTCTTGGGTCCAGATTCATGGTTGAGCCTATGGTTTGGCAGTTTGTTTCGATGGCCGGTTGACTTTCCGACTCGGGACAGTTAACTACCGGTCAAGGAGGCGTCAAGTGGATGAGCCAAAAACAGACCCGTACCAAGGCTACGCCTTGGTAGTTTCTGAAATGATCCAGTCTCGTAGGCGCTCCTTGGGCATGTCTCAAGGCGAGCTAGCGAGGAGGCTGGGAGTGACACCCGCATCCGTGAGCTACTTCGAGTCGGCCAAGCGTGTTCCCGCGCTCGGAACCTTTTTCAAACTCAAGCAAGTGCTACACATGAGCACACGGGATTGCTTTAAATTATTAGAGGCAATGAATAAATGCCAGCAGGACTCACAGTCTTTTCAAGAACCTGGAACGTTTTAAATTACGCAGTACATGAGCCCGACGAATGGACAACAAGACAGATCGCAGAAGATCTTGACGAAAAAGTTCATGTAATGACAAATGTAGTTATTATATTAAAAAGAAAAGGATACTTAAAAACAGGAAGAGACATTGGTAAAGCAAAAGCCTTAGTTGCTACTGCTTCTGGTGTTGATGCACTGCATGGGGCAAACAAATGTCGTTCCGCACATATGTAAGATGCGATTGTTGTAATAAAAAATATCCTATTACTTGTTCAACCAGGAAGCAAAACAACTTTATGCCTCAAGGATGGACAAGAACAGGAACAAATCTAAGTTGCAAGAAGTGTTCTAAAAAGAAACAAGCTTACTCAAGAATACTTTTAATTAAAAACACTACAATGAAAACAAAAGAAAATGCCAGTGTATGAATACAGATGTTCTGAATGTGACTTTGAGGTTGAGCTACTTCAAAAGATTTCTGAAGGGCCACCCAAATGTTGTAAGTGCAATAAAGATTCGATGAAGAAACTAATGTCTTCAACGTCTTTTGTTCTGAATGGAAGGGGCTGGGCTAAAGATAACTACGGTTTAAAGTAGTTTATTTCTTATCTAAGATTCGATCTAGCTTAGCAACAATATCGTTATGCACTTTAGTTCTTGTAATTAAAAAGTCTTTCGACTGACTTTCAGCAGTATCCCTATACTCATCAATCACTCTATCGTATCGCTCACGCATCTTTTCAGTACGTTCATTGTACTCTTTACGCATTTGCTCTACTTGATCTTGAAAGCCATCGACAAGTTTATCCAAACGCTTTTGCATAGCCATAAACTGATAGACTAAAAACGCAGCAAAAAGCCCGAGGTGTCCTCCGGCTAACAGTGAATCAAGAACAGCATCCATTACCACTCCGGCTCATCAATCAAAGTATAACTGAATGAGTTGCCCCATTTGTTTCTAGCCGCATAACAGATGGACATGAACTCTTTAAAGTCTGCGCTTCTTTTAAATACTTGGCAACCAGCAGACCAGCGATCTACTTGCGTTGATTCCGAACCGGCTTTGTGTATATTGATTCCATACATGCCTTCAGTAATAGACTGTATATCAAGGTCAACAACATCGTCTTTGTTGCTATCACGGTAAGTCTTGACGTTACCCTTCCTCTGACAGAGCGCATCATATTTACCTTGGTGCTTATCTATTTTCCAAACAGAACGATACTGACCAGGAACAAGGATTGCTGTTCCCTTTACGTTTGTTGGGTTTTCAAGCCAGTACTTTCCGGGCTCAGTAGTGCACTCCCATGTGCGAGTAATCCAGCCCTCTTCATCTTTAAACACAGCACAAATGCGGTCATCAAAGCTATTGGCTTTGTGATCTTTACTTCTAATACCAATAATGTTTAGGTTGTATTGACCAGATTCAAAGACTGTATGTCCTAAAGAAGCAACGTAATCTAAGATTAATGGCCGCATTAGTTGCACCGAGCTTTTGTAGCAGCACAAATCTTGGCTTGATTGATCGCTTGTTGTTGCTGAGCTTCAAGAACTTTTGCTATTAGCTCTTCCATTTTATCCAAGCGTATCTCGATGCCTTCTATTTTAAGGTTGACCACCTCTTGCTTGCCTTCTTGAGATTCAAGCTTGATTACACGTACACTAAGATCTTCTGTTTCTTGAGCCGCTGATTCAAACGAAGCAAACGACGCACCCGCTGCAAACAATACTGTTGCTACTGGAACAACCATGTCTTTTGCATTCATTTTCCTGCTCCTGAACTATAGTAATAAGTTGTACCAAGTCCTGCGGTAACAACACCAACGACCAGTAACGTCTCTATTCTACCAAGCCATCGTTGAGTTGACGCACGTTCAAGAAAAGGTTTCGGTTTTGTTTCTTCAGAAAGTTTATTTTTGTACCACTCAATGTCGTTTTTTAAAATCTCGGTATCCAATTGATACCGTTTATCTAAAGACAAACACCACTGCTCAGTGTTGAGCAGGTCTGCATATTGAGAAAGTGGGACAGCTACTGCCGAGCAGCGTGCTTGGACAGATGAAGAAACTATACCGTCCGGCAATAGCTGACCCTGACTAATAGGAAAATTGATGCTGCATTCGCCGCTTACTTTTTCTGGGGCAGGGGGCCGCTCTGGCAAAGGGGATAAAGCCAGGGCGGTACCAAACAGAAAAAACAATATCAACTTCTACCTCTGGAATTTCCCAAGTTAGCCAATTGTTCTGCTGAGTTATCAGCCTTTAAAGCAGATTTAACCTTACCAACTTCTACTTTTAAGTCATCATTAATTTGTTCTACGACAACTTTAGTTACAGTACTTTTAGGTGGGCTCTCTTTAACTACTTTCTTTTTCTTTTTGAATAGGAAAAGCGTAGCCACAATTAATGTGACTACGCCTACTAACCATTTCCAGATAGTCTTCACGACTTCTTAGAGATGGCCGACATCGCTTTTTCTGCGGAGTCTCCTGCAATATATGCAAGGCTAAGGTACAGCCATTGACTTGAGTCAACCATATCGAGCATTAAAAGCCCGGTACCTAAAGCTAAAACCGCAAGGCGACGCCATGAAACTCGTTTTTGTGAACTAAATAACATATCAATTAATTTCATAATTACCTCAAGTGCAAAGAATCTTAACTTGAACCGCGCTTGCTGGTCCGACAGAAGCATTGCTGCTGTCCGAGTTAAAGGTGTACGGGCTAAGAACAGACCAAAAAGAAAGATTACCGTAAGCAAGACCGGTACCAATAATGTAGGTTTCTTTTGCTCCTGGTGCTACTTTTACCATATCGTATGGATTGGTTGTTCCAGCAGTAGCGTCACCGGTATCGGCAAGTTTTGTATAGGTAGCAACTACATTTTGGTTGTTGTTGATTTCAACAGCATAAATAACAGTAGATGCAGACCCAGTTACATCATCTTCAGCCGTAGCGTTTGATTCTGTATCAATGATTAGTTTTGATCCAAGCGGATCAGCAATAGTACTTACAGTTACACCCATGGTTTACCTCAAGAACAAACAACAGTTACGATTACGCCATTGCTGGCAGGAACATTTGAGCTTTTAGGATCAGAATTGCTTCCAGTCCACAGGTTCAATGCAGTTGTGAATGGAGCACCGCCCGGGATTTCAATCCTCTTGCTTGTTGTAGCAGGAATAAAAAACTGCCAATCAGCAGCAGTTGTACCAAGCACAGGTGCCGATCCATCTGACAGTCGAACGTAAACAGGTGAGCCAGACTTGTTGTCAGCGTCAATAGAATACCAACGACCAGAAGTACCAGTAACGTTTTCATTAATTGCAGACGTTGGGTTTTGTTGATTGTCAAAGTAAACGATCTTGTAATCAAGAGCCGCACTACTAAAACCCGAAACTTTAAGAGCCATTTTTAATTCCTATCTATAGTTGGTAAAATACTTTTTTAAACGCATTACGATTATAAGAGGTCGATTCCACCAAACAAAGAGTTACCCCCGTTGGCGTTATACGATGGGGAAAGTCCTTTAGGAAACTTAATAATTCTGTACCAAACTCGGAAGGTAGCTACTGGAGATGCAGGGTCGTTTCCACTGCCCGCGTAAAAACTAGGCGCAAGAAAAAGCCTTACCTGTTCCGTGCCCGAAAACTCTTCAGTGTAAACACCTTCAGTTTTACTATCGAGCAAGTGATTGCTTGAATCTAGTATGACAACGTTACCGACTCGAATTTGTTGGTTGTCGTCACCATCAGTATTGTCTGCGGCCATAGTGTAGTTACCGTAGAT
>JAAHTH010000745.1_pt1 | contig 15249 bp, 21 predicted proteins | sample 6116091 | NCBI WGS metagenome assembly JAAHTH01 (sample SAMN13939990, study PRJNA603662) | sponge metagenome | isolation source: marine sponge | host: Mycale hentscheli | place: New Zealand | collected 2006
AACTATCACTTATCAGAGAAAAGATAACGGCTTTTGAAATTTCTTTTAATTTTAACACCTATACCCCAATAATACCCTTACAAAATCAAATAAATGACTGAACAGACGATTAATAAAATAACGGAAATGCTTGGAGACATTAAAACAAGGCTATCAGTGTATGAAAATTCTTTTAAATTTCTTTCTACAAGCCTTGAAAATGTTGACAAACGCCTTGTAGATATTGAAGGGCGGGTACAAGCCTTAGATTTATCCAATGCAAAATTAACATCATGGGATAACGATTTCAAACGATTATATAAAGATTTTAGGTTGCTTGAGGAGACAGTAGCGATTAATAAAGAAACGATAACGGCAAGGCTTAATGAGATATCACATGCGATGCAAAAAAACACTACTGTATCTAATTTAACTAGCAAGATAGGGTATCTTATCATAGGCGCTACCGTATCGGGTGTTATTGCTTTATTTTTTAGGGAAATAACCTTATGAATGAATTAGTAGCTAAAGAAGTAGATTTTAGTGATAAATCAAAGGATATCGAGGATTTAAACCAATATAAAACGGCGTATAGTATGAAATACTTATTAAATACGTTGGAGTTAACATATTGTGAGAAATACTTAGAAAGTTTTAATCTTGAAGATGCTATGAGAGCATTACATCCTTACACTTCAAACAAAGTATTAGATGAAGCTATTAAGATCCAATCTTCCCCCATAGTTCAAAGATATTTATATTTAAGGCGTAAAGAATTGATAGGTAATTTTTTAAATCCTAATGATTTAATATTAGCATCTAAACATTTGTTCACGGTGGCTATACGAGATGAAAAGTCACAAGCGACCGCATTAAAAGCATTAGAATTGATTGCTAAGATATCGGGGCTACTTAACAATGAGACAACGGACAATGGGCAAAATGTAGCAGTACAGAATGTTAATGTTGGTAAAAAAGACATGAAAGAGTTTAAAAAGTTACTTGATGGTATTTTGTAGTTATGGGGTTAGATGATGCCACTATTAAGTATATAACCAAACAATCTTGCCTAGTATCACAATTATTTTTTACACGTTATTTTTTTAAAAATGTTAATGGGTCTAAATTTATATTGAATGATCATCATCGTTTAATATGTGACACCTTGGATAAAGTTATAACGGGGGAAATTACAAGATTAATTATTAACATACCACCAGGCTACACAAAAACAGAGTTAGCAGTTATACATTTTATTGCTAGGGGTTTAGCGATTAATCCTAAAGCTAAATTTATTCAAACATCGGCTTCAAAGTCATTAGTTGGTAAAAATAGTACGATGGTACGTGACATTATTATGTCAAAAGAATACCAAGATTTTTGGCCATTAAAGGTACGTAGTGATTCAAAAGGTAAGCAAGAATGGTATCTAAAACAAGGTGGGGGACTTTATAGTATGCCTATGGGGGGTATGATAACTGGATATCGTGCAGGATTAATGGAATCGGGATTTACAGGGGCGTTGATATGTGATGATCCAATGAAACCTAAAGATGCTTATTCTAGCGTCAAAAGAGAGGCTATAAACGAAATATTTCCTAATACTTTGGCTTCTAGGTTAGCACAAGAAAGTGTACCAATGATTTTAATAATGCAAAGGGTACATGATGAGGATACTACTGCGTTTTTGTTACAAGGTGGTACAGGTGAGAAATGGCATCATTTAAATATACCAGTCAAAAAAGATGATAGATATAGTTATCCTGCTAAATATACCCATGGGATTGAGATACCAGTAGGGGATATATGGGATAAAGACGGTGTATTATGGAAGTTTAAACATACTAAGCATGATATTAAGTTAATGGAGCAGGCTAAAAAATACACTTTTGCCTCCCAATATATGCAAGATCCGTCACCATTAGGTGGTGGAATGTTTAAAGAGGATTATTGGCAATACTACACGGTGAAACCTGAATTTGAAAAAATAATTATTACAGGGGATACAGCACAAAAAACTAAAGAACATAATGATTTTAGTGTTTTTCAATGTTGGGGTGTTGCTAAACACAATCAATCTATATATTTAATTGATCAAATTAGGGGGAAATGGGAAGCACCTATGCTTAAAAAGATGTTTTTAATGTTTTGGAACAAGCACAAACAACAAAAAGGACAACAATGGGCAGGGGTTAATGCTGCTTATATTGAGGATAAAGCGTCTGGGACTGGATTAATACAAGACATTAAAAAAGAGGTTAATATAAAAGCAGTTCAAAGAAATGTTGATAAAGTCACAAGATCAATCGATAATGTAGATTATATAGCTGCTGGAAGGGTATATTTACCAGAAGACGCACCATTTTTAGTAGATTATATCAGTGAATTTAGTAGTTTCAGCCCTTTGGGTACACATAAACATGACGATCAAATTGATCCTACATTGGATGCGATTGATATTTTGTTAAGAAAAAGTGCAGTTTCAGTAGGTACATGGTAAAATAACAGTATAATAAGGTTATAAATAGGAGGTTTATATGTCTGTAGTAGAATTAACCATAAATAGTGAGAATACTTATAGTGATGCGGTTTATGTTAGTAAAGATTTTGTTTTTTCTTTAATAAGTACTAGTTTTAGCGGAATTGTGACAGTTCAAAGGTCATTTGAGTCTACTTTGGTAATATGGAGAGATGTTAAGAGTTTTGACAGTACCAGTATTGAAGAAAACGGGGTACAACCTGGCGGTGCATGGTATCGTTTTGGCACTAAAACTGGTGAGTACACTAGTGGTAGTATAGTTGGGAGACTTTCAGCAGTAGCGTTATGATTATTAAAAGTGTTTTTGAAGGTACATTGATGGATGTTATGAGTGAGGTTTTCCCTACTAGTAGCGTCCCTACCCCTGAACCACCACCAGTACCATTAGATAGAACGGTATTACTTGAATTTGATGATTTAACCAGTATTATTGCAACTGGTGACGATGTAACACAAGTAAACGATAAATCAGGGAACGGAAATAACTTCACTGTTTTGGGTACGCCTAAGATTAATGGATTCCAACAAAATAGCCTCAATGTAGTTGATCTTATTGAAGGCCAAAATTCTGCGTTAATATCAGGAACTATTGATATAACTAATAGTTTCACTTTTTATATGGTGGCTAAGGTTAAGACTGTTAATAATATTTTAGATACGCTTGTTGCGATTGAGGATGATCTAGGGAACACTGTATCTATTGTTTCTAATAATTCAGCTAAGTTCGATTCTGCGGTGGTATCTAGTTTTCATTCGGATATTATTCCAGCAGATGCACCTTATGAATACAATTATATGATTTATAAGTATGAGCTAGATCATCTTAATAATACGGCAAAACTATCTATTAATGGTAATCAAGTAGGTCAAACGGCATACACTGGCACGATGGGCACTACTGCTACGATTAAAATTGGTAGAGACGTGCAAAATGTCCGATTTTTAGAGGCTAATTTAGCTGAATTTATGTTTTATGAAGGTGTGGTATCGGCAGTTGATGACGCTAATTTAATCAGTTTTTTCAAAAATAAATGGGCGATATTAGACCCTAGAGACCTAAATAATATTGCTGCGTTCTATGATGCGTCGAATATTAGAGGTCAATTAATTGGTCCAGCGTTAGGTGGAGGTTTTGAGCTTAATACGTTGATTGATTTAAGTGGTGGCAGTAATAATTTAGATTCGACGGCGTTGTATCGTCCGATAACTCAATCGCCTTCTAATACACGCAATGGCCTGAATACAGTAGAATTCGACAACATACAAAAATCAATGAAGAAAGTCAATTTTCCAGTTGCTAATCTTGATTCAAGTATGACGTTTGTATTTTTGACTAACGTTATACCAGTTAATATAACGAATTTTAATCAGTCTGCAATATCTTGGGATCAGTTCCCGAATGATTTTAATATTGAATCAGCTTCAAGTAGCAATGTTTTTAATTGTCGTGCAGATGGTAGCAGTACTTTCCATAGTAATCTAACACCTACAGGAACACCTTATACTGGGCTATATCACGTTTATATTTATAAACTGGATGGCGTTGCAGGTACGGCAAGCCTTGTTATTGATAATATATTCAGGGGGCAGGTCAACGACTATGCTGCGAATTTAACAACTGGTGATTTTTATTTGAACGCAAATAAAGCGGATCAAACGCAAGGGCTTGTTCAAAACTGGCTTGAAATGATTATATTGCACGAAGCTACAAGTGTAACTACAGATACCGAAATTTATAATTATCTGAAAGGAAAGTGGGCTTTATGATATTTAACAGTAAAAGAATAGCAAAAATAGAGAATCATTTAAGTAGTTTAGCTACAACGTCTAGGACATTTTTTTCAAGATTCATAGATACAAGCCATTCAGATAAAAGAAATTTATATAATGAATTTGGCTATCCAGTTGAACCTACTTTGAATCAATATTATGCACGATATGAGAGACAAGATATCACTAAAAGATTAGTAGATGCGTACCCTAATGCTTGTTGGACTGGGGATATTGTAGTTACAGATGATGATGAGAGTATGGAGGAGTCTAGGTTTAAAGATGAGTTTAACGAGATAGCCTCAAAGTTAAATTTATATGAGTATATTAGAAGGGCAGATATAGCTGGAAGGTTAGGCAGGTATTCTATTTTGTTGATTGGTGTAAGAGATGGTCAAACCTTAGACCAACCAATATCTAAAACATTAAGATTAGAAGATATTTTGTATACGACACCATATATGGAAAAAGACATAACGATTAATAAATTCAATGTTGACCCTACGTCTGAAAGGTTTGGAAAACCTGAAATATATACAGTTGCGATAGGCAACAATGATGTATCTGCTGGTAAAACTTTAGAGATACATTATAGTAGATTAATCCATATAGCTGAGGACTCTATTGATAATGATATATATGGTATACCGTATTTGAAGCCGTTATATAACCGATTAATGGATTTAGATAAGGTTATTGGTTCAGGAGCGGAGCTGTTTTGGAAAAATGGTCGAGGTGGATTAAATATGAACGCACCTATAGACCACGATATAGCTGACCCTGAATCATTAAAAGATCAGATGAATGAATTTGATAATCATTTGACCAGGTATTTAAGAACAAAGGGTATGGATGTTAAAACGTTGAATTATAATGTCCCTGACCCAGAGAAAAATTTCAATGTTTTGATGCGGATAATATCGGGAACAAGTGGGATACCGTTAAGGGTTTTGACAGGCTCGGAGCGTGGGGAATTGGCTTCTACACAAGATGCGGTTAACTGGAATGACAGAGTATCTGAAAGAAGAAGAGATGTATGTGAACCTAAGATGTTAAGGCCATTAATAGATTGGTTTATATTGAACGGCGTATTATCAGCACCTAGAGATGAAGAATATTTTATTATTTGGCCAGAGTATAATAATGTTTCGGATTTAGATCGTGCGGATATTGCGTTAAAAATGTCTACAGCTATTGAAAAGTATACTAATGCACCTAAGGCTCAAGAGGTTGTTACAAAAGAGCAGTTTGTAGAGCAAGTTTTGCAATTAGAATATTTAGAGGATCAAGTTGAGGAAAGTGTAGACGAAGAAGACCAAAACGATGAACCTGTAGAGATTGATGAACCTGAGAATCCACAAGATTTAGATGAAGAGTAAATTAATTGCTTGTATCGAAAAAAATTAGTATAATATAAGTATGACAAAGCATAATATTACTTTTAAAACTAATATATCCAACGATGTAAGAGAAGAAATGATTGCAAACAAGGCACAGATTGTATGCCCTGTAGTTGCGGCCAAAGTTGGGGTTATGAACTCACTTTTTTATTCTGAGAAAGAATTAAAGTCTTTCAATGTTGGTTGGAACGGATCACCGATTACAGTAGGGCATCCATCATTAAATGGTGAAGATGTTACGGCTAATAATCCGATTATAGATAATACTAGTGTGATTGGTAAATTTTATAATGTTGAGTTTTCGGACGACAAATTGAAAGGCGAGATATGGATTGATAGAGAGAAGGCTGAGACATTAGGTTTTCAGAATATTATTGAGTCTATTCAGAATAAAGATATGATGGAGGTATCTACAGGGCTATATTGCAATGTAGAGACATCTTTTGGGGAGTATGAGGGCGAGAAATATAATGGTATTGTTTCAAACATAATGCCTGATCATTTAGCCGTACTACCTAATGAAGTAGGGGCGTGTAGTATCGAGGATGGTTGTGGCACTATGAGGTCGAATTGTGACAATACTGAAAATGTTTGTAAATGTTCTGGTAAGTGTAAAAAGAAAAATGCAGACGTTGAAGAAGTAACTAAAAGTAATAAATTGATTAATAACGAGGAGGCTACAATGAGTGAAACTTTGCAAGAAGATACTGTTGCAAAAAATGAAGAGGCACAAGAAGAAGTGACAGAAGAAGTAAAACAGGAAGAAGTGACAGAAGAAGTTAAGCAAGAAGAAGAGGTAAAACAAGAAAACAAGGAGTTGTCTTTTGAAGAAAAACTCGATGGTATTGTTAAAAACGCTGATTCAGGTATGCAAGAACTTATCAAAGAGTCTGTGCAAGCTTACAACAAAGCTAAAACAGAAATGGTTGATAAAATAGTTGAAAAGTCTTCTTTTGAAAAATCTGAGCTTGAAGGATTAAGTATTAACGTAATCAAGAAAGTTAATGAGTTATTACCAAAAGAAGCAAATGTTAAAGAGGAAGTTGTAGCGAATTATGAAGGTAACGGGAATGTTCCAGTTTATAGCAATTCTAAAACCCCTTTTAATTTTAAATACGACTTACCTACAATAAAAAAAGGAGAGTAAAAAATGGTTAATACTGTAGATAACACAATTTTATTAAAAACAGCTTTACAAGTTATACAATCTGAAAATACAGCAGCAGGAACAATCACTCCAGGTGAATTTGTTGAGATTACAAGTTCAGATGAGTGTCAACGTCAAAGTACAGCAGGTGCAGATGCAGCTAAACAAATTGCATTAGAGTATTCTTTATATGGAAGAGGTATTGATGATGACTATGCTATTGGTGATAATGTTTTATTAGCTAACGTAAGAAGTGGTGACATTGTTAATGCATTAGTAGCTGCTGGAGCTTCTGCGATTGTTGTAGGGGATTCATTAGAGTTTGATGGTAATGGTGGTTTAGCTTTAGTTACTACAGGTAAACCAGTGGCAGTAGCTAATGTAGCAGTAGACAATAGTGGTGGCGGTTCTAAAGCTAGAATCCAAGCACGAATTATATAGGAGGATCAAATGCAAGAATTAAGAAACAATAGTATTGAGCAATTACGAACAAATGCGACATTACCTCATGAGGCTTGGATCGAATGGGATAAGGAAATTTTACGAGTTGCAGAAGCTAATTTAGGTGTAGCAGATGATATTGTTAATGCAGGTTTGACCCATAAACTTATGGGTATAGGTGTTACTGAAAGTAAATACAATCGTCAAGACACAATGACACCAGCTATATCATCTATGGATACTGCAACAGAAGGTATTTTAGGTAAAATTACATATGATAGTGTTAGTGTTCCAGTGCCAGTACATCATAAAGAATTTAGATTAGACGCAAGAGTTTTAGATGCTTATAATCAATTAGACCTTACTGAACTTTCTACTGCAACCAGAAATGTAAAGTTAAAACTTGATCAAATGGTTATGAACGGTATACCTGCAAGTGAAATTGGTGAACCTGTTTATGGGTACACTTCACATCCAGATAGAGGAACGTATACTATTCCAATTGCATGGGATGCACCAGGGGCAGACCCAGTGACAGATGTTTTGAAGATGATTACAGAAGCCAGACGAATGAATAAAGATGGTAAATATGTTTTATATGTTTGCGATAATTATTACAGAATTTTAGAGGCTGATTTCTCTGAGAACAAAGGTAGTGACACATTAAGACAAAGAATCGAAAGAATATCAGATATATCTGCTGTAAAAGTAGTAAAAAACGAAGTTTTAGCAGATAACACAGTTGTATTAGTACAGATGGATCGTGAAACTGTAGATATGGCGATGGCTAGACCATTAGGGAGCTATGCATATAAGACCAATACGACACCTAATTCACCTACTTTTTTCAGAATAGACGCTATTCAAGTTGTAAGGGTTAAATCAGACAGATACAACCAAATTGGTGTAGTTGTCGGAACTTTATAGGTTTAAATGGCCAAAGAAGCTAAAAAGAGATTTAAAGTAGTAGGGCGTGCAATAATAGGGGGGGTACGGCACGCCATTGGCGACTTAGTTGTCTTAACTGAGACTGAGTCTCAAAAACCTGCTTATAAAAATAAACTTCAATATATTGAAGATGTTAAAGCTACTCGAAAACCACGAAAGAAAAAAGAAGAAGAGGTAGATGGCGAATAGGGTAACGGATGCGGAAGTTAAAGAGATAATTGAGACGAGTTTAACAACTACGCCATTTATTGATACAGCTAATGCATTAGTCAATCAAACTTTATTAAATGAAGGTTATACAGAGGCTTATTTAACACAGATAGAGAAATATTTATCTGCACATTTTGTATCTTTAAGAGAGAGGCAATTAAAAGGGGAGAAGTTAGGGGATGCCAGTAACACTTATGGGGGGGAATTTGGAAAAGGTTTAAGATTCAGTCAATACGGTCAACAAGTATTGATACTTGATACTTCTGGAGCATTAGAAGATTTAGGTAAGGCAAAGGCTGAAATTAATGTCATCACAATATAATCAAATTGCTACATATTGGGCTAAAGGAACACAAAACGAGTATAACGAGTACACTTATAGTACCCCTATTGCAGTTGCAGTAAGGTGGGAAGATCATAAAGTAGCTTTCACCGATGATGTAGGACGTGAAATTATATCAGATGCAATTGTATATCCTGAGACAGAGTTACAAGTAGAGGGTTTTATTATGTTAGGAGCATCTAGTGAGGTTAATCCTATAAATGAAGATTCTGCATATGAGATAAAGCAGACAGATACTACTGTTAATTTAAGAAATACTAAAACATTATATAAGGCATTTTTGAAACGGTAATGGCTACAGTAAAAGGTAGTAAAGAGATAGCTAATAATATCGATAAGTTTTTAGGTTCATTTAAAATGAATTTAAAAAAAGCGATACAAGATGAACTTCAAAAAGTTATGGATATTTCACAATCTAATGTACCAGTAGATACAGGGGCTTTATTTAATTCATCTTACACAACATCAGATATAAAAGGTGATAGAGTGATAGGTGAAACAGGTTATGGAAAAGAATATGGGGTATATGTACATGAGAATTTAGAGACTAAACATCCTATACATAAAAAACACGGTAAAGAATACGATTGTGGCGGTAACGCTAAGTTTTTACAAAATTCTTTGAACAAATATGGTCAGGATAATATTTTAGTAAACGTATCTAACAAGGTGAAAATTAAATGACTGCGATACCATCGAGTAAGCATATAAGAGAGATATTGATGGATGAGGGTGTTACTCAAGACATTTATATTGGTGAGCAACCAGATGAACCTAATACGGTCATCACAATATATGATACAGGTGGTAGAGAATCCAACCCTAAATGGAGGATTGATTATCCAGAGATACAAATAAGGGTAAGAGACGAAAGTTACGAGACTGCGTATTCGATTATTAATGATATTCGTGGTAAAATATTAGGTAAAGAGTCGATTGTTAAAGGTGATTATGTGTATGTTGGCTTCTATACAATAGGCGGTATTATAGCGATGCCTAAAGATGATAAAAGAAGATCATCATTTGTATTGAATTTTAGTATTACAAGAGAGCCTTTGATTAGTGACAATCGAACGCAAATATAATAGGAGGAGTTAAAATGACAGCAACAGCAACATATGTTAAAAAGGTTTATGTAGGTGCGACAACTTCAGGAACTTTTGAAGAAATTCCAGCTAATTCAGCATCTTTAAATATCGGAACAGAAATATTTGATGACACAAATTTTGCTAATAATGCAGGGTATAGAACAAGAGTTTACACATTAGCGGATACATCAGCTACATTAGAGGGTTTTTGGGTAGAGTCTGGAGCTGCACAAGCTATCATTAGAAACGCTCAAATTAATAGAACAACTGTATTTTTCAAATATCTACCTAATGGGGTTGTAGGGGAAGGTTTAAAAATTGAAATGTTAGTTGAATCTTTTAATCAATCAGGAGATGTAGGTGGTGTTGAGACTTTATCAGTATCTTTACAGGGAACTGCTGCTCCAACTGCTGATAACGTATAAAAATGACTGCGTCAGCTAGCTATACTTCAAGTATAAAAAAATCTGGTATATCGACTGCATTTACAGGGGAATCAATGTCGAATACAACTGGTAATATTTTTAGAATTGATGATGTAAATAAAAGGATATTTGATCGTGATGCTACTTTTACATTCTATGAGGATGCGGTTGCTATTTTAGAAAGTGACATTGTCAAAGTAGATTATCTATTTGGAACAGTAGAGTTTGCGACAGCTAAGACAGGTGTTGTTACAGTAGATGGTAGCTATATGCCAGTAACAGATATTGCAGGGGCTAAAGATTACACTTTGAATATTGGATCAACCATATTAGATGTTACAGATTTGGCAACAACTAACTCAAACGGAGGGTATAGGACTAAAAAATACGGATTATTAGATGCAAGTGTATCTTTAACACGTTTTGATGATATTAGTCAGACTTTTTATGATGTATTAGCAAATAGAGAGACAGTTGTCATTGAGATTAATCCTGCAAGTAGTGATCAATATATTAGAGGTTGGTTCAAATTAGAATCGGACGGACTTAGTGGCGATGTTAATGGATTAGAGGAAGAGTCTTTAACTTTTCAATTATCAGCAGGAAACGAAGTAGAAAAATCTTTCAGTATTCAAAGAATTACTTAGGAGGCGTTATGGGATTATCAAATGGTATTATTTTAAGAGGTGATATTGAGTATTCTGATTCATACGTTAACATCAGTAGTTATGTTATTGATAAAAAAAATAAACGTATGACTGTTTCATTAACGGCTTATAAAGATCAAGAGTCTGCTGGTAATAAAGGTGAAGTACTTAACGTTAGTAAACCTACTTTATTTTTTAGAATCGAAGATGATTTATATGATCAGTATTTTAGTGATTCAGTTTTATGTGGTGACGGTGTGTCAGTAGAGAAGCAGATATATGCTTATATTAGAGGTGAGCATACAGAGGAGTTTGCAAGTTTTACAGATGTAATGTGATATAAAAAACAAAGGAGCAAGTGATGGATACAAAGAGCAAAATAAGAGCAGCAACAGTTGGTAAAAAGAAATATTTCAGAAGTAAAATTGTAGAGGTTGAAGGGGTTTCAATCGAGATTCGAGAACCGAATAAAATAATAAAACAGCAGATTGTTGAGAAGTCACAAGAATCCACAAAGGTTTCTAGTGGTATGTCAATTAACATTTTAGATTGGCAAATTTGGCATATTATTGAGTGTTCTTTTGTACCAGGAACAGAAGACAAAGTTTTTGATGAGACAGACATTCCTAGTTTTACTAGTGGCCCAGCAGGGGATTTTGCAGATCAATTGTGGATGGAATTACAAGATTTAATTAGTACAGAAGAGGATGTAAAAGAAGCAAAAAAGTCTTAGAAAGTGATCATGAGGAATATTTATATTTTGTGATTGCTGAGAAATTAGGATTAATGGTGTGGCAGATCAAAGAAGAGATGCCACCTTTTGAGCTTATACAGTGGGTAGAATATTTTAAATTAAAAGCAAAGCGAGAGAAACAACAGGAGAGTAAAAAGTAGTGGCGAAACTAGATTTAGGTACTTTATATTTTAATGTTGATGCTCAACTAAAAAACGTTGTTAAATCTTTAAACGATGTTAAAAAGTACAATTCTGGTTTAAAAAATGTAGAAGATCAAACAAAAAAAGTAGTTGTTGAAAATAAAAAGTTATCAAACTCTTTAAATGGTGTATCAAATTCTTTAGTCAAAGCAAGTTTACAGGCTTTTGGTATATACCAAGCACTGCAATTTGTTAAAAAAGCGATAGTAAAGACTATTAAAGCAGCAGATGAATTTGATTTATTAAATGATAGATTAAAAATAGCAACCAAACTTACAGAGGACTATGTTCAAGTACAGCATGAATTATTAAAGATAGGTAGAGAAACAGGGGCAAGTTTAAAAGTTAATGTAGGATTATTTCAAAACTTTGCAAGATCGGCTCCTGATTTACAAGCTACTAATCAAGAAATGCTTACATTAATAAGTAGTGTTAATAAAATAGCAGCGGTATCAGGAGCATCGGCAACAGACCTAAAATTTGCACTAAGACAGTTTTCACAAGCTATGGCAGCAGGTATTGTAAGAGCAGAAGAGTTCAACTCAATAGTAGAGAATACACCAGAACTAGCAACTAAAATTGCATCAGGTATGGGTATGACTGTAGGGAAACTTAGGTTAGCCGTTTTAGAAGGTAATGTATTATCTAAAGATGTTTTTCAAACATTATTAAAACAAACAGATGAGATAAATTCAGAATTTGAAGAAATGCCAGTCAGAACGGGTAGGGCTTGGGGTATATTCAAAAATGAATTGCAAATAACTATTGGAAGATTAAATGAGCAATTAGGTATAACAGATAAAATTGTTCGATCCTTAGGTTTTGTATCGGGTATTTTAGAGAAAAACAATAAATTAGCTGAAGGTTCGATAGCCCCTGAAAGGTTAAAGTTTTTAGAGAAAGAAATTAAGTTTTTAGAGCAAAGAAAAAGTTTAATGCCTTTTTTAGGTAAAAAAGATCGTGAAAACTTAAAAGCATATAAAGAGGAATACGAGAAACTTCAAAATATTATTAATAAAGATGCAGGTGATGTATCTGGTACTAAACCTATTGACTCAGGGCAAAATGAAAAGTTATTAGAGCAAAATATAGCAATAAATAGACGAAGACTTGAAATAGAGTTTGAATATAACCAATTATCTTTAGATGCGGCTCAAAAATTAGCAGTAGCAAAAATTGAACTAGAGCGTAAGATATTAGAAGCTACTTTAAAAGATAACATTGTTCAAGGGGATGAAAAAGAAATATTAGCTGATAGATTGATAGCTATTGAAGAAGAACTGCTTGAAAAAAAGAAAGAGTTAATAGAGAAAGAGCAAGCTATAAGAGATAGAGCAGACTCACAACAATTTATTAATGCTAGAAAGTTAGCCGAAGCTAAACTTAAAATGCAAAAAGAAAACCAAGCAGCGGCTTCTGACTTTATTATTGGTAATACAAGAGATGTATTACAGCAAACATCAGAGTATAGTAAGACAGCATTTGAGTTAAACAAAGCCTTTGCACTTGCAGATATAGCTGTTAAAACTTCACAAGCAATTATGGCAGCTTTGACAGTTCCACCTCCAGTTGGTCCTGCATTAGCTATTGCAGCAGGGGCAGCAGGGGCAGCACAAGCAGCACTTGTAACTTCACAAACTTTTTCAGGTAAAGAAGGTGGGGGTATGGTTGGGGCTAATAGTATGTACCGAGTTAATGAAGCTGGACCAGAAATGTTTAGTGTTGGCGGTAAAGACTATTTAATGACTGGAAGTATGGGTGGGAATATAACACCTAACGATAAAATATCTACAAGTACAGGATCATCAAATTTCCCAAAAGTAACAGTGAATATTATTACACCAGAAGGTACTGAGGCGAGAGTTGAGCAAAATCAGCAGGGCGATGAGTTGCAAATTAATGCTATAATAGAAAGGTTAGATAAGGCTACAGCACAAGGAATACGAAGTGGTTTATCAGATACTAGCAGTGCTTTATCCGAAACATTTGGTTTAAATAGAGGAGTAAGTGCGTTCTAATGACTACAATTAATTATCCTGATACGGTGTTACCTGCACCATTAATATCTAATTATACTTATAAAGATGTAACTAGACGTATTAGAACAGAGATGGATAATGGTTATGCTCGTGAGCGTAGACGGTTCACTAAAGCACCTACACGATTTAACTTTGCGTTATCTTTAGAGCAAGGGGCGTTAAGTTATTTTGAAGCGTGGTATGCAGAGGTTTTATTGAATGGTTTAGAATGGTTCAATATGAAAGTAGCAGTAGGGGATGGGAGGCAATCAGAGCAAGAAGTTAGGTTTATTGGTGAACCTAGTATTACAGCTAATTCTGATCGTTGGAATGTATCTGCTACAATAGAGACAGTAAATAAAAACATTGGAATATTATATGACGATGTTGTTTTAGGTTTAATAGAATCATTAGGCGGCTTTGATCAAGCTAGTAATTCATTTGATCAATATGATTTTGATTTTAATATTAGTTTACCACAAGCATTACCAACACCATAAAAAGGAGTAATACATGGCAAATCCAACACAACCACAATTAGATAAGTTTACAATTAATGTAGATAGAATGGATTCATTTATCAATGATGATGCAGCAACAACTGTTCCTGTTGATTCTGGTACTATTCCTACATTGTCAGGTACAGTTGAAGAGATTGAGACAACAGGACAAGCAGCAATAGACACATTTAATACAGATGCTACAACAGCGTTAGACACATTTGAATCAGATGGCACAGCAGCAATCGATTCTTTGAAAAGTTATAATGTCACAGGGGCTTGGGTAACTGGCACAAGTTATAATGTGAAAGATGTTGCGGAATACGCAGGGGTACAATATTTATGTTTAGAAGATCATGTAGCAGGTAATTTTGCTACTGATTTAGCTGCTAAAAAATGGACAGTCTTTGTATTGGATTTTAGTTCTGCACCTTTAAATGTTTTAGGTGATTTATATGTGGATGATAATTTAGGGGTCGGAACAACAACCCCAGGTCATAAATTAACGGTAATAGGGGATAGCACATCATCACCTGCGGGGGTTCCTGCTGTATGGTTACATAATGGGAATAATGTTGTTGATACAGACGGGGTAGTTATATCAACAATTAATGATGGGGCAGATGCAGAAGTATTACATGTAAGGACTAATAATTTAACATACAACAGCGGAACCAGTTTATTTTTAGTTAGAGGGGATGGGAACATAGGAATCGGAACAACTGGACCAAGCAGAACAATAGATATTTTAAAAGATGAAGCGGTAATACAATTAAAATCCACAGGGGCAACCAAATCTGCTAGGTTAATACTTGATTCTGATACAGCAGACGCTACTATAGAGATGGAAGCATCTAA
>JAAHTH010002247.1_pt1 | contig 15240 bp, 20 predicted proteins | sample 6116091 | NCBI WGS metagenome assembly JAAHTH01 (sample SAMN13939990, study PRJNA603662) | sponge metagenome | isolation source: marine sponge | host: Mycale hentscheli | place: New Zealand | collected 2006
GCGCCGTATATATTAGACTTACCACTAGTTATAGAATTTTTTAAACAAGTAAAATTGTAAGCCTTTTTTGCCCGCTTAATTTGCTCAATAGATATATTATATTTTAAAATCACTATTATTTAATTTAATATGAATAATAATTCAAATATAACAAAAGTTTTGTATATTGTGGCAACAAATGAAATAAAATGCAATGAAAGATAACTTTAGATTTGTAGAAACGAAACAAACGAAAGGGCTAGTAAATGAGCTTGACAAGTTAGCCGAGTTAGAGAGTAGAAGCCTAAACAATTACATAGGCCAAGTGCTTAAAAAACACGTAGCAATAAAGACAAAAAACAACCTAGAAAATACTAGGGACCATATAGATATACAAGATTAAAGCACTTACGAAAAGTGTTATATTCATTTAATTAATTATTTATTAACCTAATTATTTGAGTATTGTTTTTAATAGGCTGATGTAAGGGGGAGCGGGAGCGCTTACCCCCTTTATTTTAAAATTAAAATGAAAAATAACTTTTGAAAAATAACCTTATGACTTCCGAACAAATAACGGCAATGATAGCCGAAAATATCCAACTAAAAGAGGATAATACCAACCTAATAAAAGAACAAAAAGAGTTCCAAGATATGCTTATAGAGAAAATAAACGCTCTTAAAGATTTAGGCCCATGGAAAAGATTTTGGGGTTATTGGCGTCTTGTTATGGACCTAATAACCACAATAGAACAAGCTATATCTAAGAGCAAATAATTTGTAAATACCCTTATTTTTGCTTATCTTACATTTGTAAGAATTTAGATTTAGTTCAACTATTACGGCCGCCGATAACTTTTTTTTAAACTATTTTATAACAATGATTGTATAAGAAGGATAGTAAATAAAATAGGCGGCCGTTTTAATATAGCTATGTAGTGGAGCATGTAGCATTAAACGGGGGTTTTGAATCGTTTGTACCCTCGTTTTATCCTATTTGATTCTATTTTTTGTATAGGTTTTTTTAATGTTATTAATTGTTAGGGGTTAGGTTTCGTATCCTAGCCCCTTTTTTGAAACTATGAGAAAAAAAATAAAATTAAAATTAGATATAGTTGAGGCCGACACCTTAAGATACTACCTTATTTACTCTAAGGAAAAGATAAAAGAAAACACTATAATAAACGGCCAAAGGACGGCGGGAGAAAATAGGTTAATTAATACTTTTGATAGCTATATTAGCCAAGTTAATTTGACCCCTCAAGAAGAGGACAAAGCCACCCAAGACGCCGAACTAATAGACAATAATTATAACACCGCAAAAAAAAACTAATGACTAAAGAAGAAAAAGAAAAAGGTATAGAGGGGCTTAAATTAGCCATTGACGTACAAATAAAATTAAATGTAATTAGTAAGCCCTTAGGGGCTAAATTAGCCGACTCTATAAGACTTTTAAAAATAGCCTTACAACTAGACGATTGAACGAGAAACAAGCAAATAAGAACGACCTAAAACACAAAAAGTACCTAGACTCTATACACATAAAAGAGTTTAAGGCAGTACGGGCAAAAATTAACAAAATACCCAATATAGACAAGAGCCTAAAAAATGCCTTAATAGAGGACTTAAAAGAGGTTAACGGTGACTTACTAGATGTTTTGTACTTTAGCCCTAGTTTCGTAAGTTTTGACGACTATAAGGCAACTATTAACGCTTACTTACGTTTAGAACAAGAAACATATAATTACCACTTAGGTACTTACAAGGTGGGCTATATGAAAAAGGTTATTAAGATAGTTACTACTAGACACCGATACCTAGAACTACGAGCAAAAATTTTAAAAAGATGATAATAACAACTCTAATAGTAATAATAACGGCCTTAAATTTGGCCTCTATTGTGTTGTTATACGTTGCCCACAAAGAAAGAGACTAACACCCTAACAATACGGCAATTAAAGGCAAATGAGAGACAAAAACGGTAAATTTTTAAAAGGTAGCAACGGCAGAAAAAAAGGAGCTAAAAACAAAAACACCTTAGCCAAAAAACTAGAATTAGAAAAGCTATTTTATCAAAACGGCGGTTTTGATTCTTTGTTTAAGTGTGTGCAAGAAATACAAGAGCCCAAAGATAAGGCGGCCGTGCTTCTTAAAATAATGGAATTTTTTATGGCTAAACAAAAAGCCCTAGAAGTTACTACCGACATGAAAAACGACACCGTAAACGTTACCTTTACCCACGTGCCAACCTTACCAATTACAAGCGAAAACGAGCTTTTTAATGACGACTAATACCCCGTTTGTTATTTCTGATGTTTTTTATTGGAATTACAATACTACCAAGCAAGTTGTAATTAACCAAGGGGGTACAAGTGCGGGTAAAACTTATTCTATCTTACAAGTTCTAATACTAAAAGGGTCCGAGCTACCAAACCAAGTTATAACCGTAGTTGGTCAAGACGTGCCAAACTTAAAAGTAGGGGCTATTAGAACGTTTGAAATGGTGCTAAATGATAGCCCGTTTTTAGCCTCTTTTATAAACCCAAAGCCAAACAAGACCGATAAAACTTGGACCTTTAACAACGGCACTATAATAGAGTTTAAGAGCTTCGACGATGAGCAAGACGCCAAGGGCGGGCGCCGTGACTATCTCTTTATGAACGAGGCCAACGGTATTAGTTACGCCATATACGACCAACTACAAGTAAGGACCAAAAAACAAGTATTTATAGACTATAACCCTACCGCCCCTTTTTGGGCTCATACCGAATTAATAGGTAATGAAAATGTACAATTATTTATATCTAACTATACACACAACCCGTTTTTAGGCAAAGAGATAATAAAAAAGATTGAGGCTTGGAAAGATAAGGACCCCGAAAAATGGCGGGTGTATGGCAAGGGAGCAACGGGCAAAACAGAGGGCGTTATATTTAAAAATGTTAATTGGGTTACCGAAATGCCAAGCGACCTTAAAACGGTTTCTTTTGGTATGGATTTTGGATTTACAAATGACCCTACCACCTTAGTAAAATGCGGCGTTTCAGATGGTGAACTATACGCCGAACGTTGGATATACGACCACGGTATGACAACAAAAGACATACACGACACGTTAAAAGAGTTAGGAATGACTAAAAACGACCGTATTTTTGCCGATAGTGCCGACCCTAAAACAATAAAAGAATTAAAACTACTTGGTTGGGCCGTAAAGGGGGCAAAGAAGGGCCGAGACTCAATAAGGCATGGTATAGACTCAATTAAAAAATACGAGGCTTTAAACATAGTTAATTGTAAACATTGGAAAAACGAACAAATTTCGTATATTTGGGGTATTGACAAGAAAACCGATAGGCCAACTAACAAACCGATAGACGGCTTTAACCACCTTTGGGACGCTCTTAGATACGGTATACAAGGACTAAAGAAAAGACGAGCTAAAACAAGTATTAGATAATGGCATTTGAACTATTACCCGCACCTTTAGCGGTAGGCTTAGAGCCTCAAGCTATCAAAACTTTAGGTACTTTAAAACACCTAATAACTCTTACCCCTCCAATAACCGAGGCGGTAATGAGGACCGACCTAGAAACGGGCCAACCTATTGTACCCGATGGACGGGCCACGGCCTTTACTGATGCGGGTTGGTTGTCTTTTGTTGGTCAAATAGCCGCTATTGAGTTAGACGATACGGCACTTACAACGGCCGAGCGAACTTTAATAAATACGCTTAGGTCTATATCTAACCCGCCGCCGTCTTTAGATTGTTGTGGAGTTACACCCGTGGTAAGTGCCCTTACTAGTATAGCGGCTTATGAGCGTGTAGGTTTCGCTAACTTTGCGCATACCGTAGAATTGACCTTAGACGTTAGTACAAGTTGTGATATAAAAAGCGTTTCAGTAACACCAACGCCAATAGGTTTAGCACCCGCAATAATTTCTACAACGCCGTTTAAGGTACTGTTTAAAAAGTGCGATAGTACGGGGCGTGTGTTTTCGTTTTTAAATGTCTTATTTGCAAGTAACCCAAGCGGCCTAAGCTATTCTTTAAACTTAGATTTTTTAGACGCTAACGGGGTAAGTATAACAAGTTTTGTACCCGCTTATAATTTGAATGTACCGTAAAAAATACAAAGTTTAGTAAGTAGATAATTACCAATAAAAAAAGCAAAATAGTAATTATTTATTAATATCTAAATGTAAAAAACATGGCTTGTAATTGCCCAATACCAACGGCGTTAACCGTAATACCCGCAACAACTTGCCCCGAGGAACTAGGGCAAATTCAAAGATTTATTTTAGTTCGTAAAGGTTTTGTTAAGTGGGATACCGCAACACCCGCCAATAATATACCCGCAACGATAGCAAACGACCTACCAACCGCAATAGCGGGAGGTACTGAGGCTTGGTCTATTCTTAATGCGGCGGCCGACTCAACAAAAACAATTTTTACCCCTCTTTTAGGCGGTGATTCTAGTATCACACAAGGAGAACAAAATTTATTTGGCGGGGGCTCGAATGAGACGTTAAACGGCCAAGTATATAGCCTAGGTTTTAACCCATCGGACGGTACGGCCCGCTTTGACTCTTTAACGGCAGCACAAACCGCCGCTATGAAGTTACTAGTGTGCGAGGACTTAGAAATATACTTTATAAATGACGACGGCGATATAATAGGAGAACGTGACACGGTGGACGCTACTTGGCACGGGTTTAATGCTACTAACGTGGCTTTAGGTGGTCGGTCGGTTCAAGGTTTCGCCTCAAGAGATTCTAACGTTTTGACCTTTCAACTTGACGATGATTGGGACACAAAATTTGAGAAACAAACACCAACGGACTTTAACGCCTTGACTATTTAATATTCTATTATGGATACTAAAGTAATACTAAAAAATAAAGCAACGGGCAAGGTTAAAACGCTAACCTTTGCCCACGCCTTAGAGGTTTTTAAAAATGCTAATATTAATGCTTTTGAATGTATAGACGAAAAGCACCAAATAGTAAAAAATGAGCTTATCAAACGAGCAAGCGATAGCGGTAGTAAGAAAACAACCAAACCAAAGCGAGCTAAAAAAGGGGGAAAAGTACCAAAGTAGGTTAAGGCTCTTGACCGTCCCTTTAGAGCGTAGCGATATGCGATATGAGACGGCTTGGAACGAACTACTAAACGGGCTTAGACAAAAGCTAACAACGGAAAAGTACAACGCTATAAGTAAGTACTTTACTTTTCCCTTGTCTATTAGTGTAATGGCTCAAGATATAGCGACCGATTTATATAAGGTATTTGACGGCCGTAACGCCGTTTTTAGTATAGAGTACCCCAACGATAGAATAAAGGAAACGGCTAGTACTATTTTGGCCGAATTGGGTGTAAGGGGTTGGATTGAAAGAGTAGGTAAAAAGGTTTTAAAATGCCAACCTAATACGGTTGTAGTAATAGACAAAGACGAGGCGGGCGACCCTATTTTATTAGCCGTACAAAATGAAAAAATAGTAAGCTATGAGTTCACAAAGAGTGGACACTTTAAATACATTGCTTTTGTACATAGTACGGGCGTAAATGAGGACGGTAAAGAGTGGACTAGGTACGGCGTTTATGACGATATGACGTATAGAGTTGTGTTAAAAATGGACAACAAATATACCTTAGAAATAGAGAACGGCCACGACCTAGGAGAGTGCCCCGCTCGCTTCTTTTATGATAACCCACTAACCACTAAATTAAGCTTTAATAGGTGTATACCTTTTAGCCCCGTTCGTGGTGTTATGGGTCAGTGGCAAATGTTCGATTTATTCGACTACTACCAAGACCATACGGCGGCCTTTCAAATTACCGAACACGCCGATAATGGCTGCGATACGGACGGGTGCCAAGACGGTAGGATATTCATAGACCCCGAACTAAACGAGGACAACCAAATAATAGTAAACGGTTATTCTAAAGAGTGCCCACAATGCGCTAATAAACAGTTAGTTGGACCGGGAACTAGTATAGGAATTGAGGTAAGTATAGACCCCGATGAAAAAGATACAAGGGGTATTTTTCGGTTCATAGCCCCCGATATAAACGCCTTAAAATACGTTGGAGAAAAACAAGATATAAGAGAAAATTTTATAAAGGTTAATACAGTAGGTTTTAGCGATGCAATAACAAGCGAGGCAGTAAACGAGACACAAATAAAAGCTTTAGTAGAAAGTAGAAAAAAACCCTTATTAGATATTAAACAACACCTAGACGACTTATATAAGTGGATAACTAAAAGCGTTGTTAAATTGGTGTATAATGTAGACGTAATAGTAAACGCTAACTTTGGCACCGAGTTCTTTATATTAACGGCCTTGGATATACAAGAGCTAATAATAAAAGCAAAACAAGCGGGCACCCAAGCAACCTATATAGAGCAACTAAATAAACTACTAATAGCAACCGAGTACAAAGGGGACCCCAACTTAGTAAAACGTATGTTAATAGCCGCCGATATACAGCCCGCCCCCTTCAAGTCCGAGATTGAGGCTAGGGCTTTATTTAGCGAGGGTATGATAACAAAACAAGACTATTATATCTACTCTAATTTTACCGAGTTGTTAGGTAGGTTTGAACGAGAAAACGGAAGTATAGTAACGTTTGGGAACGAACTACCATACGCCACCAAAATAGAGAGAATAAAAGCAACTTTATTATTTTATACTAACCAAAAATTACCACAAAATGAGCAAGATGATAACGCCAAACCGATTGGAGCAAGCGACCAAGGAGTTAGCCAATCTTAACCTAGTTAATTTCGAGATACAAACCGAGATAGGCGACCATGAAAAAGACCTTTATTACGTTATCGGGGTTAAGAGTTCCGATAGTAGAGACGGAATGAGTAAGGTACACAATGCTAAGATAATCGTATACAATAGGAACTCTTGGGACCGCATGAAAAAATTAGTTTCTCAAGGTATTTTTAATTCCATGTGCTGCGGTCAATTTAACAAGGTGGTTATCTTACACGACCCCTTACTAAAAGCACCTAAGAAAAACAAAGGAGGCCGACCAAAAAAAGAAGTAATATAATTTATAAACTATTAAAATTACGAGGGTAGTAATTATGGAAAACAACCAAGAAGCACCAAAAGAAAAAAGCACTATTGAAATAATAGAAAGCTTAAAAGAAACTAGCGAGTTTCAAACATTATTAAAGAATAGTAACGAGGCTTATTTTAACGCTAATATAGGCGAAAAAGTAAGAGAGGCTTACACTAACATAGATAATGTTTTTGATGAGGTTTTAGGGGTAAAAAAACAACAACACCAAAAAACTAGCGAAGTAACTAAGAATTTATTATTAGAGCTAAAAACCTTTAGAGAGAATAAAGGCAACGGCAAAAAGAATGAGGATATTTTAGCCGAACACAAAAAGCTAAGCACGGCCAAAAGTAATAAACTTATGAACGAGTTAAAAGAGGCTCAAGAGCAAATAAGTAAATTACAATTAGGCCACAAGCAACAAATAATTAAAAACGAACTATCTAACATTCTAGCACAAAAAACGTTTAACCCCGCCTTAGGTGAAACGGAACTAAAAGAATTGTTAGAGATACGAACCAATAGACTAGTTAACAACTCTAAAAGGCACGAGGGGAAAACTATCTATTATAAAGACACCGAGAAAAGTCAACCATATTTAAATACTTTAGGCGACCCAATGACGGCGGCCGAGGTTTCAAACGTGGTTTATAGTTCTTTGTTTCTTAACAAAAAAGCGGGCGGGAGTGCTAAACCCGAAACGCAAAATAATACAACTATTGAGGGTAATATAGTTGCTTTGGATATGTCCAAAATTAAAAACTTTGAACAAGCTAACTTACAATTTAGCGAAGCAATGGCGACGAAAGGGATACCGAGCCACGATAAAAAATATATTGATTTACAAAGAGAAACTTTTAAACATTACGATATTTTAAAGTTACCTCTATCTTAAAATTTTAATTATGGCAATGACCACAACGGCTAGACAAGCCGCACGAATCGCTTATCCTAATATGTTCGACAAATGGGAACTTAGAGGGACAAAATACGGCCTATTAGATTTGGCCCTACAAAATGCAACAATGCCACAAGGTATTATATCTAATGACCTATTAACCAAGGCCGCCCAAAGTTGGGGTCAAACGGTAGAGATACCCGTAATGAGCCCCGCACTACAAGCAAACGGCACGGGCCTAAGTTGTTCTTTTTCGGGTACCGAGGCTATTAGTGCTTTGGTTAATGTTACTTGGGTAACTATTAGTAACGGCTTTGAGATGCAGCCCGCTAAGAACTTTAATAATACTATTGGTTATAGTGCCGAGTTCGCACGTAAGTACACCGATTCAGTACGCCAAATGGCTTTAGCAGTTGACACCGCAATAGACGCCGCTTTGACGACAAACATTACACCCGCCGCCGATTATAATAGTAGTTATGCGGGTACTTTGTACCCTTTTACGGGTAACGTTTTAGGCGTACCGCTAGCAACCCGCCCCGACTTTTTTAATAACCTTGTAGACGTATTGGCCGCCGATGATTTGACCGCCGTACCCTTTGACGTTGTAGGTAGTACTAATATGCGAGGTATTGTAAAACAACTCTTTGCCCAAGGCGACGCGAACGATACTAACACCGCTTACCAATTTCAAACGGGTGATTTTGATTTTAAATTTAGTAACCGTGTTACCTTATCGGCTTTGTCTGACGCTACGGGTTTTGTAATGCCTAAAGGGTCCGTAGCCGTTTTGTCTCGCAATAGTCCCGATTGTTTAGCGGGTAGTGTGACTACTCAAGGCCACGTATACGGCACCATGTTTGAACCCGTTTTAGGGGTTGATATGGATACTTTATTTTATTCAGCTTGTGCCGATATTAACGCTATTAGTGGGAACGCCGCCGATACTAGCGCAATGAATGAAGTACACCAAATGGCGGTACACTATGCAATTTTAACACCTTACGACCTAGCGGGAACCGACCCGAGCGGGGTTATTAGAAAGTTTAATTTATTGACGGCATAAAAGAGGCTTTTTTTATTTGGTAATAATAGTTTTGAGGGGCTTATAAATTAAAAAATATAAGCCCCTTTTTATAAAAAAAAAATTTATGTCTTTTGATATTAGCGTAGTAGCACAATTAAAAAAAGTTTTAGGGTGGCGTAACTTTTGGGACCCTAGCGAGATACCCGCCTTAGGTAGTCCTTTAAACGATACGGAAAGCGGCGAGTATTACCAAGACTTTAGCGGGGCTTTAAGGCTTGATTATATTAGCTCTTTATTGCCTCCAAATAGGTTACTAACTACTTATCTTGATACGGTAGAAACCGAGGCAATAACGCAAGTATTAAACGAGATAGAAACCGCTAAACAGTTACAAAACGTTGGTAAGGACTTAGCTAGTAGTGACGTGGTTTTTGGGGTTGGTAGAAAAACAAGTACTTTAGTAAACGAAAGCCGTTTTAGTGGGGTAATGTTTGAGGTAAAAGATAGCACGGGTATAAGGGCAACTATTAACCGTATAGGGCTATATCTAACGGCACCCGTTACTAACTTAGATTTATATCTATTTCATAGCTCGCAAGAACAAGTAATAGCCCAATTTGCCTATACTAGTACGACCTCTAATAGTTTTGTTTGGAACGAAATTACAAAAGCCTTAGACTTTGACAACGGCACAATAACGGGCGGTACTTGGTACCTTGGATATTACCAAGACGACTTAGGCGCTCAAGGTAGTACGGCTATTCAATTTAATAATATGAATTGGTTGCACGGTTACGGCTCTTGTTGTGGCTCGCAAAGTTGGTGGGACCCCTCCTATAAGTCTATTAGTACCCGTGTCGCTATGAGTGGTTTTTTTGTTCAATCGGCTAACTTACCCGTTAGTAAAACGGAACGTTTTGAGCCGAGCACGGCAGTAAAAACAAATAGCAATAACCACGGCTTTAACTTTAATATTACGGTAGGTTGTAACCTTACCCAATTTTGGATAGATAACCGCCTAACTTTAAAAAAGGTTATAGGCTTAAAAGTGGCTATGAAAGTTTTAGAGATGATGAAATTTAGTAGCCAAATAAACAGCGTTGAGGAGGCCGTAAAAATTATGATAATTCGAGACTTAGAAGGACCAAGCGACACTAAAAACCCGCCACTAAACGAAAAGTTAGATAAGGCTATTAGTGCTTTGGTATTAGACCAAGGGAACCTAAATAAAGATTGTTTACCGTGTGCAAGAAAACCTAAAACAAGTTATAAAGCAATAGGCTAATTATGGGAACTGTAAGCCGTTTTAATGCCAAACTTTTAGAGCTTAAAAACTCTATAAACAAAAGTATACAAAACTCTATTAGTACAAATAAAGCCGTATTAATAGAGCAACAAACGGGCGGCCAATTTGATAAGGGCCAAGATAGCCAAGGTATACAATTTATACCTAAATATGCTTTTAGTACAAAGGTAGCAAAGAGGCGAAAAGGCCAACCGACCGACCGAGTAACCTTAAAAGATACGGGCAAATTATATAATAATATTGAGATACAAGCCCAAACAACGCAAGCCATAATTACGGCCAATGTTGAGTACTTTAAATATCTTGTAACTCACTACGATAAGAATACTATTTTAGGCATACAAACCGAGGCAATGAAAGATTTTTTAAAAGAGTTCACTTTACCCGAGATAGAAAAGAATTTTAAAATAATTATTAGACAATGAGCCTACAATATCCAATAATACCAATAGCTACTAACCCCGTGGGTATTGATGCGGTTGTAATAGACTTGCAAGGGTTACTAAATTCTAATCTTAGTTGGCTAAGTGACGGATTAGGACGAGCGTACAAAATGAATAAAGTTAGGTCTAACGGTGCCGCTCAAATATTGCCTTTAGTTTACCTTGGTACTAGTAATTATACGTACTTTTCGGCCCAACCCGATAACGACAAACAAGGCCAAAATTTTATACTAGTAGGTGACGGTTTGCATATAAACCAACAACAAGGTTTTTATAGTATTTTGGAGTACGATATATCAATAATTTTTAGCGTTAATTTAAAACTAATAAACGCCCCTTTGTTGCTTACCGAGGACTTTACTCAAAACCTAATAGCTCAAGTTAGAGATGTACTACTAAGACAAACTTTAGGTAAGCCGTACAATATTGGGCAAATTACCGAAACTAGACTTTTTGGTGATGTTTATAGCGAGTTCGATATATTAAACGATAGCCCAAACACGGGTAAGGCAATGACCGAAATGAGTTATTTTAGGTTTAATTTTTCGACCCAAATAAAAGAGACTTGTCCCGTCCCCGTTTTACCCTCTATTAGTTGTTTTTCTATGGACTTGGACGGGGTAAACGACCTAATACAAGCACCAATAAACACGGCTTTTGACCTTGTTAGAACTGATTCAATGAGTTTTGAATGTTGGGTAAAATTTGATTCCTTAGGCGTTATAAATAGATTAGTTTCTAAATATGGCGGTTTGGGCTCCCGTGGTATTTTGTTTATGGTTGAAGGGGTTGAGCTTAGGTTTGACTTGCAAAATAACGGCGGTTTAAATGGCTTAACGGCTAGAACAACGGGCGCAAATATTAGTACGGGGGTTTGGTATCATTTGGCAGTTACCTATGACGGAAGCGAAGACACAAGCGGCGTGAATTTGTATGTTAATGGCATAATTCAAACAAAAATATCAGTAAATAACACTTTAAGCGATTCAATTTTAACACCTAATAATTTACAAATAGGTGGACTATTACCAACGGGCGGCGGTTTCTCAAATGGGCTTTTTAATTATGTTAGAATTTGGAAAACGGAACTAACACCCGCCGAAATTTTAACGCAATATAATAGCGGCGTACCCGTTACAAATGCGGTTAGATTTTCGGATTTAATACTAGAATGTAATAGCGGAAACGGGGCAACGTGGAACGGTAGCGAGTTCGATATAGTAGACGGTACAAGTATAACGGCGGGCTATACAACCGTGAACGCCGAGGAGGCCGATAAGGTAGAAATTTGCCCAACTTAAACTAAAACAATGGCACACAAAAATAGATACTTTATTATTAATTCAAACGACCCCAATTTACCCCAAATAGAGGCGGTAATAGTTGGCGAACCTAACACACAAAGATACAATTTAGACGGCTCTAAATTGGTTGTTAAGTTGCATAAAGGTGACCACAAAGAATACCCTTTTTTAGACGGGGTACAAGAGTACAACCACGAACAAATATTAGAGGCTTTAAATAATAGCGAATGGCAACAAGATATACCCTAATAGAGTTCTTTATTTTTTACCTAGTATTTTGGTGGGTAATGACAATTTTATATAAGAATAACTTTATATTTAATAAGCTAGAAAAGATAGGCCAACGTTTTAAAATTAATGGCGTTTTATCTAATTTCTTTTTATCGCTTAGCGAGTGTAAATTTTGCATAGAAAACCACGTTAGTACATTAGGGGCTATTAGTTATTTTTGTTATTGCTTAGATTATAAAGTACTTTTTTGGGGCTTGTTTTGTGCCTCTATTAATTCGTGGCTTAGAGAATTTTAAAACTAGAAAATGTATAAGATAGAAACTATTAAAGACAAAAAAAAGCACCAAATTATTTTTTACGATTCCGACAAAGTTCTACCATATAGGAGGTACCAAAAGTTTAATAAACACATGATGATTGACTTAGAGGTAGGTAGTAATATAGTGGACTATGATAGGCGTATGAGTAGGGCTATTAGTTACTTGAATAATGACGATAGCAAGAGCGCCGCAATAGAGTTAACCAACCAAAGACAATGTTTATATAATTCTTTAGAAGGTTATAGCCCTAGGGGTATGGCTTTAGCGGTTATGGTTCATTCTATAGACGATAAAATATACGAGAACTACCAAGAAAACGACCTAAACGAAATTTTAGATAAGCTTGATAAAATAGGCTTTACAAAACAATTGTTAGACGAAACCTTAGACCACTTAAAAAAAAAATAGAAGAGGAACTAAGAATTTACCACGCTAGCCACTTTCAAGGAAACTTGAATTATAATGTAGCTAAAATAAAGCACCTATTTTCGAGACTTGATAAGGTTTTAGGTAAAGACACCCAAGAGGAAAAAGAAAAGGCCGAAAAAGATATGTTAAGGCTCTCTAAGCCTAACTTGTGGAATGTTCATTTAGCGGGCAATGCTGAATTAGAAATGGAAACGGGTTTTGAGGACTTTATGTTTATGGTAGCCGAACACACAAAAGAGGACTTAGAAAAGATAACGGTTTTTAGGTTTTATAGCCTATTAAATTATATAAAAAGTAAAGATAAAAATGGCTGATGATAGTATAATTAATTATAGCGACCTAATAGGCGATGACGGAACATTTGAGGAACTTTCTAAGCAAATAAAGCAAATAGAAAGCGAGCTTTTGGATATGGCTAAAACTACAAAAAAAGCCTTTCAATCTTTAAAGCCGTCCGACCTTGAGGGGTTGGATAAGTTAGAAAAGAAAGTTAAAGAAATAGAGGTAGCCGAAAAGAATTTAGTTAAGACTAAAAAGCTAGCCAATAAGGCCCGTAAAAAAACAATAGATTTAACCAACGAGGAACTAATACAACGGGAAAAAGAAAAGATACAACAACGGGAACGGGTACAACGTGCCAAGCAATTAGCTATAATAAGAAAAGAGGAAAAAGATACTATAACTAGTTTAAGGGCTCAATTATCTTTAGTTACTTTAGATTGGAAAAAGTTTACGGCCGAGGAACTTAAAAACACTAAAGAGGGTCAAAAGTTAGTAAAAAATAAAAAACGGCTAACCGAACAACTAAAGAAATTAGAAAAACAAACGGGTGATAATAGGCGAAATGTAGGAAACTATAATAGCGCCTTAAAAGGACTAAGAAAAACTTTTATAAGGTTGTTTGTAGGTCGTACAATTATAGAGGGTGTAGCCCGCCTTGGGGGTGCCTTAGCAAACATAGTAAAAGACGGCGCCGAAACTAACGATAAATTTGCTGCCTTAGTACAAATCTTTGGAGAGGCTAAACAATTTTTTTTAGGTTTAGCAACTACATTTTTAAACTTTATAAGCGGCCCTTTGAGTAAGTTAGTTAATACTTTTTTATTCGTAGCTGATTCCATAAGTAAGGCGAGTAGTGAGGGCACTTTTTTAGGTAGTGTTTTTAGTACAATAGGCTCTATATTTAATAAGGTTATTGATACAATAACACTATTACCCGCCGTATTTGGTGGTGTTGTATCGGCTGCTAAAGATTTTGGTACTACCTTAGTAAATTCTTTTAAAAGAATTTCTTTACAATTACAAATAGTTTTTGCACAAATAAACAAAGCTAACCCCTTTACTAAAAAAACAACCGCCGAAATTAACGCACAAATAGACGCAATAAGAGCAAGGCAATCGGCTTTAGCGTCTCAAAGCCTTGGAGTTTCAGAGGCTTTTAAAAAGGGTTATAACGCCGTTTTAGATGCTCAAAAAGAGTTTAACAAAAGAGAGGTTAAAATAGTAGAAACCGAGGAACAAATAGCAAAAAGAAAAGAGGCACAAGTAAAGGCACAAGCTAAACTAAATGAACTTTTACAAAAGCAAAAAGAGCTTTTAAAAGATGTTTCTAAAAGCGAGGCGGCAAGGTTAGAAAGTATAAAAAAACTACAAGAAAAAATAACAAAAATAGAAACGGAAAATATAGAGGATAGACAACAAAGAGCCTTAGCATTAGAGGACTTGAGATTTAAGGCCGAGCAACAACAACAAGAAAACAATTTTTTACTATTAATACAACAAATAGAAAAACAAGAACAACAAATAATAGATTTATTTGGTGAAAATTCTAAAGAGGTAATAGACTTTAGAAACAAGGCCGCAAAAGATTTATTAACAATAGAGGCAGCCAACCAAACACTAAGCGAGGACCAACTACAAAAAAGCGAACAAAGAAAACTAGATATAATAAAAGATTTTGATAATAAAAGAATAGAGCAAGCAACCAAAACAGTAAAAAAGGCTCAAGACTTAATAAAAAAACAAAATAAAGAGGATAATAAAATAATATTAGACTCTATAAAAGAGAACCAAAAGATAATACAAGAGGACGAACAAAGGGCGCTAGATGCCCAAAAAGAAGCCAACGAAAAACGGAAAAAGAACAACAAAGAATTATTAAATAATATAAGCGAAACGGCCAAGAAAGTAAGCGGCGTTATTAACGATATTTTTCAAAAGCAAGTAGA
>JAAHTH010000213.1_pt3 | contig 15222 bp, 17 predicted proteins | sample 6116091 | NCBI WGS metagenome assembly JAAHTH01 (sample SAMN13939990, study PRJNA603662) | sponge metagenome | isolation source: marine sponge | host: Mycale hentscheli | place: New Zealand | collected 2006
CTCGTATGGCTGGTCTTTGAGCAGTACTCCAAATTTGTTTGTTCTGTATCACTTGTAAAGTAATATCTTTTAGCTTTCTTTTTTTTATTCATCATCTATATCCTGTTCGTTATATATGTCTCTCCCAATAACAAGTGATTCTCGTAATGATTTCTCTACCTCTGACGTGTGTTTTAATAAAGATTCTAGTGTTGAATCACCATAGTAAGAGTCCATCTCATATACCTTCTTCAAATGATCGGCATAGGAGATTATTTTTTGTTGAGTTTCTACCTGAGTGTCTATTACGATCTGATAGTTCGAGAGGAGACCTCGAATATACCACAGGAGTAGACCACTTAGTGCTGATGTCAATAGAAGTAAAAATATCAATAAATATGTCATGATTTTTGCCTTTGACCCAGTTTTTTCTTTTCTGCCAAAACTTCGTCCTTAGCCTTGTTGATGAAGTCTTTAACTACAGAACCTTTGGCGGCTGTTTTTTGAATATTCGTTCTAAGTTTAATATCAGAAATTACTCTACTAAACTGATCACCTGTAGAACAATCTGGACACTCTAAAACAGACTCTTTATAAGAATGTACTAGAATCATCTCTTTCTGACAAACACCACACCAATATTCATATCGAGGCATTATTCGGTCTCAAAGACAAATTTAGAGTTTTTATTTTCGTCTTGTATGGTATTCATTTCAAAAGTGGGCGGGTTGTCTACATAAATTTGATCTTCTTTTACAGACAGATTCCAATCACTCAACATTTCTGTAATATCTTTCTGTTCTGCTAAACACTTTTGCAGTGTCATGAGAAGAGATCCGATAGCTTGAGGTGAAAATTTCATTTTTATTCCTTTCGGTTTATAATTGTGTCTATTATCATAGACGTTGATATGCCTTTTGTATATGGTAAATATTTCATTTTTCCCATTTTAAGTGGGTCCCCATGTTGAATTCCAAAATGGTCACCACAATCATCTCCATGTACTACCAAGTCTATGTTATGCTTTTCCATAAATTCTTTAGTTATAATCAATGGAGCATCTTCAACTACTTGATCGACATATTTACAGGATCGAACCATCTGATATCTATGACTCTGAGAGATAATAGGAGTTCTCTTATATGATTCAACGGTTTTATCTGAATGAATCCCGACTATAAGAAAATCTCCTTCTTCCTTGGCTCTCTTGAAAAGATTTATGTGACCTACATGAAAAAGATCAGCAACAGCATCAACGTATACACGTTTCATTAAAACACTCCATAATATATTTATATTCATTGTCAAATAGTACTGACATCGTAGACAGACGGAAAGATTGAGGAATACCTGGTACACCAGAGTAGATAACGATTCCTTTTTTTAGTAAAAATGTTTCAAGATCGTTATATTTCATACTTGGATGCTGAAATCCTATTACACTATTGGAGGGACATTTATTGACACACCTTATCCCTATCTTATTCATATCCTTTATTACTCTATCTCGACGAAGATTGAATCTTTTTTCTTTAGAATCTTCTAAGTCCAAAGCCTTAGATAAAGAAGCCACTATTTGAGGTGGAATTGTAAAAGGCATTTTATCTTTATACAAGGACAAGTCAAGCGTGAATTTTGGTCTATCCTGGAAAAGTATCTCTTCATTATAAATAACAATAGCTAACCCAGCGGGTGCCTGAAGGCATTTGTTTGAACAAAAACTTATGGCTGCAATATTGTCTAAATAAGGTGTATAATCACAAGCCCCAAATGCAGATGTAGCATCAATATACAATTTAGATAAGGGATTTTTCTTCGTGATTTCATCTAAAGAGAACAACTCCCCAGTCGTAGTTTCATTTTGGACAAAATAAACACTAGTATGTTTAGTATTCGGGACTTGGTAAATATTTGAAACCTGTGTGGTTGTATGAGGTATCCGATAAGACTTTAAAATATTGAGTGCTCTTTCTCCATATTTTCCCGCATTGATTATATGACTATTATCTGGTAATAAAGACACAATCATGGCTTCGAGGGCAGTTGTTCCTGATCCGGCTAAAACAGCTATTTTCCACTTTTTACTATTTTCTCCAGCAAAATGGAAGAGCATCTTTTCCTTGAGATTGTCATATATTTTATCAAATGAATCAGTTCGATGGCACACCTCAGTATACCGAGTTTGAATGTTTTTCACACCACCGAGAATATTAGTTGGTCCAGGATTTAATAAAATCTGTTTCTTCATGACCATATGATACTATAGTTTTTTAGAAATATTAAATCGTATATCTCTATAAAGTCCTTTGTGTATGTTCCATCCTTCAAACATGTCCTTATTATACAACAAATGATCAGCATCATGACTTTGTAGGGGAAGGTCGCCTACAAAAACAGAACTTTTTGCTACTCTCTCCATCTCCTTGATAGTCCTAAATGCGTAATCGTGGTCTGGAAAATAATGAAAGACACTAAAGGAAAAAACCTTATCAAAACTTTTATTGGCGAATGGCAACTTGTCTGCCTCACAGCACACTACTTCGTTATTTAATATTTTTCGGTGTTTATCACACAAAGACTCGGAATAGTCACATCCTGTATAGATACACTCTAAGTATTGGGCTATCATTCCTGCACCAGCACCTACTTCCAATACTTGGTCACCTGGCTGGATATCAAGTATCTCTATGATCGATCGGGCAACCCCCTCCGGACTAATAGGTGCATTCTCGTGACCATTTAGGAATGTTAAGTCTTCTTCTTGACTATTGCCCTTATTATCCCAAATTTTTTTCCAGTCGGTTCTAGACTTTGTACTCATACTTTAAATCTCCATCTCGATATGCATTCGGAGGATATGAACGATATTTATCTTTATAATATTCAGTATGATGATTTCCGCTAGAATGTTTATTATAGGTAAGATAAATGTTTCTTCTCTGCTCACTAGACATATTAGGATTAGATGCATGAGGCACATAACTATCAAAAACAAATATATCACCAGGGCTAGCCGTATACTCTTTCAGGGATAAGCCGGGAATATCACTCAGGATGAGTGGTTCTTCTTTTGTTCCAAATATTCTTTTCTGGTGAACATAGGTGTCTGTGTCAGGAAGCTGCAAACAACCATTTAGAGAGGTGTTTGGGTCCAAACAAACACATAAAGTTATAAAATAAGGAGCATACTCTGACCAGCCAGCTTGTTGATCCTGGTGTAATAAATCCGGTCGGTTTCCGGGCATTTTGAAATTTATTTTATCTTTGAATAAAGCTGGATCTTCTTTCAAGCATTCATAAAGTAAAGCTTGGGTTCTATTATCTTTGAAGAAAATATCTAAATCGTTATTGAGTGATAATATTTTTTCCATTCTTACTAAAATGCTTTCAGATTCATCATGAACGCTTTCTTCATAATAACCCTCTTGTTTAGAGTAGGAGTCCTGAAGAGTATCTATAAGCTCAGACAAATATGATACCTCTTCCTCTGAATAAAAAGATGCTATTTTAGTGAAGCCATATTTTTCGAATTCTTTATTCATTTGTTATGAACTCCCGAACTTTTTTAGCGTTAGGGATACACTCTACTCCCACTCGATCAGTTTTACCATCGTTTGATATTTTGTATATTTTTGTTACTCCCGGATATTCGTTTTCCAAGTTGGAGCATTTATAAGCACCCACAGATTCATGACACCCGTTATCAAGAACATAAACATGGAGATTGTTGTTTCCTTCACTTATGTAATCTCTAATAGTATGGGTAATTCCCATATGCATCAACAAAGATCCATCTCCTGATAGAGCCACAACCTGTTTATTCGTACTCGACGCCATACCAAGGGCAATAGCTGGGGATAGTCCCATGCTTCCCTGCATATAAAAGATGTTGTTATTATCGGGGTAAATCTCATAAATTGCACGAGATAGATACCCTGTGTTTGTTACATAAACAGCGTCTGTTCCGTGCTTTTCGAAAATTTCTTTTATTGCATCTTCTCTACTTAACATTGTTTTCACCCACAACTAGTGTATAGTTATTGTAACCCATGAGATCTAGCATCTTTTTGTCTATTTCACCCATAACTTTATGCTGGGGGAGTGTGTGACGATGACCGACTACTAGCATAGGCTTTATATCATAAGGTATACATAAACTTGTGATTGGGTTCACGGCGTTTCCAAGACCTGAGTTTTGCATATAGACGCAACTCTTCTTGCCAGCCAGCATGGCTCCGACCGCAATAGCTACAGCTTGGGACTCATGTGCAGCGATAAAATTAGGAAGATCACTCTTCTCCAGAGCATCTTGAAATCCTTTAAGGGCACTATCAGGAACGCCGGAAAAAAAGTTATACCCTTGAGATACCAAATCTTCAAATATACTTCTAGGATCCATATCTTTTTTGGTTATCCTTCATTTCTTCTACATCGATAAGATCAAAGATAGTAGTCATAGGCTCAACTAAATCGTTTCCGGCTGATAAGGTTCCGTGAGTAATCATTTTATCAAACAATGTCTGCAAAATTCCCACGGTTGCTCTTACGGAGTAGTTGGCATAAACAGCCAAGCTTATACCAGCGTCTTTCATCTGTTCTGTTGTTAATTGATTATATGTGGTGGGGACACAAACTAATGGAGTGTCAATTCCTGCTCCATGATACATTTCAGCAAATTTTAGAACTTCGTCGGGGGTATTACTTTTATTATGGATAAGGAACCCATCTATTCCTTCAGACGTATACATTTTAGCTCTTTCGAGAGCAACGTCAAAGCCATGACCTTGTATCAGGGATTCCGTTCTGGCAATTACAGCAAAACCTTCTTTGGCATTTTTTTCAACTGCCGCTTTTATTTTTCCTACCATAATATCAGAGTTTTCAAGCTCTGCTTTCATACCATAAAATGAACACCTCTTGGGGGAAGGGTTGTCCTCAATACACATACCCCAAGCTCCTGCTTTTGAATATTCCCGTGCCATACGAATTGTATTAATGGCACTAGGTCCCCCTTCATCAGAATCCACCAAAATAGGAACATTAACTCTATCAGAAATTTTACTTATAGCGTCTGCATAATCGGCTACATTCAATATGGATGCATCTGGGAGGCGATTCCATGCGTGCATTTCAAAACTAGATAACCAAATTCCATCAAATCCTGCATTTTCAGCTATTTTAGCTATGAGAGCATTACTAGCACCACAGACAAGACTTACATTTTCCTTATCGTGTAATAGTTGTTTTATAGTTTTCATTTGAATAACTCCTTGTATTTGTTATTGAGTTCACCCTTGAGGTGTAGATATGGCTCGGCTACGCCATCAAATTCTACGACGCTTCCAGGGTAAGGATAACACAAATTGTTATCTTTGTTATTCTTTTTGGTATCGTACACATAAGTTTTATAAGCTTGCATGGGCGCATGATAGGAGACCTGAACAAAGCTAATTGGCTTGTTGTCCTCCCACTCCAAGACCTGAATAGCAGCGGCAGTTGTTGTTTTCATATCATCAACAGAAAAACGACTATCTTCGATGAAATAAACCCTGTCTTTATCCATTGGAGAACAGAGTGATCTTGAGTCCTCGAAAGAATGTTCAAGCTGCAAGACATCTAATATGGTTGGACAAAAATCCATCAAAGAAATGACCGAAGACACTTTCCCTTTTAGTAAGCCAGTATTATCTTTAGTAAAGGACCAAGTATACCATGAGTATGGCGGGTTTTGGAATTTATTAATACGACTATACATACCATGATCGGCGAACACATAAAAGATAGAATCAGGCTCGTCAAAGTCCCACTGATCTAGCAAACCCATCATCCGAGAAGCTGCCACATTATGAAGATTATTGGCACCCCCCATTTGTTCCGCCATATGATATTGATGATAAAGAACAAAATAGAATTCATTGTTTTCAGAAGGTTGTTGGAACTTTTGAATATGTGCAACCTCATCAGCATAATATTGATTAGTAATATTTGAGTCCCCTAGAGATGCCTCTATAATATCTCGATGGTCCCACCACTTTTCCCCCTCAGCCTTAAGACCCCCAGGGTAGGCTGTAGTTCGCTTATACTCTTTATGAGAGCACACATCTTTGATAATAGTATGAGAATTGTGAAATGTAGTTTTCCAACCTTTTTCTACTAGTTTCTGAGTTATAGTTTCTTCGTTCCATGGAAATTTAGTGCTATAAACATCATCGGGATTACGCTGCCAACTTTTATGTATGCTATTGTTTTCATCCATCAGTACAGATGGGCGTTGACCCGTAAACATCCCCAAAATAGAGGAAGCTGTGTGAGAGTTCGATACTTGGTATGATAGTTGTGCATTTATTTTTTCTGCAAATGTTGAGATTTCTGGATATAAGGGACAAGTGTCTAGAAGAATACAATATATTTTCATATTAACCCAAGTTCTTCGGCATATTGTCGTGCCAAGTTGACGTCTTTGATGTCTTTGTCTTCGCCTCTATTGTTTTTGAAGCCAATAGTATTTTCCATAGATAAGAACTTGATACCATCAATATAAATATGATTTTTGGGATGGTGCAAAATATTCTCAAGCCCGTGGGGGTAGAATTTCAAATATGCATTATGAGAGGTTACATTCTCAGAAAATCCTAAGGGTCTATCGGGATTCGTATGCACAATATCAAAATCTTTACATTCTCGGATACCATAAGCGGCTAAAGTTGCGCTTCCTCCAACGCAAAAATCCTCTGTGTCCATTTGGTTCATTTCCATAATATTTTTAGTCTCTTTGATAAAAGATGAAAATACAGGGCTATTGAAATACCCAGTTTTAGCATAAGTAAGAAAAGCTAAAGTATTCACATGGAAAGCAGTATAGGTATTACGGATGACCTCCTCTGGAGTGTCAGTGGTATGAAGGCTTCTTTTTCCTACTCCTATAATTTCTCGTATCTCATTCTTAGACTTAGTTACATCATCTAAACTTCCCTCTAATAAGCAAAAAACAAGACCATCCCCTTTTTCAAAGTTTACTGCTGCCTGCTCATAAGCTCCTGGATAATCATTATAAATGTTTCCAAGCCAGGGCTCTTTGCCATATAACATTACAATATAGTTTAGCTGCCCTTGTTTGGGCAAGGCTGCATTTCTTGCAGCCACAACTTTTACATTATTCTTGGAGAATATTTGAGATATTTTATCATGGTACCCATTACAATGGTCATATAAAGTAGCCATATAAAGACCTTGACCTTTTTTTAGCTTCACATATTCACGCACCATCGCATCTGTATATTGAGAAGAGAGACCCTCTTTGACAATATCAGTCTTGGTAGAAAAATAATTGTATGAACAATCATATTGACCCTCTGAAATATCTGCGTGTTTGCAGATCACAGGCTCATTACATAAAATAGCAGAAGCTAACCTATGTGCTCCATTCAAAGGACTATTATCAGGAGCCGTCGGTATATAAGATTGTTCCTCACAAAAACCATTCTCTTTGATAGATTGATAAGTTTCCTGATAAGAATTACAGAATTCATCTATACCATTCTTAGGTGGGTTTATTTCTTTGTGTCCACCCCAAACCTCTAGGTGCTTACTATAAACTTCATATGCCCAACCCTTGTCTATGCCTTTAGACTTGTGACGACCATATAAAGTTTTAGCTGCAACGTCCATTCTAAATGGAGTCAATAAAGATAAAGGACTATTGACGACATAATGACCCTCTTTAGAGGTAGAAAGTTTTCTTTTAGGAACCTCTGTAAAAAAGGTGGAATATTTTTTCTTCGCCCTAATTTCTTTTTCGTATCTCAGTTGTTTCTCTCGTTTTTCCGGAACCTTATGGTCATTGATGGGAGTATCGAGATTATATACATAGACATAATCTTTCACATGATGTATCTTCGGTCCTGCCATTTCTAACATGGGAAACATGAAAGCCAAGTCCCAGGCAGCCTCATAGAAATTGCCATCTTTGTTTTTAAGATCCTCAGGTTTTATTTGTTCCCACAAAAAGTACTTAAATGTCCTTAGGGCGGATGTCATCCATTCTGTTTCTCTATAACTTTTAGAAGAGATTACATGAGGTGGAACTGATTTTTTGGAAAATTTACCTGCAACCCCAGCAGGATATTCGATATAACTTCCATAAGTCATCCAGCAATTTTCTACAAGGTAAGAATTGTTGATCAATGATAGAGCCGCCTGATTCGCTAGCCAATCATCCCCATCAAGGGTAATAATAACATCTTCGGGGTCCGGCTGACTATGTTCAATGGCATTGTAAATATTTTCCAGTGCTCCAACATTGTTCTGGTTTGACAAATAAACAAAACGATCATCGCCAGTAATCAATTCTTTAATTTTTTCTTCAGAGTTATCCGAAGACGCATCATTTACAATAATACATTGAAAATTAGTGTATTGCTGGTTTCGAACGGAGATAAGACATTTTTGTATCCAATCTTCCGCATTATAAAAAGGAACTATAACCTTGAAGTGTGTGGGTTCTCTAGAAACCCTCTTCTGAAAGGCTCCCTCAATTACATCCAAGGTCTTTTTAGGAGCTTGTCTCATTTCTTCGATTATCTCATGAGAGCTTCCTCTGAACCATGGCTCGCTGGAGGCACCTAACATCTTATTTGTTATTACTTTACACCCTACCATTTTAGCTTCAACAGCCACCCTACATAAAGATTCCGGAACAGTGGGGAAAAATACCAAGTATTCATACTCAGCTAATTTCTTTGCCAAGTGTAAAGAATTATCTGCCTGGATTATTTCATAAGGAATATTCTTGCTTTTGCAATACTTTTCACAGGCTGCTTGGTTTTTAACTGGATTGTCAGAAGCAACGATAGCCGCTTTTTTGTTTTTGGATATGTCCAGTTTGGATAGTTCGTTTAATTCATCCAACGACCACAGACTAGAACCTAAGTTAAAGGTATTAGACAAATTAAGGTTTTTATTTATAATTTCTTGATGATGTGTACTTTGACACAACACTAGATCTGCATTCTCATAGAGCCCCCTGTTTACAATGATGTTAGAGGGTACAATATAATCCTTGTATTCTCCAGGATTCCTACTGGGTAAGTATTTATGGTCGTGCTCATAAATGATATAGTTATAGTCCCCTGTAGCCAATTCTCTTTTTACATCTTCTCGCATAGATACAAAGCTACCAATAATAATTGGAACTTCTCTCATTGCTTTCACCATGGTGCAGGTAAGAACTCGGCTATAAGTTTTTTCTACAATATATCCTTTGTTCGCCAACAAATGTATTAGGTGTTCATTGACAATTTCTGCACCGCCGGCTAAATCAGATTCAAATAAGTCGGCTACAAAGTAGATGTTTTTTTTCATAAAATTTCTACCTCGTCCATTTCCTCTTTCCAGTCGTTAGAAAAACATTCTCGCACTACTTTTTCAATTTCGGATTGTTGATTCTTTATAGAGAAAGTAGTGTGCAAATATTCCTGAAGTGCTAAAGCACTTACTTTCTTAGATTGATAAGCCTGATAGACGGACCTCATTGCTTTTTTGAAACTTTTCCGGTCTGGGTAACACCATTTCATACCTTCTTCAATTGCATCTGGCATATACGCATCTTCAGCAACATCTCGTACTTCATATTTAACTTTTTCAAAACAAGGGACGAGCTTTTTTGATCCATTATCCTTTGGGGCATATAAAAAATCCGTCTGCCCTGACCAAGCTGGGCACACAACAGGCATTCCCATGTACGCTGCTTCATATAAAGGTAAGCCAAAACCCTCTCCATGGGTTGTACTAAGAATAGCCTTGATATTAGGGTGAGTGTATAATCCATGAACTTCCTCGTCGCTCATTGTTCCATGAATGTGGTATATTTTGCATTTCCTGTCTGGCTTATTACATGACTCAATAACGCCTTTTAGAATTTCTTTAGTTCTCATTTTATCAAAAGTGTTGCTTTTTTCAACATGGGATTTCACGATTAATCCAACTTCTTCATCTTCAAATTCTTCTATGAACCATTCAATAGTGGCAAAGAGGTTTTTTCGGGGAGCCAGTTGAGCAATCGTTAAAAAGTTGTAGTCATATTCTAATGATATATTAGCAGATAAATCTGCTGCTGTGATTTCTTTTACAGGATAAGTAACAACACTAACCGGGCAATTAGTGCCTTTCATTTGTACCTCTTCACCACTAAACTGGTTTTTTACCGAATACGGAGAGCTTTCAAACAATTTTTTAATGTGTTGAGATGTTACAATAATGTGATCCATTTGATTAGATATCTCCACCCAGGGAGCCGGTAATCTATCAGTCTCTACCCCAGCAGTAACGCCAATGTTTACAGGGGCTATTTTTTTCCATTCTGAAGGGATAGTAACCTGTAAAGACACATCAAATTCGCCCTGGAACTGAGCCGTTTTCTTTATGAGTGAATCATAATATTCACGGCGGTGATCAGTTCCCCAATCCCAACTACTGATACCCCATGATAATGGGTGAATATATAGATCATATAAATGGGGGTATTGAGACAAGGAGTCCACCACAAATCGTGCGTGTTCTCCGTACCCGCTACGAGTTAATACCGGGGCTACAATTAATACTTTTTTCATATCTCTTCACACTCCCAACGTGTATACATTTTTCGGTTCTCCCATGAACCTCTATTTTCGTATGTTGAATCCATCAATGAGACCCATGATTTGTTGAAGACATCAAAACTATAATTCTTCATGACATGTTCTCTTCCTAGGTCGCCCAACTTTTCTCTTTCTTTTTTCTTCATCTCCATCATCTTGGTCAGCGAGTCGATAAAATCTTCTTTACTTATTCTATCTTCATGAATCCAAGGTACGGTAAGAGATCCGATAACCGAACTGCTAGCTGGCTTAATGCCAATCCCAAACCAATTTTCTCCGTCCGTTACCTGTTCTTGTAATCCCCCTGTCATATTGACGATTATGGGAGTAGAGCAGGAAAGTGACTCTAGAGTTGCAAGACCGAATCCTTCCGCATCAGAAATATTGAGAGTGCAATCTGCCATATTGTAAAAATCTGCCATATGAAGAGGATCCACTTTTTGCGTGGAAAATACGACCTGCCCATCAATTAATCCTAAATGATTTGCCAATTGACCTAATGGTTGTCCATTGGGATCATTTAGATCGGTATGCATCAGCAATTGCGCCTTATCATGACCTACTTTGTCTAAGAAATCCTTGAACCAAAACAATAGCGATCCACTCTGCTTTCTCCTAGCATTTCTATTGTTCCAGAAGAATAAAAATCTCCCATTATTATTGATTTCACTGAGTTTGACTTTGACTCTTTCACGGGACTCGTGATCGTCCTTTTCATAGCGACGAAAGATTTCCGTATCCACAGCGTGGGGAATATAAGCTTCCTCAACTTCCGGGGAGACCGTTTGAACAATATCGCTAGTTACTTTTGAAATAGTGGCTACAACATCTGTCGAATTATACCACTTACTATTATAAGTAGGGTAAGGATAATTGTCCCAGACATGGTAATATACTAAAGGAGTATAAGGTCGGATCTCATCCTCGATATCCCACAGCCATTCATAAAATCGAGGGTCAGTCATAAAATAAATAATATCGGGCTTCATCCCGTGAACAAAACTGCGAATCATGTTCTGATCGCCGTAACCATCAACAGGATATATAGTCCACTTATCTCCCCACTCTTGGGTCCTGGTGGGCGTATAATCTGGGTGTTGTATAGCCCCACCTAACGAGACGACCTCATATCTACCAGTCTCTAATAAAGCTTGGATAACTTGTTTAGTCTGTATTCCCACCCCAGAAGGCAACAACGGGTGATCACTTATGGTCAAGACCTTTATCTTTTTTTCACTCACTTTTTATGTCTCCTACGAACAATACTCAGTTTGATAAAACTCACATTGCCCAAAGCGGTCTTTACAGCTTGTACAAGCGAGTCTATTCTTAACGTAATTTTCTTTGTTAATATTATGCAATGCTTTTGTCAAGGCGTTAAGTGCGTTTGTTGTTCTTTTTTTAGCTGCCGTCACTCTGACAAACTCTGCCTTCTTGCCGGGTTTGGCAGTTCGTTTTAATAATACGAAGTGACAATCCACATCTTTGGGGTCTACCTCATACTTACGGGCATAGAAATGTTTATAGAAAACCAGTTGGTAAGCCAGAATGGTATCGCTCTTCTTTTCCCGTTTCCATCCCCACGAACAGGTCTTCCAATCAATCAGATGAATCTTTTCATCCTTCTTGGAATAGACCACAAGGTCAATAAAGCCTTTAAACTTTTTTTCTGCTTCCGTGAATTCAGTGATGGGCACATAGAGTTGCTCTTCTGCTTTGAGAACTTCCCAGTCGTCGCCCAGCTTGCCAAACTTCTCAGTCAAGCAGCGGTAAAGGTCGGGAACGATTTCCAAACCATTTACAAGCCACTCTTTGAGCTTGAAATCACGTTTGGCTCTCTGTTGTTCACCCTCGGGCAGAGCCTTGAGTTCTTTCAGAAACTGCGCTTTAACTAGCGCCTCAATTGCGCCAGCCTTCCGATACTTTTCGGGAGAAGTTAAAGTATACTCACAAACCGTATGAAGGGCTTTCCCAAAGGCTGTAAAAATATTGCCTTCGAATTGAGTTACTTTGTCAATGTAAGTGAGTTTATGATAGTGCGGGCAAATGTGCCAGTTCTTCCATTCGGAATAGGAGATATGTTTTCCAGCCAATGTATTTACTTTCTAATAATTTTCTTTGTAATGTAAATCTCTAATTTTATCATACAATAAGGGACTTATTTTTTCTAGTGTGTTGCCCTTACCATGATAATATGCTTCTAGACCAGTTGCAAAATACTCCCTCAATGAGACGGCTGCGTAAGGTCGAATATAGAGTCCCGTGGTGATCATTTTGAGCATGTTTCTTCCAACCCGCTTATAAAGAAAATTGTCAAATGACGGATCAAATTTTAGATTCTCAAAATCATAGCTATCTGTCCAGTAACCTTCAGATCTAAGTTCAAAATTTAGTTCATGACGTTTTCTCAGAAATTCCCCAATAAGCTTTTGGTCTGCATATATTTCTTCCGGGTAAATAGATTCTAGATGATGAGCAAATTCGTGTATAATGTCATCAAGAATATCGGATGCATTAGATTGCCTGTTGGTAATAAAGAAATACCCATCTCGATATACAGCATTCACTTCTCTTTCGTCAAACTCATCCAAATGCTGTATGATAACGCCTTTCAAACCCTTGAAATAATGAGAAGGAAGTCTTTCTTCCACTACCTTGAAAACAGAATCTAAATCAATGTTGGGAGGCAGTTGATCTTTCTCTTCTATGTCTATTCCACCAAACTTAAAATATCGAGTAGTATCTTTTACTTTCTCAAAAATGTAGTCTCTCACAATATCTCCGAAGCTAAAGTTGCTAAATCTGATCGTTCACCCTTGGTGAGGGTTATATGACCAGCTATATTGTGTTCTTTAAACTTCTCAACAGCGTGTGTAAGTCCGTTAGATACTGAATCTACATAGGAATTATCTATCTGTTGGATGTCTCCTGTAAGAACTAGCTTGGTCCCGTGCCCCACTCTTGTTATTATAGTCTTTAATTCATGTGCCGTTAAGTTCTGGGCTTCATCTACAATCATAAAAGCGTTGGCGATAGAACGACCACGGATATAGGTCATAGCCTCAATCTCAATGGTTCCTTGTTCTATCTGCATATCTAAGGCAGTTCGGTCACCAAATAGGTGTTCAAGATTATCTCGTATTGGAGCAATCCATGGCATCATCTTTTCTTCAAGAGTACCTGGCAAAAAACCAATATCTCTCCCCATAGGTTGAACTGGTCTTGTGATAATTAGCTTATCATAGCCCCCATTAGCACTGGTTGTATTCATTACTTGTTCCAAAGCACAAGCTGTTGCTAGTAAGGTTTTACCAGTTCCGGCGGGACCAGTCAAAGAAATGACGTGAACATCTTTATCAAAGAGTAGATCCATGGCATATTGTTGTTCTTTATTGCGTGCGGACAAACCCCATATATTTTTAAACTTGTTTACTTTTTTCAAAGGATTATTGTAACCCTCAAACCTACAGATAGCTGATTTATTTGTAGCTTCGTTCTTTAGGAGTAGGAACTGGTTTGGATAAAGCTTAACTTTTTGCTCTTCTAACAAGAAAGGCTCACCGCTATAAAACCGATCAATTAAACTGAAATCTACTTCTAGTTCTTGAGTGCCTGTGAAAAGATTTTCTACAGAACTGATAACCTTTTGTGGCTGATAATCTTCACATTTGATACCATGAGCGTCACACTTAACCCGCATATTGAGATCACGAGATACTACAGCAATTTCGTGTCCCTTGTCTTTTAGGCGGAGAGCAATAGCAATAATCTTATTATCTGAATCGTCCTCATTCATCCCAGGAGGCATAAATGTTTCATCAAAGTGAGCAGCAAAGACCTTGCCCTTGCCACGACCGAGAGGGACTCCATCCATAAGACTTCCTTTAGATCTCAGGGCGTCGAGGACTCTGTTCATTGTACGAGCGTTTAAGCCCGCTGTATCTTGTCTGTGTTTGTGTTTGTCAATCTCATCCAATACAATAGTTGGGATCGCTATGTTGTTTTTCCCGAACGCTAAAATAGATCCTGCTTCGGTAAGGTATACATTCGTATCTAGAATAATAGTTTTTTTCATTATATCCCCGCAATCTATGGGTTTAAATAACTAGTCTTTAACACCAACTTAAAGGTAATAAAAAAGCCGCCCGAAGGCGGCTGGTGGAGGTAGGGAGAATCGAACTCCCGTCTTGTCTAGTTCCACAGAAAGGTCATTCACAAGGTTGTGTCTGTATTTATCGTCGGACAGACAACTTGACTAGATCGTTTTATTGCGGCTAAAACAATCAAAAGCACTTAGGACTACCAAATACGGCTTTCTGTTTATTGGCTGCCGTCGCCTCAAGAGTGGTCAGGTTATTAAGCCGCCATCTCCATGTTAAAATCGTCGTTTGCGATTAAAAGTTTAAGCGTTTTTAGTGAGCCACGCTTCCCTCACCCTTGCACCTTTTCTACTTCCCCATCAGTCGATACCGGTTACCCCCTTGCATAATAGTTATACACTATAACGGATTACTTGTCAAGTTATTTACTCTTATTTATATGCTAGCAAAGTTGAAGCTGTAATAGCTAGAATATAGTAGTAAGAAATAAAGAAAAGTTATGAGAAGTT
>JAAHTH010002250.1_pt1 | contig 15222 bp, 13 predicted proteins | sample 6116091 | NCBI WGS metagenome assembly JAAHTH01 (sample SAMN13939990, study PRJNA603662) | sponge metagenome | isolation source: marine sponge | host: Mycale hentscheli | place: New Zealand | collected 2006
TAGAAACTGCCGATTTAAATCCTGTAGTTCTGTTATGATCATCTACCGTTGTCCAGTACACTACTTGATATATAGCTCCAACACTCCCATACTTTACTGTAAAACTTGGATATCTAGAGAATTGCCTATTTGTTAAGTATCCATCAACTGTACTCATTTGGCTGCTGTAGACAAGTCCGCTGGCGTGATCTGATGCTAGTTCAAAAGGCGCGTCTACTATTGAATAATTTGTTTCTGTTCCTTTTAGTATTTTTCCCACAACGTGAATTACACTATAAATGGTGGAGGTGGCGGGAATCGAACCCGCGTCCTAATAATCTTCAATCATATACGTCTACAAGCTTAGCTAATTTCTTTTTCAGTTGTTGATATTAGCATCGAACTCCTTGTTTCAATTATTTACAGTCTATGGAACAAGTAAACTTTTTCTGCTTTGCAGATGAATGACCCCCTATTCTTCTTATCTGCGTCAAAAGATAGGAGGTAGCAGGTCTTAAGCTGCTAGGGCAAGCTTTCGGCTTTTAAGGCCAAATGCTTTCACACGGTTTTTTTTGCCCTGTAGAGGTTTGCACTTTTTTACGGAGCCAAGTGCGTCTCCGGCTGGCGGTATAAGAATCCAATTTTAGTCGAATCCTGTACACCCCCAATAAATTTTCAAAGATCAATAAATTGTTACACTTTATATATCCAAGATGAATCTGAATATATTTGATCTGGATCTTTTCCGAAAAAATCTTTAACTGCTTTTCTGATTCCTTCAAATCCGTAATCATGTCCTCCAATTTTTTTTGGAGAGGATTTACATAAATCAAATAGGCTTTTTAACTCTGATATGCAGTGATTGTATTCATGCACTGTATCAACGTATAGTAAGTCATATTCTATTTTCTGGCTATGTACATTAAGAGAAGAGTCTTGTATCAAATCTACATTAGAGAACGTATCTGAAAAGCCTTCTTCTAGATTTGAGAAATTTACATCAACTGAAATTACTTTTTTTGCAAATTGAGAGAAGATTGCCGTGGACGCACCAAAAAAACATCCTAGCTCCAACACTAAATCTTCTGGATCAATATTGTCTTTGCAAAAATGAATTAATCCATTAAGACTAGTTGGATCTGGCGCTGCTCCCCCTCTTTGTGGTGAGGGTATTTTGAGTTTATGGCCTTCGTATTCGTACTCAGTAATCACAGGGAATGAAGTGCTTTGAGCAAGTTTCTGGCTTCTTTAGCTGGGATATCAGAAAACTCTGACCAGTTTTTTGTTTCTGGGTTTTTATATAAATCCGCTTGCCATAATTCTCTTAATTTAGCTTTAAAATCTTGATAACTAGAGATGCCAAACTTGTCTTTAGCTAAAGACGCTAAAATTCCGGACGGAGATATATCTGAATTTGATTGCTGTGCTACTGGCTGACTTGAGACTCTAGACTTTCCGTCAGACTTATCAATTTCATCATCCCCAACGATATGAACATTTAAAAAGTTTCTCACACACCTGACGAAAGCTCTGTTGCATGCTATGGTTTCCAAAAACTTTGTAGCAAAGCTACTAGTGTTTTCAAGGGTGGCGTTGGCCATATCTTGAAACATTACCGGTTTATTATTGGTCTCATAGTTAGGTGAAAAAACTATATTGCAGCTGACAGCTACGTGATCTTGCTCGCATTTGATAACTTCGTACCCAACGTCTTCAAAGCCTCTTAGTCTGGCAAGCTCTTTGATTCCACTAAGTTTTATTAGCAACTGATAGTCTTCTAACCCTTCCACTGAGCGAGGCATATCTTTGTTTCTCATTGAGAACCAGCCTTTATTTGGAAATAAATGCTCATCTTTAAGCATCGCCCTCCAATTAATTGATCCATCTTCATTAAATACATATTGAAGATTTGTTAATAGACCGTTTTTATCTCTATTATATGTACTTGGACCGAGGGAGTTGTCTATTTTTGTAGTTTTATCCGCTATGGTTACTGAATTATCTACAGATGATTCACTTTCTGATTTTTTTTGTCTAGGCATAATATTTTATTTGTTATATGTAACTATAACATTTATTTGAACCAAAGTCAAGAATTAATTTTGAAAACTCTGAGGTGATCTGCATCTTCCCAGAAAACTTCGTCATCAAAAACGTTATGGTAGATACCTTCTGAGTCTACTGAGTTTACTGCATGAAATCTAGAAGGATATTTTTTATTATTTGAAAAGACTAGCTTGCCTGATTGAAATTGTAAATTATCCTCCTTGCAATTTTCTGGTTTTTTAATTTTAGGTAAAAACTCAACGCCCCAGTCAAAGAATTTTAATCTAAAAGAATTAATATCTTCTTCGCTCGTTCTAAAAAGTTTAATTGGCAGTCCTAGTTTTTTAATTAAATTTAAGTAATCGTTATTAGTATTTTCATCAATTTCATAATGAATTATAGATACGTTATTTTTGATTGTAGACAAAACATTTATTGGTATTTCTTGATTGGTTACAACATTTATTTTTCTACCCGAACACCAGTTAATTAAATTGTTTAAATCAAAATGAAGGTCAAGCCTTGCTGTTATGCTCGAACCGCTTGCAAAGTCTGAAGGCGGGGAAAAATTTGGTATGCACTCTAGGATTTTTTGTTTATACAGCGAGCCGGTATATAAAGTGGTCTGATTTATATTAGTGTCGCTAATTTTTAATTTTTTTAAAATTTCTCTTGCGATAGACTCTGGTTTAATTTTATCAATTGCTTTGTTTTTCTCCTGAGCAGAAAAAGAAAACTTATCTACGTCTTGCTCGCAAAGAGTAGTCGCATTCTCTGGGTGCCAATAGGGGCCTATGCAGGTCTCAGGGATAGCTCCGTACAATAATACGGAGGGTGTGCCTAGTCCGTCTGCTAAAGCTGAATAGAAGGTGTCTGCGCCTATAAACGCTAAAGATCGTTTGATTAAATAAGCTGCTTGGTGTCTAGACGATATTGTTCGAAAGTTTTTGCAACCGGGGATGCTTTCATCGCTTTGTTTGCCAATCTGGATGGCTTCTATATTGTTTTTTTCGAGGTCTGTAGATATCATTTCCATGACGTCTGGCCAAAAAGAATATTTGAGTGAATCTATTGAGGATTCGTTGTTGATGCAGATATAATTTTGATAAGGATTTGGATAAAAATCTTCTGCGATAAACGGCATATCATTTTTTAGGCCGCAACTCAAGGCATAATGGTCTAGGATGTGCATTTTGTTTCGTATTCTATGATGTCTTTATTCCTGTGGCAGTATTTGAAGTTTCCGGAGCTAACGCTAGATGGGTAATACGCAATCTCAAAAATTTTTTCTTTATTTATGTTTCCTTCTAGGTTTAGGCAGTCTAATGCTTCTTCGCAGAGGGGTATGCATTTATTAATATGTGGGTTGCCTGCAACTATATCCAGAAGCTCGGGCTTCGCAAAGAAGTAAATACTACTGTCTTTGTATAGCCTTTTGATAGAAGGGAGCAGGGCTGTTGCGTAAAAAACTTCTGTTGCGTTTTCCTCGACAATAAGAGCTATTCTTTTTCCTTGGTCTGTATCGTCCACTAGTTCAGAAACCGATTTCAAAAATTTTTTATTCTCTTCTGCTGCTACGGATTTAAAGTAGTCTGCAACTTGAGTTTTAGTTGTTCCGGATTTTAATTTGCTTAACCAGTGTTGCGGGCCTTCGTTTAATAGATCTTCCGTTCGCTTGAGAACGTTTTCATAAAGAGACAATACGAAATTTTCATTGTCTAGATTTAGATCTGGTTCAAAAGATGGGTTTCGTTCGATTTGCTTGTCTTCGAATTCATATTCTGCTTTTGGTTGAGCTTCAATAAAGTCATCAATCTGCTTTCCAATGACCTCTATAGAAAAATTATCCAAGACAAATTGTCTAGCTCTCTCGCCTTTTTCTTTAAGCTTTTCAGGCTTCATCTTGAAAACTTTACTCAATTGTGTTGAAATGTGAGATGGGTCTGTTGTGGCTTTTATGAATTGGGTTCCGGGCTCTCTATACTCTTTCCAATTTAGAGGTAATCCGCCACTTTCATCTGTACAAGTATCTTCCCCACAACTATAGTTGGTTACTAGCGTTATTAATTCCGTAAGCTTAGCTTCTTGGACGGGAATTTCTTGGCCTCCACTCGTGAACGGATGGCAATATACATCCATAAGGTTATATACTTCATTTAACTGATCTTCACTCACGCCACTTCTAACGTTGGTAGTATTTTGACCTTTTTCTTTACCGCAAAAAGGGCAGGTTTTTTCTTGACCTTCGAAAGGTTTAATTTGGTAATTCTTACAGTGATTGCAATAGTATGTAGTCAGTACTAATTTGTTGTCTATGTTTTTTTCTTTTAATAGCTTAGGAATATCCCAACACTCTCCCCAGTGCGTATGTAACAATAACTTAGCCTTCGATCCCGGATTCTTATTAAGAAAGCTCTTAAACCCATCAAGTAAATTTGGGACGCTTTTCCTTAGCTGATTCCTAAAAACAAAACCTATGATAAATTCATCCTTGCTGATTCCGTGCGCTTGTCTTAACCTTTCTCTTTCGCTGGGTTCTATTTTATAGAAAGTATTTGTATCTAATGACCCTCTGATCATTCTTATGTGATCATAACCTTCTTGCTTCATTGCTTTTTCAGCAAACGAAGCCCAGACAAAATAGTTTTTAATTTTTGGCGCAGCTTTAATTGCTTCAGGTAATATTGGAAGACTATCTAGGGTTGTCCAGATTGCATGACTAAGCTTATTCCACCAAGGCTTATCCCAATATTTTGAAAACGCCCAAATATCTTCAATGCCAATATAAACATCAGGGTTTTCTTTAGCTATGACTTTATCAATTAAATACGCTCCATAACTGACTGACCTTTGTGAGCTTGGGTCTTTGCTCAGTTTTGCTACCAGCTCGTCGTTGTCAGGAATTGAGCCATAGGCTTTCCATGGCAGTTTTGCTAAATCAGGATCACTCCACTTTTTCCCGTTAGCAAATTCAACTAATTCATACTTCCCAGTTTTGAATAAATAAATTAATAAATTTTTAGTATGTTCCCCAAACCCTGTTAGGGCCTTTGAGTGATTGCTGTGGATTAAAACTTTTTTCATTAAAAAGGGGGGTCGTCATCGACTACCTCGCTTTTAGTTTGAGGTTTTGAGTTTTTTGCCATAGCGTCTTTCCTAGAATCGAATAACTCTTTTAAGAAAACCTTAAGATACTCCTCAACCACCCTCACTTCTCCCGGCTCTAGCGAAATTTTAAAAGTTTGGTTACCGTTTCGCGTGATAGTCATGCCGAAAGCTCCTACAACGACTTTTGAGTCCTCGAAGGATTTTGAATTAGGGTTAAATTTTGATATTTTTCTAGTCTTGTCCCAAGGAGTGAACTTTATTATGGTTTGGTTGTCATCAAATTTATGGAATGTAGTATACTCTACCCTGTCTTGGATCGAATTAATAATTTCCCCACATTCGAACTCTCCCAGCTTAATGTTAATTGTTTTGTCTGGATTTTTTGCGTTTTCACTAAATGAACCAATTTTCCTTGACTCATCCCAACTGTGCTGTTGGATTGCTCCAACATAAAGTGCTGGAGCATTAAATTTGCCGATGCCAATCCTAAAATTTACTGCGGTTCCGGTGTTTTTGTTGTTAGGTTTATAAAGTGCTATACTCATGCATATATTATATGCATATTTGTCGTAAATTCAACTTTTTTAGCCATACAGTATGAGTTCTGAAAAGGGCAGCATGTTTTGGGATGTATATTTCGAGAAATCTGATTTATGAGAAAATGAGTCGTCTATAATTATTGAAAACAGTCTTCTTTTGAGAAACTCAAATTCCGTGTGCCTCTTTGCGTATTTCATATTTAAGTTTGATTGATATAGTATCATTGGGGGCATATTGTTTTCAAACAGGAGCATCATTATTCTCTGGACAGTGTTTATGAATTTAAAGTCAGGGGAAAAGTTCAGGCTGTGTCCCGTATGCTTTAGGTAAAGATTTTTTATTTCTTGAATTGGGTTCTTAATGCCTCCGCTTCTTATATCATATTTTTCCAAGCCTAATCTATGATAAATCGAATGTGCATCTAGCTCGGGAGGGCCCACGATAGCTTTATGGAAGTTAATTAATTTAAATTTTGAATCAGTACTTGGATTATGCAAGACGGAACTCTTGGATAAATTATTGTGGCATAAGACAAATTTGTTTTCATCTAGGTTTTCTAAAATTTTGTTGCAAGCATTTTGTAGCCTGTCCATTAGCTCAAAAAGGTTTTCATTGGTGTGCGGCTCTAGGATAAATTCTGCGATATTGTCTTCGTTAAATACGAAGTGATTAAGCCATTCCTTGGCATAGAAACCTTCATTGAGCCCCGCCTTTGAATCTTCATTGTGAAGCTTAGCTAAAACCTTTATTAGGTCTTCTTTATATAATTCCCACCATTCTTGAACGGGCTGACCACTTAGATTATTCCCTAATCCTTCTAGCGTAGTAAATAATGCGCTTGGAAACCTTTCTTCTTCTGGGGTTTGTGTATCTTCAATATCTTTATCGTAAAAATGAATAACCTCTGGAGCTATTTCTAAATTTTCTATTGAGTTTAGAATTGTAGACTCTCTTTTTATTAAAGAAAAAGGCTCTTCGCCAAACTCTATCTCGTAACTTTCTAGATCTAGTTTTGCCACAATGTCCTCACCCTTTAGTGTTGTCATTAACGCAAGCAGGTAGGACTTATTCGAGGAAAGAGACTTTATGCTCGCTCCTTTTAGGAATTTTAAGGAATCTGGAAGTGTCGGCTGTAGTGACCGCCAAAGATCCTGAAGGAAGTCTGTTGCCGGAGGCTCTTCCTCTTCAACGAGCTTAATCCAGTTTGATTGATTTTCCATTTTTAGAGCAACTTAAGTTAATGTTTTTGGTTTCAGGGTTTTTTAATATGAAATCTGCTACTTTATTATATATATGTTCCTTAATAAGTCTAGAGGTGAATCTTGCTCCATATTTTTCATCTAGGTTAAGATCTAGTACAAAATCTTTTACCTCTTCAGAGAATTGTATTTTTATGTTCTTTTTTGATAATAAAGTTTTAATTTTTCTGAACTCTAAGCTAATAATTTTTTTAATATCTTCTTTTCTTAGCTGGTTAAATGATATAATGTCGTCAAATCTATTAATTAATTCTGGCCTGAAGTTTTTCTCTAATTCAGACTTTATCTTTGACTGGATGGAGTCTTCTTGATTCATGAAGCCCAGATTGCCTTTCCCTGAGAAAGCTGATGCCCCTATATTACTTGTAGCTATGATGATGGTATTCTGAAAGCTAGTCTCAAATCCCGTATTGTCCGTAAGCCTGCCTTCTTCTAGTATCTGAAGTAATATATTCATCACATCAGGGTGAGCCTTTTCAATTTCGTCGAACAAGATTACTGAATGGGGGTTGGATCTAACTTTTTCAGTTAAGGTTCCGCCTTCTTCGTAGCCTACATAGCCGGGAGCCGACCCAATCATTTTTGTGATTGAATTTTGTTCTGAAAACTCAGACATGTCTACTGATATAAAGCTGCTTTCTTTTTTAAAAAAAGTTTTTGCTAATGTTTTAGATAAATGAGTTTTTCCTACGCCGGTTGATCCCAGAAATAAAAAGGAGCCTACTGGCTTGCTTTCTTCTTTTAGCCCGCAGAAACCTCTTTTTAAGCAATTGTATATTGCGTCTATACCTTTTGATTGGTTGATGACTTGAGACTTTAGTTTGCGCCTCAAGCTAGCCAGCTCTTCTAACATAGAGCCTGTGAGCTCTTTTATTGGTATTTTGCATTTTTCTGAGACGACTTTTCTTATGTCTTCTTCTGTTACATTTATAAATTTTTCTGAGGTGTCATGATTCCAGTTCGAGAGTTCTTTTTCATCCTCTTCAAAAAGATCTGTGATATCTTCTGGCGCTGTGGAGTTCGGCGACAGTGTTGTGTCTTCTATTTTGGCTGCTAGATCTTTCTCTATTTTGGAAATAATATCTGGTATTTCGAAATTGTTCATTTTTAACTTAGCTCCTGCATGGTCAATAATGTCTATAGCTTTGTCTGGAAAGTGGCCTTCGTTTATGTATTTATCACAAAGATCAACGGCTAGCTTAAGTGTTTTTAATGAGTATTTAACTCCATGAAAGTTTTCATAAAAGATGGTAAGGCCTTTTAATATATCTACCGTCTCTTCTGGAGTGGGTTCTTTAACTTCGATTGAGTGAAACCTTCTATTAATCGCGCCATCTTTTCTGATGCTTTTTTTGTACTCTTCGTTTGTCGTTGCTCCTATGCAGGATATTTCTCCTCTTGCTAATGATGGTTTAAGTAGATTGCATGCATCCATCGAGCCCTCTGCTCCTCCCGCTCCTATGAGCGTATGTATTTCATCAATAAATAGAATTCCGTTTTTTAATAATTTGAGCTCTGACAGTAATTTTTTAAGCCTTTCCTCGAACTGCCCTCTGTATTTTGTTCCAGCCACCAGCAGCCCTAAATCTAAGGCAAATACTGTTTTGTTCTGCAAAATGCTTGGGCACTTCTTCTGAACAATTTTAGCCGCAAGACCTTCTGCCAGTGCTGTTTTGCCTACTCCAGCTTCGCCCAAAAGCATTGGGTTGTTTTTTGTTTTCCTGCAGAGAACTTCGCATATTGAATTTAGCTCATCGTCTTTATTTATTAAAGGTACGTAGTCTGGCTGAAGGGCATTTATATTTAGGTTTTTGCAGTATTTTTCAACAGCGCTTCCTCCTGTTGTAGAGGGAAGACTGGGGGCGGTGCTTTCTTCTTTTTCGTAACTTTCTAAATGCATAGAGCTTTCACTGAAGAGCTGGTTGTGCAATATCATATGCAGCTCTGAGCAGTCTGCTCCTAATTTATCAAATATCTGTTGAACTAGCCTGTTGTTCTGCTCGAGAATTGCAATTAAGATATGCTCTACCCCAACATAGGGGTGACCTAAGTTTTCTGACACTTCGATTGATGAAAAAAGAACTTCCTTAGAGTCTTTAGTGTATTTTATATGCTTTTATGCTGTCTCATCTTTGCATACTTTTACTTTGCGCAGAACGCTTGCTGCTGCGTTGCAGCATGTTGTATGATTAATTTTTAGCGAGCTAAAGAAGGAAGGTAGTGCGGACATTTTATTGCTAATCAAGCAAGATAGGAAATGTATAGGCTTTACTTCTATATGATTAAGCTTTATTGCCAACTTTTTAGATTGGTTTATTACTTGTTGGGATCTTGGGGTAAAATTTGCTTGAGGTTCTGTACTCATATCTATAATATATTACACTCTATTTGAGCTCGCTGAGCTTCATGTATATCTTCTCGTCCATTAGCGATATGTTGTCTGCAAACATAATGTCTTCACCCTTTTCCCCCACTACTACAATTATACTACCTTTCGCTGGGGTTGGGTTTCCTTTTTCTTTGTATTGTGAGAGGTTTGGTTTTCTAAAGTCTCCAAACATTACATCCATTGAGCCTATTTCGTCCGAAAGTTTCATCTTTATATACTTCTTTCCGTTTCTGCTAATTCCAGAAATAATATCCTCTACGACCATAACTAGCTTGCTTCTTTCTCTCTTTTCAGTTTGGCTGTACTCGTAGGCATTTACAAAGGGGGATTTCGTTTTATTTTTAGAAAAGACCTTCTTTAGCGTCGTGGAATAACTATATCCTAGTAGTTGATTTTCAAAATACCAGTTTGCGAAATCTTCATACGCCCTGTTTTTGTCATAAATTTCTTTATATGGAGTGAACTTTTTCTTAAAGGTTTCAAACCTTCGATCTGCCATGATTGGCTTTACGTCATCTCCTAGAGATTTACTTTTGACTGTTTTGGAAATTGCATCTAGAATATCATAGTTGTAATCTTTGCCAATTTCACAGAATAATCTTTTTTCTCTATCCGTGAGAATGTTGAAGGCTTGCGCTTCTAAGACTGTTCTAGGTCTGGAATTCCCTTGAGTATCTAGCGCTCCTGCCTGAATGAGGCTGGATAATACGCCGATATTAATACCGCATTCTTTTGCTGACATGAAAAGCTCAAACTTATTAGATGAATCTGGGTCTTGGTTTACGAACTCATTAATATTTTTTAAAGATTTACTTTGCACTCCTTTTATGCTATTGAGACCGAATCTTATATTATTTCCTTCGATGCTAAAATCCATTTTTGATTTTATTAGATCAGGTTGCAGTAATTTTATTCCGAAGAAAGGGAGCTCTCTGGAAATTTTAGATATTTCTTCTTGAGGGGATGGCTCATACTCAGTCATTTTAAGCAGACTTAAAAAGAACTCTTTGGGGTAATTGAATTTGAGGTATGTTGTCCAAGCGGCCAGTGTCGCATAAGAAAGTGCGTGGGACTTGTTAAAAGAATAATTGGCGCTGTCTTCTGCCACTTTCCAAAGTATGTCTCCCGCTTCTTCATCGAGGCCGGTTTCTTCGATTTTCTTTTTAATTTTCTTCTTCCATTTAGGCATTTCTTTAACTTTTTTCTTGCCGACAATTCTTCGCAGTTGTTCAGATTCGTCAAGGGTGAACCCTATCTGCACCGCCATCTTCATTAACTGCTCTTGATATAAGGGTATACCCCCTGTGTAGTTTAAGACTTCGTCAAATAGCTCATGTGTTTTTTTGTACTCACCTGTTGAGACGTAGGTCGAGTAATCATCCATAAACTCTAAGGCTCCCGGCCTAGCGATAGCAACAACAGCGCTTAGTTCTTCTAGGTTAGATGGTTTAATTTTTTGACAAACACGAAAATTTGTATCCGCCTCAATTTGGAACAAGCCATGGGGGTGGTCTAGGGTCTGTAGCGGCTTATATACGCTTTTATCATTTGCGTCTATTGAATCTGGGTCTATGTTCAACTGTTTGCAGGTATCGTATATAACACTCAGGGTTCTTAGTCCGAGGATGTCGAACTTAACCATTAATTCCGAGACCCAATTCATGTCGTACCCTGTGACTAGTGCTCCATCATTTGTGGTTTGGATTGGGCAAAGCTCTGAGATTTGGCTATGAGAAATGGCTATTCCTGAAGGGTGGACTCCTGTGTTTTTATTTAACCCTTCAATTTTTCTAGCCACATCATAGACTTTTTTGTTCTGATCCACCCACTCTTTAAATTTAGCGCTCTCTTCATACGCTTTGTCTAGCGGGGCGACTTCCCCAAAGCGCTTTGGGATATGAGAGCTAACAACATTAACGTCTTGCTCAGAAAACTCCCTAATAATTTTTCCGCACTCTTTTATGCAAAGCTTTCCGCTTAAGGTATTTAACGTTAAAATCTTTGCCGTTTTTCCCGGAAAGCGTTTTTCAATATACTCTATAACTTCACCTCGCCGTTCGTAGGAAATATCATTATCTACGTCTGCCAGCAAGCTGCCGTCAAGATAGGTAATTCCATCTTTTTCAGTTTTTTTTGCTCTACTTTTACTCACGAACCTCTCAAAGAAAAGCTCGTATTTTACGGGATCTACCTTAGTTACGTTGATTAGATAAAGAACTAATGACCCTGCTGCTGAACCTCTTCCGGGCCCTGTAGGAATATTATTCGTATGGCAATAGTTAAGTATGTCCCAGTTTAATAATATATAGTCTTCAAACCCTTACTCTTCAAGGATTCTTAGTTCCTTCTTTGCTCTGTCGTAGTAAGCTTGCTTGTTTTCTAGCTTATCTATACCTTTATCTTTTACCCCTTTAAAGCAAAGTTTTCTTAAGAAATCTAGGTTTGTTGCGCTTTCTTCTACCCCAAGGTCTTTATAGAATTTACTTTCTATCTTCATCTCAGGTAAGCGAACTCCCGGAGGAGTGCAGTCTGAATATTTTTCAAATGTGTTTATAAAACTCATATTTCTACTTGCCATACTAATTTTTCAAATACTTGTTTGTTAAGTTTAATGTCATATAATGCATCGTGTAATTTTGATTCATCGAATTCAATTTCATTGGCTTTGCACATAGCCTTAAGACTTACTTTCATTCCTCTTTTTCTGAAATTAGTTAATCTGTATTGCCAATTGATCAAGCTCTGCCCTGCCTTAAATTTTATATCTGAATGCTGTGCTTTAGCTACGCATAGAGTATCAACGATTCTATTTACATAAGAATAATCTGTGTTTTTGCCTAGCAACCTTCGGAAAATGTTATGGATATAGATATCAAAGCCTAATAAATTGTGCCCGATTATAATATAATCTTCATCATATAAGTACTGTTCGAATTCATTTAATACTTTTTCTGGGTCTACTGATTTTGCTTCGTATTTTTTTCGATTAAAGCCTGTTGTTTTCGCCGCACCTTCTGACATATCTAGAGTGTCCCATTTAATCATGTAGTCGCACTGCTTAATAATCTTTTTATCTTCTGCAACTATAAAAGCTAGTTGCCAAGGTTTGTTTTCTGTTGAGGCTAAATTTAATCCACAAGTTTCGAAATCGAAGACTAAATATTTTTGATTCTTTTTAAATCTGAGTAGGTCTGTGTTCATGCGCTTTTTAGGAAGGATTCAAAACAAAACTCATTACTACCTAGGTGATCAAAGTTTGGGCAGTATAAAGACTGGTTCCTGCCGAACTTGCGATTTGTGGCAATCTTGTATGTTAGCCATGCATCAAAGTCTTTGTAATCTTTATATAGAATTGTTTTAGATGTTTCTGTTTTTAATTTATTCTTTTTACAGTATTCTACGACCTTGTCTTTAATGATTTTATCAAAGGGAAGGTTGCTGTCTTCTAGGAAAAACGTAGGTGAAGTAAATTCAAACTCAGGGATGCATCCTGCAAAGGTCATTAAATTATTAAATATAAGTGAATCGTAAAAAGGTATAACTAGAGCAAGACTTTCTTCGTCCCAGTTGTCTGCTAAATCGTTAATGGAAAAGTTTTTTTCTTTTGATGAATTTTTAGTGCTGTAAATTTTGTTTAACAACTTTACGCCTTTGGAATTTTTTGCAAATACTATGACTTTGTGCTCGCTTCCATTCTTTATGGAAATCCTGAGTCCAAAAATGAGTTGTTTCTCTAACTCATCAGATACTTTTTTTGCTTCTAAGAATCCTGTAAGGGAATCCTCTACGAGAATAACTTGTTCTAGGTCATGGTCTTGTGCGATTTTGAATACGCTGTCTGAACCACCTTCTTCAAATTTGTCCGGATGATTTAGAGTTAAAATTGATTTGCCTATAGAATAATGACTCTTAAATAATGGTAACATGCTATAATGATAGCATTATTTAAATGTAAAGTCAAGCACTATCTAATACTTATCACAGATTACCACTTCTGTGGTTGAAGGCATTCCTGCGCTACTCCATATCGCGGCCAAACCCGAGGCATCGTACGCAGATTTAAGTTGGTCTCCGGTTTTTCCTGCTATGGATGATATAACGATATAATCATTTCTTAGAGACGCGCTAGCGCCAACTTTGGTCAACACTCCGAATGCTGCGTCAGGCTCGACTAGACAATATGTTAGGGGGGATGGATTGGAGCCCACCTTAAAGGTAGCATGTGTGCCGCCTGATACATAACTTGTTGGGCGAGCATTACCTAAAGAGGTTGGTCTGTTGACCGAGTTAAGATTGATATCGTCTAATTCATTTGGGTTTACCCTATAGTAACCAAAGCCTATCCCCGAGGAGCTTGCAGAGATTTCAGTCGAATTGGGCATGGCCTGTAAGATAATCCAGTTATTGGTTTTGTTTTGAAAAACAGAAAGGTCATCTTTTCTGCCCGCCGTTGGAAAACGGGCATACCCGATATGGGGATAATTTTCAAGATCCGAAGAGAAGCTAAACGATGGGTGGACGTCGTTTGTGGAACTCGATACTTTGATGCCTATGGCGTAAATCATTGCAACGACATTACTGCCTCAGTTACCACCCCCGCTAAAGACTGATGGTTTTATTTTATAATTCTGCCCGCCATGCTCGATAACCGTATAGGCGTCACTTGGCGCACTATTTATTTCTGTAAGTTCTGAAATCTTTTTGCCCATAATATATATTACACTACTATCTGCAAGTCTCTAAGTCAAGAGGTGATCTGTCAACTGAAAGCAGACAACTACCGTCAACCAATTCTATACAGCAACATGCGGACACTGTTTGAAACAAAAAAGAAGGCTCTCTGAGAATTTCCGATCCGTTTTTATAGATTATTTTATCTATAGTATATTCTCCACCTGAAACATCTAAAGTATGCGTAAAAGAGTTTGGCTTTATGTTCTGGGCTATAGGTATTCGATTTGCTTGATTAACAAGGTAGGCATTAAGTCCCCATTCATATACCCCATTGCCTACTCCTAATGATTGAGAATCTTGAAACTGGATTTTTAGTTTATCACATCTCGGAGAACTTAATGTGAATGTTCCATTCGCGACCATATTGACCGCTTCAGACTCTTGATTTGCACACTCCATGCCATAAAATTCACTTGCAGCATGTTGAGGTGCTCGATCTCCGTTAGGAAGATTGACGCATTCGTTCTTGAATAGTTCAGAAAGACGAATGTTTTTTGGTATCGACAATGTACTTAATAAGGTTTATTAGTTGTCCCAAGGCTATCTGGTAGTATGTCAAGGGCATTAATTAAATAAAAAGAATTTAATTGACCAAAGCCTATTGAGTAATAGCTGGTGCCGCTTTTGGCAGAATAACACGACAAGAAAGATCTATCGGGATTGTTTGCGAAAGTTTCTCTCGCGGCATTATTCGTACCCGCTCCAGACTTGTCCCAAAATCCATACGCAGCAGTGCCTATATCTTTAGTATGAGCAGAACCGAGATAGGAATCTACATCGTTTTTCGTGATAACTAATCCGTTATTAATATCAAGTCGTCTAAAAAGATTTGCTGAGAGCTCTCCTCTGGGGTCGGGTGGCGCAACAACATGCGCCTGTGTGCTCATATATGGCGCGCCGTTTACTCTTATGCTGCCTAATTGATATTGTGGTAGAAAATGTTTTGATGTAGGCCACATACTTGTTGCCGTGTGTGGAGAATTATCTATTGCATCGCTACAAGTAAAGACTGGGTAGCTGACACTACTTGTACCACTCACCGCGTATGAGACAACTGAGGTTGAGCAAAGAAACCAAAGTCCGGGAACACCTACGTTTACTTGCTGGTAGAATTGGCTTGAGCTTATACCAACTTCCGATTCAGCGGCGGAGTATTGGGCAGCGGTT
>JAAHTH010001689.1_pt2 | contig 15215 bp, 7 predicted proteins | sample 6116091 | NCBI WGS metagenome assembly JAAHTH01 (sample SAMN13939990, study PRJNA603662) | sponge metagenome | isolation source: marine sponge | host: Mycale hentscheli | place: New Zealand | collected 2006
AAAAACAAAAAAACCCCCCCACCAAAACCCCCCCCCCCCCCCCCCGCGCCCGGGGCTTCAGACTTTTCCGTTCGCCCTTCCGACGCTTCCGACGCTTCCGAAGTACGCGTTTGCGCCCCTTGTCTAATTTCATTTTGCAAATCTCGATTAAGCCCCTCCAGAGTGCCTCGAGCTGCCTTGAGCGCCTCAGTTTCATCTCCCAGCACACTCTCGGCTGCATTCTCGATTCCCTCCCGCATTTCTTGAATCCCTTCGCGAGCACGCTGTTCCTCGCTGATTGCATCCTCTTTCCAGCCACGACTAAATGACTCTCGCGCTGATTCAAGTGCTTTGTCAGGTCGGCTAGTTTCCGAATCACGGTACGTGTCGTAGAGCTCTTCAGCGAGCAGGGGTTCAAAGGGTTCGGCTTCCTCGATGGTTTCCCGCATTCGATTCCTTAACTCCTCAACAGCCTGCTCCTGTTCGGCTAATTGACGATCCAAATCAGGTTGTTCCGTCTCCGTTTCTCGTAAAGACCTTGCATCCTGTGGGGTTTTGGGAAGATCAGACGCTGCCATCTGCTCCGCAATATCCTCCTGCTTTCGCTCGATCTCTTGAGCTTCCTGCCGCAGCTCACGCATCTGTTCGGTAAACTGCCCGGAAGATTGGCTCTGAAGTTCATCGCGCAGCTCTTCGAGCTCTCTTTGAGCCCGGGTTCCCTCAGCCGCAGCTCTGGATATTTCATTGTCTTCCAGCGCTTCGGCAGCTTGTTGTAAATTATCACGCACTTCTTCCAGCTGCTCAGCTTCTTCCGCCATTCGCTGTTGATTTTCCTCACTCTGCATTCGGTCGAGCAATTCCTCCGCATCGCGAAGCATCTGCTCTTGCTGTTCTCTTAGCGATTTAAGCCTCCGCTCAACCTCGTCTTTTTCTTCCTGAGACTCGACCTCCTCCAGCGCGGATTGCAGTTCTTTAATTCGCTCGTTCAGATCCTCTTGTCGGCGAGACAACTCGCGCAACCGACTCAGAACTTGTCGATCTTCCTGCTGCTGCTGACCCTGCTCGGTTTGCTGCTGCGCTGTCTTTTCGTTCTCGTACCGATTTTCATCTTCTTTAAGATTCAATTGATCCAACTGATCCTGTTGACGATTATTTTGTTGCTGGGGTTGCCCTGGTTGCTGCGGCTGTTGTTGCTGTTCTGTAATTTCAAATTCCCGAGCGCGTAATTTAAGCAAACCTTGATAGGCCGCTTGCTCACTCGACAACGCTGACTTAAGAGAATCCAAATCGCTCTTCTCCTCAGCACGGTCAAGCTTCACGACAGCTTCGTTCATAAAGTTTCGCGCCGGCTCAATAAATGAAAGCGACTCCTCGTCCTCTAATTCACCCGCCAACTCCGCGAGGCCTTCAATTGCAGTCGCCTGTGATTGTGACAAGAGTTCGGCATCAGCAGCAAACGTCTCTGAAAGCCCGCGTTTGCGCGACACGCGACTGCTTTCTCGACGAATGACCTTCCACGTTGCATTGATGATTTCTTTCTGAAGTTCGGCAAGTTCTTGAGCCTGTTCCGCATTTTGCCCCCCTTCTTGTTGCTGCTGTTGCTGTTGCTGTTGTTCACTTGCGGTTGGAGCCTGACCTTGTCGAAAGATTTCTTCGAAATGCCTGACTTCCGCAAAAAACATATCGCTGGCAACCTGCCGAGGCTCACCATCGGAACCAATATCTTCCGCCCAAAAGTAATACGAAACCAAATCGTCTGGCTGCACATCCAACGCCTCCAGATCAAGAAGATACTCAACTTTCTTCCGTTTATTTCCTGCGGCAACTTGCTCTAACTCAACCTCTTGCGGGGCTCGCCCGGGAATCTCAAAATTAACACCAAATGACTCGATCCCAAAATCATCCCAAGCACTTGCACTCAATTGAACTTCTTCAATAGGTGACGCATCGATATCTCGCGCGGGCACCAATAATTTCAAATCGGGCGGAAGATTCTCAAGGACATTCAGAACGAATTTAGGAGGAGTCCGATTATCGCGCTGATCGACATCCGTCAGTTCTAATTCGTACTTGCTGGACTCTGCGAGTTCGAGCGTCAGCAATAATTTTTTTGGATCCTCCGCATCCAGAACTAAGTCAATTGGCTCTCCACCGTCCTTGGGAAATAAGACGGCGCTGGACACCGGCTTGTTGAGGTAAAACTCTAACTGTGCCGTGGTGCCTTCAACGGCAGTCAGTCTTCGGAAATCCTGCACGACTTTATCCTCAGCCCCCGTATACGAAGGGTATTGCAACGTAGCATCCGCCCGTACCAATCGAGGGTAATCAAAAACGGTAACCTGATAGGCGTCGGTGGCTTGATCAGCGTACTTAACTCGATAGGACAGCGGGTTTAGCACCGTTGGAATCCTCGCTCCGAACACCGGATCATCGAGACTCTTTGACATCGAAACACTCACCTCTTCGCCCGCCTCATTTTCGTAAATGAGATCTGCCTTGGTAGGAATCGATTCCCCAAATCGAGCCAACACCAATAAACTTGAACCTCGCTCCACTTCCGCATTACCAGGCTCAACTGCAATGGTTAACGCCCCTGATTCAATTGCCAAATCTGAGAATGCGATGGCCGTATCCCCCTCATGCGGAATAGAAAACCAAACCAAACCGATCATGGCAATCAGCCACCCGAACAAACTAAAGAATCCAACAACGGGCGCCATGATTAGTTGCCAGGCTGGAACCAGTGACGTCCAGCTATTTTCATAACTATGGGTCACAGCTTTTCTCATAACCGACTGTTGGAGGAAACTAAGACTCTTGCCATCCTCAGCCTTTTGCTCAACCGCCGTCAGCAAGCTGGAGTCCAACTCAGGGAATTCACTTTCAATTCGTTTCACAGTTTTAAGCGAAGAATCGGACTTAAAGATGCCGACACAAATGCCGATGACAGATGCGACAAATGTAGCGATTAAAAAAGGGAAACCTATTCCTGAAACATCCAGTTCGCCCGTGCGATTCATATAAATCATCACCACCGCAACTATCAGAGACAGGCTCCAAATCAAAGCAAGCGTCCATGCGATTCGAAGGAATCGAATTCTCCGAGTGACGGGCTCAATACGCTTGTAAATCACATGATCCATTAAACCAAATCTCCACCGGTTCTAACTGCCACCGTTTCGCCATTCGACAATTTCGACTTTGACGATGTCCGCGCGGCAAGCCATGTCTCAAACATTAATAATAAAATAGCCGCGACAATTAACCACTTCCATATTTTTTGGCGATCCTCGATATCCCGGTCCAACATCGAACGCATTTGCGCCCGCTCGGATGCTGCCGTTTCCTGTTCGCCCACATTAACGGAAAACATCTCGATCTGTTCGAGTGGAATCGCCGTCGTCGCACTTTCAGATCGATTCACGTTTACCGCAAACAACACTTCCTCTTTTCCTGCGCCACCTGCATTGGCATCCGAATCCCCGCCAACCGAGTCTTTATCACTGATAACTAATCGGTAAATCCCTGGTTGATCGGTTTGCGAAAAACCTCGCGTTTGGGCAGTGATCGTTTCTCTTGAACCGTCCGGCTTAACAATTTGACGACTCTTCTGGCCGATCTCCCAATCAGGAATAACAATCGTCTCTCCCACCGTATAGGACTTATCCAAGACCGGCAGATCGGCAGCAATTTCAACCAGCCCATTGATCAACGGAACAAACTTCGTCGACAAGGCCAACTGGCTTTGGCGTGGATTCCAACCACTTGCCATCACATAAACGCATCCACGATCAGGATCTTCTAACTTCCAAATCGCCGGATCGTCATTTTCAAATCGAGCGAGCACGACGGCTTGCGGTTCGACAATTTCGACCGATTGATGATTCCAAAATCGAATATTAGTGAAGTCGTTGTAACGAGGGTTGGCAAACAACTGAAATAACCGACTGGAAAAATCAATCTCCGCCAGCATTTGATAATCATCCTTGGAACGCCGCGGCTTACCTGATCCCGATTTCAAGCGACCACCAATCCAATCTTGCGTAAAATTAACAGTATCGGCATCCGGCAGGACCACAAGCAGCGTCCCTCCTTTTTCCAAATAGTCATCAATTTCATCTCGACGAACTTCTTCAACTGGTGAGGTCAACACCGTCAGCGCCGCCGCTCCTATGGCAGAATCTCCCAGCGAATCGCCAGCTTTCAACTGCCGGGTGACCACCTTACGGGACAGAGACTCGACTAGGCTTCGCCGCAAGTAATATTGCAATCCTTCGGGGTTGTCCGGTGTATCGGAACCGAGATAATCCACTCTCAGCATTTGTTGTTCGACAGGCGCTACGAAATACTGGTTGTCAAAAACCTCTGAATCACCAGAAAGCTCGAAAACCTGATTATTCAGATTTTGCTCTGGAGCGATTTGCATCACTCGGCTCGTTCCAGCGGGAACAAAAAATGGCAACGATTCAGCAGCGGTTCCATTTTTCCAGTTTACAAAAAATTGATCCACTACCGATTCCTCGGAATTCCGGACTCTAATTCGAAGATCAGAATCCGACTCATCAGCTGTCGCCGACAACAATTGAAGCGTCGCATTCGTGGGGTCATCAGCAACCACGGAATAAAACTCAACAAAGACTGTCGCCGGCCATTGGTAAGCCTGCAGTGAATCTAGCTTTGATCCTTTCTGCAAGTCGCTGACCACTACCATTTGCAGTTTCGCGACCGTTGCCTGCTCCCCTTCAACTCGTTGGGAATCTCGCCAAACATCGAGGCTATCGGCGACAGTGACCATCGCATTTCCGAGATCAGATCGTTGCCATCCCGGATCCAATGTTTTCAATCCGCTTCGGATAGCCTCGGCACGAGTACTCAGACTATCGTTAAGTTGATCGTTAAAACCAACGACCGTCCGGACATTCTCGTCGAAAGCGATCAGTGATACGTCGTCACCTTTCTCCAATCCCTCTAATACTTTCTCGACTTGACGTCGAGCTTGATCCCAAAGCCCAGATCGACGCATACTGGCACTTGTATCGACCAAGATCGCAATGCGGCGGTTTGCGACTTCATACTCAGTAAGTGAATTTTCACCACGGAAAAAAGGCCGCATAAATGCAATTGCAATTAAGCAGATCGCGAGTGCCCGCAGCAGGAGCAAAAACAAATTCTCCAGTCGACTTCGACGGGTCAGAGAAGGAGGTGAGGGTTTCAGAAAGATTAGCGAACTAAACTCCGTCTGCCCCTTCGGCGTCTGCCGGATAAGGTGAAGTAAAAAGGGAAAGGCGATTGCCAGTGCCCCCAAGCCAAACAACCAGGCGAGTGCGCTCATTGAGCCCCCCTGACCTGCGTTGCCCGTTTGACGGATCTACCGCTAGACGCCCGTGATTGAATCAACTCTAGCAAAGCTGTTTCCATCGGTAGGTCCGTTGAAATAGTAAAAAAATCAACTCCGATTTGATCACAAATCTCTTTAATCGCAGTTTCGTGTTCCAAGAATCTTTTCCGATATTCTGCCACCGCAGATTGCGGATCGACATATATTTCTCGGCCTGTCTCCAAATCCCGAAATAAACTCGCTTTCTCAAATTCAAACTCAATTTCGGTTGGATCAAGAGTTCTCAAAATGACGACTTCATGCCCGCGAGTCCGAAGGTAATTTAGATTTTTCACAAAGCTCTCTACAGGAGCAAGCAAATCTGAAATCAGAACAACAAGCCCCCGCTTCGAAACTGTTTGCGCAATCTGCTCAAGAGGCGCCGACAAATCAGTTGATTTGCCGGAGGTCGAGTTTTCGAGCGTTACCATCAATCGCCGCAAGTGTCCCGCGCGAAATCGGGGAGGAATCATGTCTACGATTTGATCACCAAAAGTCACCAATCCAACTGCATCTCTCTGGCGATTCAGGAACCACGCCAGCGACGCCGCCATCGTTTTCGCGTATTCCAATTTGGAATAATCTCCCGAACCGAATCCCATCGACTGGCTCATGTCAACCAAAAGATAGCAACGTAGATTCGTCTCATCTTCAAATCGCTTAATGTAGTAACGATCCTGCTTGGCATACAATTTCCAATCGAGATAACGCAGGTCATCTCCGATGGAATACTGGCGGTAATCTGTAAATTCTACTGAGAAGCCATGATAGGGACTGCGATGCAGTCCAGACATAAAGCCCTCAACAACAATCTTTGCCCGCAATTCAAGATTCTTAATTTGCATGATCGCAGTGGGAGACACCGCTGATTTTGATTCGTGAGTGGTTGAAAGATCGGCCAAACATGCCTCTGCAAGCTAGAAATATAAAGTCGTGCTACTTAACTGCTTCAAAACGACCGCTGAAATTATTTATTTCCCAATTTGGGTGCGGGCACATGATCTAACAGTTGATCAATGATCTTTTCAACCGTTACCCCTTCTGCTTCTGCGCGGTAACTTGGCAAAACCCGGTGCCGTAAGACAGGATGTGCCAATGACTTAACGTCATCAAGGTTAACATGAGACCGCCCACAAAAGAGGGCACGTGCCTTCGCACCGAGAATCAAATTCTGAGCCGCCCTCAAACCCGCACCCCAGTTCACATATTGATTTACAAAATCCGGTGCGCCCGACCGACCAGGTCGACTGGCATCGGCAAGCTGAACTGCAAAACGGACTAAGTCCTCTGCAACGGGTACATTTTTAACCGTCCCGTGAAAACGTCTGACGTCCTCAGCTGAAAAAAGCTTGTCAATCGTTTGCTTAAATTCAGACGTGGTCTGTTGTACCACTTTGACTTCCTCATCCTGGCTTAAATAGTCAATTTTTACATTGAACATGAACCGATCGAGCTGTGCCTCGGGAAGGGGATAGGTCCCCTCCATTTCAATCGGGTTTTGTGTTGCCAGGACAAAAAACGGTTCTTCCAGCTGATAGCTGACACCCGCCGCAGTTACCTGATGCTCTTGCATCGCCTCAAGAAGCGCGGCCTGAGTCTTTGGTGGCGTTCGATTAATTTCATCTGCAAGAACAACATTAGCGAAAATTGGCCCCTTCACAAATTGCATCGACCTCGCGCCGCCGGCAGTCTCCTGAAGAATCTCAGTTCCAGTAATGTCAGCCGGCATCAAATCGGGAGTGAACTGGATCCGACGAAAATTTAAATCGAAAACCTCCGCAATACTTCTGACTAGCAAGGTCTTCGCCAATCCCGGGGCACCTGTAATCAGGCAATTTCCACCCGCAAACAAACTGATTAGCAATTGCTCAATCACCACCTCTTGCCCAACAATCAATTTTGACAATTGGTCATATATCTTTTGCCGACCATCTCTAATCTGCTGTACAGCGTACTGTTCTTCTTCGTAGGTATTGAGTGTCACTTCGTCAGCTCCAGTTACTTAATTTGATATTCATCGATTTCAAATCAATGAGTCATTGCATAGGTCACGATATTAATTCCGAGAGGATAGGCGTAAGGTTCGGAATAAGTTTCAAAATAGCCCCGATCAACGCCCTCTCGCTCCCAACCATCACCAAGGTCAGTGTTGTGACAAATGAAGGCCATCATTCGGCCATCGTCGTCAAAGATACCTCGATAATTAGCCGATTCTGCATCCGCCCGTTCCGTTTTCCGACCATACATAAAATGCTGGATACTGGGGATTTGAGGCTTCTTATCGAGATCATAAACGATGTGGAAAATCTCATGATCGAGAGGAATGTCTTCCGGTTCGCGATCCGGAAAAACACGCTTCATTTCTCGATAAAAATTTGCCCACTCATCTTCGCCCCAAAAATCATCCACCATCAGAAACCCCCCCTTGTTTAGGTAACGACGAAGCGCAAGCACTTCATCCTCACTAAACACTAAATGGCCAGGTTCGATGATATAAATAAACGGATAGTCAAACAGCGATTCATCGGTAAGCCGCAAGATGACTCCCTCGGGAGCAACCTCCAGAGAGGTCAATTCTTTCAAGCGATAAGACAGGTTCAAATCCGCGTCGGGAAAATCTGTCCGCCATTTTCCACGGCTTCCACCCCGCCCGCCACGCCATCCATAATTCCCGTAATGGGAATCGTATTGAATCCGGGCGAACGTAAACACATCGTCCTTGAACTCCTTACTCTCCTCCCACATTGGTACCCCGTTGCGTTGAGTCTCATCCACGCCCCGCTGACCACCAAACTGCCGCTGGTAATCCTGCGCTACGACCCAACCGGCAAGCAACGATCCCAATAAGAGCAGGTAGACCCTTTTTCCCAAAACCGCATTCATCGCGACTCCTTTACCGGCTCTGCCGAATCTGCCTCAATGGTTTCCGGAACCAAATCAACTGGCGGGGAGTCCTTACCTTGAGCATCGACAATTTTTAGCAATAAATCATAGGCAGCCCGGTAGCGGGGAGCGCGCTCTAAAGACCGAACGATCTCATCCTTAGCCTCTGCCAATCGCTGCTGTCGAAACAAAGCCGAGGCCAGCCGGTAGTGAACATCGGCGGCATCCAGCGGATCCATTCGCGCGAGAGCAGTCAACGATTCGACCGTCGCCTTATCATCATGCGTCTGCTCTGCAGCAACTGCAAGGAACCGATAGGGCGATGGTAGCAAAGGATTCAGAGCAAGCATCTTTCGGGCTGTCGATTTCACTTTTCCCCACTCACCGTCAGCTGAATATATTTCAAGCAATCTCGTGAACAGCTCAACACTGTCGGCTTCCATTGCCGCATACTTTTCGAGCATTTTTAATTCTTCGGCAGGTTCATCCAATTTTCGATGACACTGGGCAAGCAGGGGGTACGCCGATTTCATTTCGGGACAAATTTCTAAAATCTGCCATAACGCATCTCTGGCCGATTCCCAGCGTTCCTCTTTAATCGCCTGCCCCGCCTCTTGATTTAACCCGGCAAGATTATTCGGATGCTCTTGATTCCATTGCTTCCAGTCAGCAGCGGTTGCCCCGTCAATGGATTTCACTTCATCCCAATTCGCTGTTGGCGCGAATGCTTCAGCCCTTTGCAAGGCAAACTTGGAAAACGATTCGTCGATAAATTCAATCGGGGCGCAATGGCGGCGCAACGCGTCGTTAATCGGCGTCCCAATTGCCAGCTCCTGAAGCACGTTCTTCAATCCGTCCAGACCAAATTCCTGAATCAAATACTCTACAACCAACGATGATTCATAATAAGCAAACTGCAAATGCACGGGGGAAGGTGGTCGCAAAAACGCACCGCTTAACTCGCTCACCGGTGTCAAACTTTCTGAGAGCACCATTTCGCGGAATACCGGCACCATCGTCTCTCCCCATGCCGGGTCAGCAAGCTTTTCCTCGTACACAGAAATCCCCTCGCTAAGCCAGCGGGGCATCTTATTCTTTGTTTTCTGTAGCGTGACCACGTGACAGAACTCGTGCCACAGAACTGACTCCCAACTCGTCAAATTGACGCCCTGAGCCGCAGGGCTATTCATGGTGATGACACGGCCGAAACAGACACCTAAAAAGCCCGCCCCACCCGGCAATCCAAATGTTCGAATCGCAAAATCCTGCTGACGCGGAAAGATTTCTATAAAGACCGGCGTTTCCAATTCTGAACCATACTTGGAACATAAATTCGTTTTCGCGCGGACCAGTAATTCCAGCACTCGCTCCCCATAAATCTCAGCTTCGTCCGCTCCCATCCGAACAATGAATCCATCTCGTTCGAGAGTTTTAAACTTAGCAATCTCATCCCGCAACGTTACGAGGTTATAGGCAACGACACTGTATTGATCTTCATCAAAAACCTCATCCGCCAATTTCCAGCCTTCTAACTCTTGCCCCAACCGTAAAAGATCGTGAGCTAGTTGAATCTTTGCAGGAAGAAAATTCTCATCATAAACCAACGAGCGTCTCTGATACGTTTCCCCTTCGGCGAATCGATATTTCTCTGACAACTCTCGACCAATCAAATGGTCTACCTCAGGATTACCTCGCCAACTGGAAAATGCCCGCTCCCGAAACTCGCCTTCCTGCTGGGGCAAATTTTGCAAATGAGCAATCACCGCGCGGTAAGCCCAGGCTCTGGGAAGCTCGGAATTTACTTTCTGAATTTTCTCAAGCGTTTCTATCGCTTTACCGTATTCCTCCGAACTGATTTGTTGATCGGCAAGCAAAAGCAGAATCTCAACGTTGGACGGGTTGATTGCAAGAACGCGGTTTACCATTTCGTTGACTTTTTCGGAATCGCTCGGCAGAAACGATTTCGCGAGTCCAACCATTGCCTCGGCATCCGCAGGAAGCAAGCGAAGCACCTCCGAATAATTCTCCGCGGCTAACGCGTAATCCTGTTTCGAGAACGCCAAATCCGCAATCGCCCGAAACACTTCGGGATTACCCGGGTACCGCTTTCGGACAGGATAATAAAATAGGTCTAGCACCTCTTTTGCATCAGCGTTCCGACCAAGAAAATATCTGCCAAGGGTAATTTGATTGGCAGGGTCTTTATATCGCCACGAATTTCTCGAAGCGAGCGTTTCTATTTCCGATAACAATTTGTCTGAACCGTCATCGTCTCCATTAAATCGCCGCACTTCACTGCCAAGCCTCCGCAGCCCAATGCTATTTTTGAATCGAATCAAAGAGGCGTCCAAACTCTCCCCGGCCGCCTGATAATCCCCAATGTTCAATTGGCATTGGATAATGCGGATCGCCCATTTCTCCTCAACGCTATAACGTCCCAATTTCTCATCGATTGCCTGGGCAAGCTCAATTACTTCAGAATACTTTCCTTCGTTGTAGAGACGCTCGGCCTGCTCGGATTCCGACTCCACCGGCGTTGCCGAGAGTGAATCAACAATACTCTGTCCCGTTGAGACAGCTGGGGTGGAAGCAAAGAGTCCGCAAGCGATGCAAGAAATGCCCAACCAAATGTAAAATTCACGGGTAATCGTAGGGGCAGGGCAGGTAATCGGTTCAGCCTCGGCAATATTTGGGCATCTTAATCGAGGAAGCCAAGATCGGCTGTCGACATTGTATTAAATGCCACCGGAAGTGCAAAGTTGCGGACAAAGTCACAATTGTTCCAAATTACCGGCAACCTGCATTTATTGAAACTAAATGGCCGAGGTTGATCTTACCACGCGCATCCACTATTTTTTCGTTTAGGGATGGGCTTGGTTGCAGAGTACAGAGCGTTCTTTAAGCAACCGGGCAATACAAAAACCGCCACTTAACGGGGCAATTATTAATTTTGCTCCTGACGGGAACAGCAACGGATGTGGGGCACTTCACAAGGCGACCGGACACTCACTGGAGCAGAAGCTGCCTTAGTACGCAAATCCATTGGGCACCTGCGAGATATGATCACCGCCGGTCTTGATCTGGACGAATCTTATCGATCTGAAGTGGACGTTTTCGACCGTCTTCAACCGACACAACAACTTTCCATTCTCCATGAGGTCGCCCACGGATTGCTCGACCCTCAGACTCCGATTTTGGAACTCACCGCCGTACGCGAAGGAACGGTTCACGCAATTTATCGTGAAATTTTTAGCCTTGTCGAAATCGAAATCGATCTTGCCCAGCATCGTGAGATTGATTTCCACGAATTTCTAGAGGTGGCAGAACCAGTGTTTACCCCTTTAAAAAACCTAGCTCATCAAATTCGTTCAATCATCGTCTCCGCCTGGCACGAACTCAATCAGCCATCAGCAGAATGGAGTCCGGGCGGCTTAATTCCAGAAGAACGAAATCCACAGAATGTTCCTGAAATTGGCTCCACCGATCTGGAACTGTGGTCGTCAACGATTGAGTTTCTTGCCAACCAAGTGCTGTGGGATCGTGACTTCGAAATGGAATCTTTTTTCGCCGACCTTGATCCTGCCAAAGTCGCCGACATTAAGTTGTATATGGGTATCCAAGAGAACTACTTTTCTTCTCCGGCTCCCGACGCCAACTCAGCCGAATACCAGCGACTCGATCAGGAACTCGTGGCACTTACCCAAGACCTCAAAGTCTAACTTAAAATTTAGTTAAACCTGGAACAACACCACCGTGAAGCAAGATTCAACTTGCATCACCTTCGCTTGCCTGCGGCACAATGGGTTGATCATCATCCGCTCCACCGGCTGGCTGCACTTGCGATAGTTTCAACGGACTGGCCAGTGTCAATCTCCAAAAATTTTCAATTTCATCGTGAGCTTTGGCCAGCAAAGAACCAGCTGGATAGCCCCCCTGATCGTCAGCTTGTCCCGCCGATTGTCCGGTCATCAACTCAATGGCGTCATAAATATTATCGACTGCGAAGACGTGGAACTTACCCTTGCGACAAGCTTCTACCACGCGTTCGCTGAGCATTAAGTCGCCAGCATTCGACTTCGGCACGATAACGCCCTGACTTCCATTGAGGCCAAAATAGTCGCAAGCATCAAAAAATCCCTCGACTTTTTCATTGACTCCACCGATCGCCTCGAGATGACCGTGCTGGTCGATTGCACCCGTCATCGCCATCGACTGCTTGATGGGTATCCCGGTTAACGCACTAAGCAAACAGACAATTTCCGCGCCTGAAGCAGAGTCGCCATCAATCCCGCCGTAACTTTGCTCAAAAGCCAAAGACGCACTAAATGCCATTGGATGTTCCGTCCTTAACAAGTGCCTCAGCAGCCCACCTAGAATGTGAAAGCCCTTCGTGTGAATGGCACCGGACATCTGAGCGCGGCCTTCAATGTTAATCAAACCAGCACTTCCAGGACCAATCGTAGCCGTGATTCGAGCAGGAAAACCGTAGGTCAAGGGACCGGAATGCATCACTGCCAAACCGTTAATTTGGCCAACCACATCGCCATCGGTCTGCACCATCAAAGTCTGACTTTCAACCATTTCACGAAATTTGCGTGACGGCAAACTGGCTCGATCCCGCGTCCGCTGAACCGCTTGCAACACGTGGGTCTCGGTCACGACTTCCCCATCGGAGAGAAATGATGCTTCTCTGGCAATATCGGCGATCCGGCCAAACCGCGCGGATAGACGATTATTCCTCGCCACGATTCTCGCACCATGCTCCGCCAATGCCGCTACTGCAGATCGATGAAACGGTGACAAGCCCTCAGACCGGCTTACACCAGCGACAACACTCGCATATTGTCGAACCGCTTCGTCACTGCGCGGCAACTCACTATCGAAATCAGCAAGTACCTTAAATAGTTCCCGGAAATCTGGGTCTGCATGATCGAGTTGATAATACGTTTTTGCATCTCCGATCAAGATGACTCGCACTCGAATTTCAATCGGTTCGGGTTGCGTAATTACCGTCTGCCGCATCCACCCCGCTTCAGGCGGCACAATTTCCAATCTGCCAGTTCGCAGGGTCCTCATCAATGCGCGCCAAGCTCCCGGTTCGGAGACAACATCGTTAACATCCAAGACCAGATAGCCCTGATCTGCCTGTAACAACGCTCCTGCCCGCACACCGCGATAGTCCGAAACCGCCATCCCACCTGGACCGATGTCTGATTCGACAGTTCCCAATAAATTAATCAAACTGGGGGTGTTCTCTTCGATGACCGGACGCGTTTCGTCAGGATCATGGGAAAGAACGATATTGACACCATATAATTCCTTGAAATTCGGACCCTCTTCGTTACTGGAATGAAGATGATTCTCAATGACATCCCCAACGACCTCGTTAAGAAACGCTTTAACCGCCGTATCTTGATATTTTTCCTGCAGAGGAACTGTATAATTCTCTAGCAGATCCGTTGCATATTCTTCCGTCAAATTTATGACTTTTTCAGATGCCGAGCGAATGATCGAATTCACCTCGCGACTGGTCTCAACAAGTCTCTTCTGATAGCCGGGAAGAACATCTTCGAATTGCTTCAATTGCTCTTCGCTGGCTTCGTTCTTAGAAACCTTTGCCCGCAGCGCTTCATGAGGCACGGGTTCACCGTCGACAACTGGCATAATCATGGTCTGGGTAGCAGGTCCCTGTTGAACAGAAACCAACGCCATACCATTGCTCTCAATCTCTGTTTCCAGTGGCTCAGTCACCGATTTAATATACGCCTGAACCTCGTCTTGAATTGCCTGGCGGCGGGACGCATGTGGCTCCGATTCGATCGCTTTCGGCAAACCTTCTTCGACAAACTCCGCTAACTTCTCCATCGACTTTCGGAATGCACCTGCCTGTCCGGGTGGTAACGTAATCAACCGCGGACGCTCTAACCTTCGAAAATTGTGGACGTAGCAAAAATCCCGTTTCTTCGGTGTGACGGGGGCAAATTTATCCAGCATCTGCCGGACCATTGTAATTCGACCGGTCCCTCTGGCACCTCGAACGTAAACATTCTGGCCATGAGCAAGACATTGAATGCCAAATTTCAATGCTTCAAACGCCGTAGGCTGACCTACGACACCTTGAACTGGATCAATTTCAGCAGTCGTCTCAAATGGCAAAATATCTAAATTACATTTCCAGCGGAGTAATTCTGGCGGAACTTCTTTTTCTAAAGCGGACATGTGATTGAGTATTTAATAGAAGACAGGATTGATTTGATTAGAAATTCATTCTAAGTCCCAACGCGGCTTTACGACACCTAGGAAGAGACACAATACCGTTTCGCCCCAAGAGAAAATGGCCCCACAGATTCCCCCCGGCTAACAGCTATTTCCCCCTAGAGTCGTTTCCGCAGCAAAACGGTTTTTTCTCGACTGAATTTGCTAGCAGACACAAATAGTCTGGGTGGTTTACCCCGACAATTATCGCAAAAAATCAGCAGATCGAGGGTCGTTCCAAAACCACCGATAAATAATCAGAGGTGATCCCCGTGTGCTTAGATTTAGGTAATCATGCTTTCTTTCAAACCTCCCGGCCAGTTTAGGTACGGGATATTGATAGGCTGCTTAGCTCTTGCAAGCGTCGCTTGCGAACGGCACCTTTTTGCGCAGACGGAAAAATCCGCGAACGCAAACTCCCCAAGCTCAAATCTAAGTGCTGTTGAGAAGCGAATGCGGGACGAGTTGCTTCGCAGCAAACGCTACCACTCACTGAAATATGTTGAGAGCAAGCCAAACACACAGCGACGGTCGTCTGCCCAATTTGAGCAACGCCTTCGGCAAGAAATACGAATCCGACAATCCAGTCGACCGCTGACGCAACCTGATGAGATTCCTACGACACCCTCCCAGCCGCGAATCGCTACATCGGCCACCGAACTGCTTGCTCCAGCAGGCAAGCCAGCCAGCTCCGGTAACTCCGGCACTCAACCTAATCCCA
>JAAHTH010001763.1_pt2 | contig 15212 bp, 20 predicted proteins | sample 6116091 | NCBI WGS metagenome assembly JAAHTH01 (sample SAMN13939990, study PRJNA603662) | sponge metagenome | isolation source: marine sponge | host: Mycale hentscheli | place: New Zealand | collected 2006
AAGGCGAATCCGAGAAGAAAAACTGCGGTTGCGGACAGGATCCCTGCAAGACATTTGGTGCAGAATCATTCAACATGGACTCGATTGACCAAGAGATTAAGGAATTGGAGTCTGGAGATGATGTTGATGGCATCACCCCAGAATACGTTTTGAAACTACTGAAGGAGATTAAGCGATTGAATCAAAAGAATGAGGAAAAGTCGGCCGAGACCGTTGCAGGTATCGACGTCCAGACCCCATCTCAGATCGCCATCGAGACTCCAGATTCCGACGAATTGATCGTTCCAGATCCTGACCTCTTGGTCAACGGCGACGGACGTGTGCTCGGACAGCAGACCGGCAAGGTCAACACCACTCCTATGCACGCCGAGGAGAATCCAAATGACTGTCAGGACAAACTGGATGCACTCCTCAAAGAACACGAAGATCACCCCGACTATGACGATCTTGAATCGTTTGCTGTCGGATCTGAAACTGAGCACGATGATCCTTGTCAACAGCTTGAACACGCTCGCGATTGGGTTGAGAAGCATGGACACCGCATGGAAGCCGACTACGAATACTACGAGGCACCAGGTCTCGCTGGCAACAAGAGAGTCCTCATCCCCACCGCCGTTATCGGTGGTCTGGCACTGGCCTATCTCGCCAAGCCCGAGCTTCTATCTGGATCGTTTGATAAGATCAGCGAGATGCTGGGCAAGATGACCAAGAAAGGCGACAAAACCGAGTGATTACTATGGGCATGTCAGCCCCACCATGGTGGTGTCCGATCTGCCTCAAGATCCGATACGATGGGATCAAGATCGGTGATGTCGGTCCTCCCAGCAACGTCGGTCAGGCTTCTTTCGGCCTCATGGTTTTACTTCAAGAATATCAAAGCAAATGGGGGATGGGTGATTATCGCATTGATTCTGCTGATGCTGACTCTGCCATGGCCGCTATGGTTTCGGGAGATACCTGCACCTGCGATCCTAATCTTTGCACATTGAACCGTAGAAGGCATGACGATGAGGCTTAGGTAGTCGTTTCGTTCATGTTAGACCATGTCTGGCTACAACATTACCTGTGACCCTGGTGACCTTTACTCCCGCAAGTGCTATGTCAACACCGCCAGTGGCAAGCAAGAGATCATTGGATACGACTCGGCTGGCAATCCTGTCAGCAAGGCACCCACCACCGCTGCCGGAACTGCATGGCAACCCAATATCACGGTTCTTGATCAGGATGGTAATGCCTACCAACCATACGGCGCAGCCGGACTCCCGTTCACTATGGCCGGTGGAATATCCGGTGTCGGGGCTATTATGCCATCCTCGGGTTCCGATCCGCAAGACTGGAAGTATCTCCAGACTATGCCTGGTGCTAATGCTCGAAAAACCTACCAAGAACGTGTCTGCAACCCCCTTTGGCCCACTCTTGGATGTCGCCAAGGTTCTATTGACATCGGCACCGATAATGGCGCTACCATGCCAGAGTCTGAAGGATTCTTCTCCAAGATCAAGTCCATATTTGCTTCCGAAGAACCCAAGACTCCACCAGAACAACTGGTGGATAATGATTCCAATACTGTGGCAGGTGAAGACCCCGCAGTCCAAGACACCACTCCCCAGCCCCAAGAGCCCGCCGTTTCCTCTGAAAAGCAGACAGGATTGACGCCTGCTGGCAAGATCATCGTTCCGGCACTCGTGGTCGGCGTGGTCGGACTCGCCGTCATCGGCGCCTACGTCAACTACAAGATGTTCACCTACGATCCAGGACTCTATGTCGCGGGTAAATCTGTCGGAGCCTTGGGAATGCTTGCTCGTGATACCGAGGAGTGATTCTATGGTAGCACCCGTTGACGAGAAGGATCACATCGATCAGGAGTTTGACCAGGCTGCCGATGCGCGCACAGAAGCCAAACGTCAGGCTTGGCGATCGCTTCTCATTCCTGCCGTCGGTTCCGCCGCATTCTTCGGTAGCACGGTTGCTAATGCTATCAAGACATATCGCAGGGTCGGCTGGCCTGGTGATGCTTTCAACGCCACAGATTGGATGCTCATCAGTCTACCATTCATCATGGTGGTCATTGCCGTCGGTCAAGGAACCAACGGTCATAGTAACCACTCGGTGGATAGTTGATAGCGCATGGGATTCTACGATGTCAAGGTCAACGAACTCAGTCGTTCCATAGTCTCTCGAGCCACCGGAATTGTTAATCCCACGGATCTACAAGTCAGAACCTGGTTTCGTGATTACGCTAACGGCTTTATTGAGCAGATCGAAGAAGAGGACATCCTCAACATGGCTTCCGAACTTGGTTGGTTCGTAGGAGTTCCTCTCAGACTCGATCTGGCTGAATACCTCAAGGTAGAGAGCTATTACTCCGGAGACAAACAGGCTGAACTGCCCAGACGTCATGGCCTCATACAGATGCTGGTTGATAATGGCTTCATAGATCCTAATTGGATGAATGACCCCGCTGGTGTCCGTTTCCGTCTTGATGGCGACACCCGTATGTTGAAGCAAGCCTTTGAAAATGACGAACCTGTTCCATTCGGTTTTAATTTCCTGGCTGCTGATCAGATGATCGCACTTGATGATTGGCCATACCTTTGGTTGGAGAACTGCAGTCCGCAGGAGGCCAACTCACCAGACTACCTACACCATGGCGAGTCATTCCGCGATTGGTTGGAGGATCAGGAAGGTGTTGATCGCGTCAGATCATCCATTAGGGATTCACCACTATTCTACGGTGGCAGGACAGCTGTTCACCACATCACCGATGACGGTGTCGCCGAGATCATCATGGTATTCGATCCGCTGGATTACGATCCTGATGAGAATTACATGCCCGTATTCCAAGTCTGGCCGACAGAGGTGGCTCCCCAGGGTAGTTTACCATACTCATACACCAGATGGGGTATCACACCCGGTGAGGTCTTTACTGCCAACATGGTCTTCCCACTCAGCGAGGGTCTTGATACCTACGATTCCATCAGCATGAGTGTGCCAGAGTCAGAAAGCCACATGACGTTCCTTGACTCTGATGGCGGTATGTTCTTGATACCACGTTGGAAAAACCAGTTACTCTGCACACTCAATCGTTCCATCACTACTGTCAGCGATCGGTTTAGGATCAACCTGGGGGTCAATACCGATGTCTGATTGGCAGGATGAGCCCTGTGACATCTGCGGTCGTTTCGTCATGGACGAACTGGCCTGCCCAAGTCGCATCAGTAGTGGTGAAATCGTTTGCGTCGATTGCTGTGGCTACACCTCTGTCGATCCCGACAATTCCGATCTACACTGTCCCATTGACCACCACGAGTTCTACTACACTTGGGAGTGGTTGGCGGAGATATACTCGGCATATCCTGGTGATCCCCGACGGTTTCCCGATGACGATGCCGTGATGGCGATGATACCCAGTAGCAAACGCGATGTAATTGAGAAAGCAGGAGGACCTATTGAATACCTTAGGACTCAGCATGGCATGGACATTAGGGACATGCGTAGGATCATACCGCCCGACCCCTATCAAATGGTCATTAACCGTCGTGCCGTTTAGGTAGTCGGTTCGCCGAGTCATCAGCATGCCTGATGGTGTAGCCGTTCTACAACCCGACGGTTCCAACGTTAGGGGTGTCGTTCGTTTTATCGACGAGACAGGTGGACTTCGTATCCCCTACCGAGTTACCGGACTCACCAATGGCGAACACGGTTTCCACATCCACGAGTATGGTGACCTTACCGACGGGTGCAAATCAGCCTGCAGCCACTTTAATCCCGATGGCAAGACGCATGGTGGTCTTGACACCGCCGTCCGACACTTCGGTGATCTCGGCAACATCACCTCATCCAATGGCGTGGCCGAGGGCGAACTCTTCCTGGCCAACGCTAAACTTGACACCTCCCGTTATGGGATTCTCGGTCGTATGATCATCGTCCACGCGGATCGCGACGATCTGGGCATGGGCGGTGACGAGGAGTCACTCAAGACCGGTAACGCTGGAAAGCGATTGGCTTGCGGTGTCATCGGACTGGCTGATCCAGATACCGACACCATGACCATGGATGCCGAATCCACGTATTTGGCCACACTCGGTGTTGGCATGGCAGCCGCTGGACTCGGTTTCATAGCCGGTCGACGCGATTCACGCACCCTCAAAGCTCCCTACCAACCTAACCAGGAGATCTCCGACTACAACGCCCGCGATCTCGCCACCAGTTCCGCCATCACCGGCGACTTCACCACCGACTCACTCAAATACGGATTCGGACCCACCAGCCTGTCCGCCGAAGACAATTACGACTCCACCTACGGCAAGGAGCAGGCCAAGATCCGTCGACGTCTCAAAAACAAGCTGATGGGCGAGGCCACTATGGGAACCAAGGCAGGTCAATGGTCGGCACGCAAATCCCAGGAACTCAAGCGTCGATACGAGGCTGCTTGCGAGCGCAAGGGAATCAAACCATACAAGGGTTCCAAGACCACCAAGCAGAAGGATCTCAGCGATTGGAGCAAGCAGGGATGGCGCACAGCCTCTGGACGCAAATCATCAGTCACAGGAGAACCATATTTTCCCACTAAGGCCGTAAAGGCGCTCAAAGACAAGGAACTCTACGCCAAGGCCAAGCGCCAAAAGGCCGCTGCCACCCGCGCCGGCAAGCAGAGAGCCACTTATTCCAAGGACATCCAGGCCGTCGTGGCCAGATACCGTGCCGAGGATCACACCATCGATGACCTTGATTCCGACAGTTTGGTCAACCGTATGGACGCCATTGGGATTCTTCTGGACGAGATCGTTCAAAAACACGGAGGTTCCTATGAAAAGGCCGAACGTGATCCGATCTACCTACGACTGGTAGGGGAACACACCGCTCTCGCTCGCGCGTATGCGAGAAGAGAGGGTTTTGGTGCCGAGTCGGAACAATTTAACGGAGAACTGGAGGAACAAGCCTATGGTGATGTCGATGATAGTTTTACTTCAATGCCTAATCTCTCTCACATCTCTTTGCCCGATTACGAAGAATCCTATTATTGGACTTCCGCAGATGGGAACTCAAGGGCTACTGTGGCCTATGATGACGACAATATGGTTATCGTCATCCCCAACTTTGAAGTATCGTTGCGTATGAGGGGCAAGAAACTTGCTCATAAATACTTAGAGGAACTCATTGATGATGCTTACCTTGATGGTTATGCGGTGCAAGTCACAGATGTTGATGATCATGCTATCGGTTTTTGGAAAAAAATGCAAAATCAGGGTTTAATCAATGGTTGGTCAAAGGGTAGTTTCGCCGCGGAGGACGATGATGAGGTTTGTGGCAACTGCAAAACCACCAGGGAGGAACGAAGTGTTCTACCCCACCGCCTCAGTCGCGGAGAAACCAAGGCTACCCGCAAATTGGGTCTTTGCTACGATTGTGGCGGCTGCTACGACTGCTGTTGGTTGGTCTGCGAACCTGACGACGTAAGGGATGATCATGGATTTGAAGCCGAGTCCGACGCATCGTTCACCCCCGATCCCGATCTACCGCTCACCGAGCAGGCACGTGACCAATACATGTTCATGATGCCGGATGGTAGCGCCCTCTGGATCCACAACCAGGACTGGTCAATTAGCATGGCCGACATGAAACCCACTTGGGATTCCAAGCGTCTGTCCGACTACGGTGGCACGCCCACCACGGTCACCTATATGTCGCTGGGTTCCGTCGATTCCGCTGACTACACCGATTTCATTCCCGAATGGCGATCTGGCATGTCGTTCCCACCCGAGGACATGGTCGACCAGTGGATCGACCCGAGCCGTCTGGGTGAGGCTCACAACGAGTTCACCAAGCAATACGAGACCGGTTTCTGGCCAGGGCTTTCCCTGCGAGAGATCCTCGGCAAATACGACGGTGGCAAACCCGTCTTCGGAGCCGAGTCCGACCCCGTTTCCAGTGTGGCAGCTGGCACTACTGATGCACTCAATGACTTCGCCAACTCCCAAGATACCGATGACAAGTTCTACTTCCTCGGTGGTTTAGTCGGTGGATTGGCTATCGCAGTCTTGGGCAACATCATATCCGATCGCCTTCAGGACGTCTACTTCCCGCATTGGTGGGAGAATCGAGGGGGATCCCAATCATGAAACCACTCATCATTAACCGCAGCGTTGATTTTATCGATAATGATTCCAAACCATACATTGTTTTGGAACTTGGGAGTGGGGAAACCGCCCGACCCTACTTCTTGGGTATTTTGCCCATATCGTATCTGCCCGACATAGCCACAGAAAAAGACGCAACTGATTTTTTGAGCGCACTAAAGCACCCTGGTAATGCTGATGCCCTATTCGATATGCTCACCAGCAAAGTTATGTCTCCCGATCCTCGTATGAATCAGATCATGATGCGGATGTTCTACGGTGCTTTCCTTAACGACGACTTCCCCGATGCCTCCACTATCGTGGCCGGTGCTGGTTTTGATACTGATGGTCAGTTCATGGATGCTGACAAGATAGTTACGGATGTTAGCACCCTATTAGTCGCCATGGAGATTCCCAAGAGTCGCAATGATGCTCTCTTCCTCAAGGACAACGAGGCTCATTGGAGATTCAATGTAGCAGGAACCAGTTCCTTTTTCGGCTATCGCTGGGAGTGCCAACCCTCGGGCGTCAATAACAAGGCTGACTTTCAATTGCGATATTCCAGCGATGATGAATCATGGGCTCGTGGGTGGCGACTTTTCATTACTGCTGTCTACCCTCCCGAGCGGTTGGCTTAGATAGGTGCCTGACACAGACCAGCCTATGGACGAGGGTATGAGGTCATTCCTAACTGCCAGACGTGAATCCTACATGTCCGAGCGTCGCCGTGATGTCGGTGATGAGGAGTATAATCCGTCCAGGGCGCAGTGGAATGCTATCTTTGAATCAGAATGGCGTGTTATTGAGGAGAGGATCCGTGGTGGAGCCAACATTGGACCTACCGTCACAGCCCTTGAGGCTGCTTATGGCGAAGATTACATCGATCGTGTGGCTGCTGAGGCACTTGATGAGGAGATACGATTAGTCTGTTCGGAGTTCCTCACCGTCACTACTGATGATGGCACAGTCACCCTACCATACGTCCATTACGAGGATTTTATCAGCCTCAGCAACCAAGGCATATTTCGTCTGGATCAATTCTTACTGGATCGCCAACGTCGCTGGGCGAAGAAAGTGGTTTCTGAACTAGCAACATACGGCTATCAGCGCATCGGTATCGGCACTATTGATGGCGAAGTAGTCATTCAATTCGGGAGGTCACCACTATGACAGATGATTGGGACAAAATCAGCCTACCAACACTAATTACTGCAAAACAGATGATCTACCTAATTCTTGGACTTGAGATCATCATTCAACTCATATTTATCAGTCTGGCTCACCTTTCCAATATGGATACATTTTCCATTGATTGGTGGATTCTGCAATTCAACGGTCTGGTCGTGGCCACTAATATCGGAGCAGTAGTTCTTGCGATTCTGGCGCAGAAGACTGCCAATGACATCGGTGCTACCCAAGCTAGAGTTCTGACTCCCGACTTCTATCGAACCGTAGCCGCCCTCACAGACGTCAAGGTATCATTCGATAAGGCTGCTGAGGCAGAGGGTCGGGATGCCAAAGACGATCTAATTGAGTTAGGACCTGTCCTTTACGATTATTTGCGGGCATTTAGTCTGCAGAGGTCGATTAAACCTATTCAGCCACCCGATCCCAGCGATCTCGGTGTTCCCCAAGCCCCGCCAGAACCAGAAGGTGGTTGGACTGAGGATGACCTGTTTAGTGATGCAAGCTAGGCTCACGTTAAGATAGCCGTTTCGACCAGTCTAACCTATGAACGTTCGTGAGATTGCCGACTGGGTGCTATTTGCATATCTGTTCGTCATTAGCATGGTGTTTTCATTTATCGCTTGGACATTCTGGATATGGCGTGATGGCATACTAACACCTGAGGAAACCACGGCCGCTATGATCGGACCACTGCTGGCTCTCGGACCCCTTGCAGTCATGCTGGATGCCATTATTGGGTTGCTATTGATACGTTTTCTGCGCCGTAGGAGCGAGGGACATTCAAGTAGCAGTGCGACCGAATGACAATCATGGCCAACCAGGATCCACAGCCGGAGATCTATACGACCCGTCACAATTTCGATGCGTCAGCAACAACCGTTCCAGCTGGAACCACAGTAACGCAATCCATCTATACCAACCAAGCGAACAACGAAGAAGTCCGCATCTATGCAGTGGCTGTTCGTATCGAGGATCAAACCGGCGCTACTGCCGCTGACTTCACCGATTTCGCTCTGCAGATCCAAGTCGGACCTAATGCTGTTCCCTCCAACCAATTCGACATCGGTTGGCTTGCTGGCTCAATTGCCAGTGGTGGTGAGAGCCTGGCTTTCAGCAGCCCAATTCTAATTTTGTTCCAACAACCTCTTTCAATCGTGGTTGAAGCCAAGACTGCTATTACTACTGACGGTGCTCGTCAGCGAACTGTTATCATCAACCTTATCGGTGAACTGGCCATCCAGAAGGTGGCCTGCCGTGGATGTGGATTCGCCCACCCACGCAACAGCCGCTGCCCGCAGTGTGCCGGTCCCCAGTAAGGTTCGCCTCAAGTAGTTGGCAACACCAACCACACCCATGAGTAGCATGTTACCCGACGCCTGGGACATGCGGTTTGTTATTCTGGCGGAGCATATCTCTGGTTGGTCTAAAGATCCCAGCACCAAAGTTGGTTGCGTCATAGTCGGACCAGATCGTGAAATCGTTTCTACTGGCTACAACGGATTCCCACGTGGAGTATCAGATGCCAGTTCCCGCTATGATGATCGCGAAACCAAACTCAACCTCATTTGCCATGCTGAGGAGAATGCTGTGGCTCATGCCGCTCGTATCGGCGTATCCTTGCGAGGCACTACTGCCTACATCACCTGGCCTCCTTGCCCGCGCTGTGCGCGATCGCTGGTGCAGGCTGGTGTTAGTCGCGTGGTGCACAGAGACATTGAGATACCCGAAAGGTGGGTGGATCAGATGGAGTGGTCTTTCCAATTGCTTGACGAGGCCGGTGTTGAGGTTACTTCTGTCCCTACCGACTGAGGGGATGGATGAAGTAGCAGACACACCCAATACCACCCATGGCGATGCGTCGACAGGCATACGAGTGGAGGGCGTTAGTGCCCGGCTCTGGTTCCTCTGAGACCTACGTCACTACTGGACAAGTAATCCTGCCCGTGACAGGAGGCACCATTCCCACGATTCAACGTCGAAAATTATACGACATCATGATTGGTGGCCTTGGGAACAACATCGAAATCCCTGGAATGATCCGTGCCACTCAATTCGTAGTCATCGATCACGTCGCTTGCTGGCCACCTGGCGCAGCCGTTCAGATCCGAGTCAACACTACCAGATACTTCTCCGGACCTGACGAAAACGATGGGGCCGGGGTCAATTGTTTGGCATCGCCATTTCCTGAGCCTAATGCCGAGAACATCCTCACCCGCCCATCGCTCATGAATGGTTTAGAGCCGGCTGTCTACATCATGCCAGGTCAAACTTGGGGTGTTGAGTGGTTGCTGATCGATGATTACTACAATGGAGTGGGGGGTTATGCTACACCTACCAATGTCTCCACCGCAGCGCAGGATCGCTTAATTCCCCGTGCGTATGTTCAATACCTACTATTGGATGGTGCAGATGCCATAATTGCCAACGATCTACTCAGAGAATCCATACCGATTACTGCGGACAACATCCAGTGGTATAAGCGCATGCTAATCCGCCAGAAACTCTTGGCAGATTCGGCAGGAAGATACGACTCAGCCATCGAGAATCGGCCACAGACACTGGGGTGATATGATGGTGGTCAAATCAGCAACCAAAAAACGCCTCTTAGATATGGGTCTCGCGGAGGATCTGTGTCATAAACTCGCCACCGATCGCAAGATTGGAGAGGTTAGGAAGATGAGTATCGGCCAGTTAGAGCTCATCACAGAATCTCAGTATTCGGCCATGGCAACGAAACTCCGAATCACATTTGATGAGGTCATGGCCAAGTTCTTCACAGGCGGCACCAAACCCAGATCCTCTCTTGAATATCGGACAGGAAAGCTCAAGAGTTGCATCATCAACTTGTGGATGGATTATGTATCTGGTGACGCTCATGACTTTGATCTGGTTATGTCGAAGTTTCGTCAACGGTTTCCAAAAAGCTGGATTGAGATGGTCGCGCAAGTCAATGATGATTGGTATCCAGAATACTATCAGGATTGGGTGGATCAGAACAGCGAGTCATACAAAAATGGGGTGTTTTACAAATGACCGTCACCCGCCAAGTCTACGAATGGACTCTCTCTGGTGTAGAGATTGCCGCCGATGCCAACAAGATTCCGTTCGCGGGCGTTCCATTCTCCATATTCGTCGGCCCGTTTGGACGATCCGGACGCATGGATTCCGACACACTAACCCGCAACAAGACCGAGGTTCCTCCCTTTGTCAACGAGGATGCTTTCGTCGTCATTGAGGATTTTTCCAGCACACCAGGAGTTTTACCGAATTACGTCGAGGCTGGTGGTATTGTCACCTCCTTTGCTCCCAATGGTTTCGCCCAGATCGTGGTTGACTCCACGGGATACTACCAGGATCCTGCCAATGTCTACGATCACGGGATTTCTGGCGACGCCAGCCCCTACCCTTGGACGGGCATTGATACTGAGAAGCGTCACTACCGGCTGTCCCCACCACTCTACATTCTACCTCTACAAACCTGGGATGTTCGATACACCATGATGAACGATCTACGATCCGCTGTTGAGACGGGTGGATTCACCGTCTCCGATTCTTTGGTTATCGCTCGATGCTTTGTCCAATATACCTACTATACTGGTGCAGACGCTATGGTAGCACAGCAATTAGTGAAACTGGGAATCCCTGTCACCGTCGATAATGTTGATTGGTTCAAGCGTCAGTTGTTGAAATCCAAGGGATTAGACACCCAGACATTTGATTATTACCTACGTCTCTCGCAGGCATACAAAAAACAGGATGATGAATTAAAGGATCATTACGGCCGAGATTCCAGACGTTAGATGTCGGTAGCGATACGGTCTTTGCTGACCTCATAAAACTCTATACCCACTACATTTTTACTGGTCATGTCGAAAAGAATCGTGCCAATGCTTTGCGTTTCCTCCCTCATGTCACCGGTGCTGTATCTCCATGAGTTAAGTGGTTTCATCACGGCATCGCGAAACTCTTTTCTTCCTCTAACGTCTTCTACGGGAAGAATATCCGATATTAGATCCAACCTTCCTGCCAATTTCGGAACCATATCCTGTTTCAACCAGGCGCTACGCACTACTGTTTCCGAAAATGATTCCCAGAATGGACACATGTTCTGTATTATCTCCAAGACATCTTCCTCTAGCTCCAGACTGTTGGCGATCGGCTGTTTGTAGGAGTATTGTTTAGTTCGATCCCAACTCTCTTGACCACGATAGACTTCTGTCAAACCCCACCACTCCAGCCTCGGTATCTGGTAGTCTTTGGTTCTGCCTGCATCCATGACTACCAAGGGGTATTTATGATTTGGAGGCAACATCTTCTCAAGCATTGAGGCATAACCAATTCCTGCACTATCCAGTTCGCTACCGTCGGGAGTGAAAACCAGACCGGGTCTAGTTAGGAACCAGGAATCGATCATGGGTTGAATCAATTGTTTGACAGCTTTTTCGTCACCATTAAGCAGATCGGCCATGGCGGATCTGAGGATTTCTGACTCCTTGGATTTGTAGAACTCCCTCATCCCAGGTATGCCCCAATGGTGGAGAACGCTGTTGTTTGAGTATTTTCTGTCCTTGACGTTCTCGGAAGGTAGTTGGCCAGTCTCTGCTAATCGCCGCAAATTACCAATTCTTCCTTGATCCCTCAACTTATACCTACTGCCAGGTATCGGTGGGTTCCACGCGAGGTTTTTCCAACCATCAGCAGAGAACCTCCACCTAACTGCCGCGCTACCGACCACACAGGAGAAATTATCGTTCCAACCGAAAGGTTGCACGGTCACACCGTTGTTGTTATTTCGCATACCATCTTTGAGGGAGTTGGAGAAGTCATACGGTATCCGGTTCTTGATTCCCATATCCTTAAGCATCTCGGAACGACGGTTGACGACCATATCCACCACAGTAAAACCATCAATCACCCTTGATAACCACGGTTCTGGACGGATCGGATGGCTAACCATTGGCAGAAAACGACCGAAACCTTCCACGAAGTCCTCGCGGTTGTTTTTCACAGGCGCTGCCCAGATCGGATCAAGATAAATGTCGATGGGTCGGTAGCCTCCCTCCTCATTGTCTATCCCAGGCTCATCTCCTGGATAGTCCGTAGAGGATAGATTGAATGTAAGGTTCACATCCTCCATAGTGAACGGTCGGCTCTCCAGTTGCAGCATCCTGCTGGTGTCTATGGTATCTTCGGGTTTGGCCAAAAGCATATTCTGATTGATTACTTCCAAAACCTCGTTGATACGCTGGATCAGATTTTTGAACTCCTGAGTGTGCCCGAGGGTGGCAAATGTCCACAGAGGTTTATCCAAGATATGACGCATCAGCGTCTCACGACAGCGATCCAGCACATCAGGATCCTCGATGGCGTTTCCCCATGTGTCCATAATCAGAGCCGGTGGTAGCACTCCTGCCATACTTAGGAAGTCCTCCAGGGGCATGTTCGGATCTATCGACAACTTATCGATCTTAGCCATCGTCTTGGCACGTCGCGCTCGTTCATGACGACGCTCCTTTTTGCCCATGCAAAGGATTCAGTCCCACGACTACTTGTTCGTATGCGGAAACCGGGCGGAGCCGGGCTCTTGGGGTCGCATGGGGGGTCGCTTAGGGGTTTATGCACGGCTTCTGGCCGGAGGAGGTTCAAGTAGCGGGGACGCCGAGTGAGTATTATGGCATCCAATTACGGAGATAAGCAACGCGATATTAAGCGTCGTTACCGCAAGGAATCATTCCAGACTGGTTACGATCAGGCAGGAGAGTCGGTCGATGCAACCCCTCTGCCGTATCACAGTTACTCTACCTCAACCCACACCCAGACTCAACCTGCACGGCCAGGTCTGGATGCACGAACCTATCAGCGTGACGTCCGTCCTGCGGTAGAATCGTTGGAGAGTCTGCGCCCTTTGAACCAGGCCAACTACCCTTGGCATCTGGTCCCTTTAGGCGATGCTGCCAACGTGATCCAGCGACAACGTGTCAATCTATCCTCGCTAACTGGCGGTAGTCTTCAAGCCGGGTATTGGGTAGATGCTGTTGTTCTCAACGTCTCCTTTGAATCGGGATCTGACACATGGGTAGGTGGAGTCGCAGAACCGGTTCAATCATCAGTAACACCCCCGAGTCACCCTCCAGCCCTTTTCTTCAAAACTACTGATGCTATCGACACCAAGCAAGCATCCCAAATGCGCTTCCCGACTGGCTCCGGCAGCACGTTCACCCCCCAAACCGGCGTTACTGCGGTCGCTACACCCGCCTCGATCCTGGAATACTACAAGATTAGGTCGTTTGGACATACTGAACCAGATGGCGCTACCGATCCTACGGATTCGCTCCAATACCAAATCTGGATTGACGGTGTTCTATTCATGACTTGGACTGGTTTCCAATGGTCGGCTGTTACCCCTCAACGGGATCAATGGTTTTTCGAGCAACCCCTAACAGTTGAACGCCAGATCGTCTTCCGAATCATCAATCCAGCCACATCAGGCGCTAACGCTTCTGGAAATGTGGAAGCATCGTTTGTCGGTTGGTCTGAACAGATGACTGGTTACTTCGACATCAGTCACCAGCAACTCCAATCGGTGTGATGTAAATGGGTAATGTCTACTCTGGTTCTGATCCTAAGAACAAACTGCGTGTCCGTGAGGTTGACGGAACTCCCAATGTCTTTCCGGTCAGCACCATCGTGGTCTCCAACGGCACCCTCACCAACGATGGTGGCGGTCAGGTCACGGTCACCACGGGTGGCGGTGGCGGTGGTTCAGGAACAGTTACCGAGGTCGCCACAGGAGTTGGATTACAGGGAGGTCCTATCACTACCACAGGAACTCTTGAACTCACAGATACAGCAGTTACACCCGCAGTTTATACCAATGCAACAATTACAGTAAATCAAAAAGGAAGAATAACAGCCGCATCAAGCGGAGGAACTATTACCGTTCCAGGTGGAGGCACAGGTTTAACCTCAATTACGTCAGGAAGTCTCGTCATCGGACAAGGCACAGCAGCTATGAAGATCGTGGGTGCAGCCACCAACGGCCAATTACTCATTGGTTCAACAGGTGCAGACCCGGAGTTAGCCGAGCTTACTGCAGGAAACCTCATGTCGGTGACATCGGGAGCGGGAACCATCCAGATCGATTCCACGATCCAGCAGCAACCCTCTGCCGGCATAGGGACGGTTCCAGAACTCGTCGCATCCTTGGTGGCTGCGGGCATCCTTCTACCGTGAGCGCAACGATAATATAGGTGTTGGACATGTTCGTAGAACATGGACCTTAATGAACTACCCCAGAACATTGCCGATCAATTGACTACTGACATTGCACGTCTGCAAGCCAAAGCAGAGCGTCTTGCCACACAGGCAGAAAATGAAGGGATCATGAGTCTTCTTCCAGATGCTCGACTACCAATCTCATACCACACCTACTGGCTCGACCGCAACGAAGGTGGCTGGACAGTCTACATTACCACTCAATTCGGAGGATCCGTTGGAGGCATCACCGAAGTTCACCGCCTCAGCGATCGCAAGATCACACTCAAGAGCGCCTGGCCAAACTTTGTTCGCTGGGTCAACAACGAGATCGAGAGCCAACGCAACGCTGTGGCCGATTCCAATGTAGTCGTCCAAGACGTCTCTCAGGTCGTTTGAGCACCATCAAGTAGCAAGCCACACGATAAGGTGGCATGGCGGAGTTCTTTACAGGTAAGTCCCCCGAAGGGGATTCCATTAGGATTCGTGAATCCGATGGTTCGCCTGACATCACTAATGTCAGCGATCTAATTGTATCAGTTCCCAACCTTATTCTCACAGACAATGGTAGTGGGACTGCCACACTCACCGCTGCAGGCGGGGGTGGTGGTAGTGGAACCGTCCAAAGTATCACCGCAGGCGTGGGTCTCA
>JAAHTH010000302.1_pt1 | contig 15209 bp, 10 predicted proteins | sample 6116091 | NCBI WGS metagenome assembly JAAHTH01 (sample SAMN13939990, study PRJNA603662) | sponge metagenome | isolation source: marine sponge | host: Mycale hentscheli | place: New Zealand | collected 2006
GTAGTCAGTGCGATATTTGTACGAGCTTTTTCACTTGCGCTTTGAGAAATTTTCAGCTTAGTTAATTCAAGTCGGATCTGATCTTTCTTGATCGCACGTTCAGCAGCTTTCTCTTCTCGCTCACGAGCTACAACAGCTTTGTATTTTTCACGAGCGGCCTTAGCCTCCTCACGCTTCATTTTCACTGCTGCTTTTTCGTCTTTCACGATAATTGTCTGTTTGCTGTTGTTTATATTTTCATAGTCTTCATGTTGTGGCATGGTTCATTCCTTAGGTTTATTGGTTATTTCTTTTCTTCAGGTCTGTTAGGATTTCCTCTCTCACTTCTGGGAGGTGTGCCTTGTTTGTACTTCCTATCTAAGCCTTGAGCAGTTTTAGAACGAAGCTTTGCCAACTTAGCACCTAACTTACGAGCGTCTCTTCTGGCCTCTGGGCGTGGACTTTTAGAAAGCTTCCGAAGTACAGTCTCCTCATTGTAGCGATCACCCCAACAAACTTTCTTGAAAGCTTCTAAGACAGTCGCTCTGATGTCGATTGAGTCATCATTGCGAGGCATGTCTTTCATGTCCGTTGGTACACCGGGATTTTCCTTTTTGAATTTTTTCTTGGCTTTTTTAAATGCCTCGATATCCCTACCTATTGTATGCTTGCTCTTCTTCGCCTTCTTCTTTGACGGCTTGCTACCTGCGGGCTTCTGACCAGCTAAAAGCTTAAGTCTTAAAGGGTCTTTATCTTTTTTGGCTTCCGTCAATTTCTGGTTAACCTTGCTCTCAAGCATCGTCATCAGAACTCTGTCTTTCTTGTGCTTGGAAACAATCGCCTGAGCACGCTCGCTGTTCTCACGAATTGACTCGGTAAGTTCGGGGAACGCACCTTTAGTAGAGGGATCGGATACTAAATCGAAAGTGATAAGTTTAAAGTCTTCGTTGACAATCTTACCTTCACGACCTTCAGAGACACTACCGACGCCACGGCTGGAGATGCCAATCTTCACCCCGTCTTTAATTAAGGACTCAACAATCTTTCCGTTAGGTGTGGAAAGGATTTCACATTCACCAATCACATCACCAGTTTTATCAACAGAAAGACCAGTAATAAGGTGCGAAGCTTGTGAGAGGTGAATGGCATCGTTAGCAGGGTGATCAAGAGCACCGACCAGCGATCTATCTTTTATCTTCTCTTGGATCCTTTGCACTTGACCCTCAAGAATTTTTCGGGGATAAATTCTCCCGTTATTGTTTTGTTCGTCACACTTCTGGAATCTGCCTCTGAGCTTTAGCTTCGTGACACCGCCAGTAGTGTTTTCATTGATAACCTGAAGGTCGTCTAAAAGAGTGTATTCTACGAGTAACATGAGGTTCCTTATTTCTGAGTGCGCGACCAGTACTTCTTACCTTTGAATTTCTTGGTCTTCTGTTTGCCATGACGAAGCATCGTTCTGACAGCATATTTCTTTACATCTGTAAAGGGGGCACCTGAAGGAAATCCTTTGGCGCTACGACCAGAGATAATCTGTTCGTCATCCTTGCCCCACTTCTGTTTAGTGATTACATATAAGCGATCAGCATCTTTTGTTGAGAAGATCTGACCAACGTATCCGTTTTTAAGAGCGTGGGTGATAGAATTGTAAACCCTAACTCTGGACTTTGAAGCCTTGCTTTTAGGTCCACGACCCTTCAGCATCTTATCTCGTCCTTCGGTAGACCCACGGCCCATCTCCTGCAAAATGTTTATGATGTTCATCCCTTCTTCTTACCTTTTGATTTGCTAGGTTTTCTCAGCATCATTAATTTCTTTTGAGGGCCTGGGGCAATCATACCCGTGCTAGTGCCAACAGATGTCATCTCTTGAATCACATCACGAGCCTCAATAATTAAGGACTTCAATCTCTCAACGAGAGAAACGATTTTACCCTCAGTGAGGCGCTCCTCGGTGACAGACTCTACAAGGGGTTCCTTAGAGACAACAGGTATATCCTGGTGTTCGGAAGTGTCCCCTTCATTAAGTCTTTCAGAGAAGTTCAAGACGTTCTCAACGAAGGAATCGGGAACCACGACGGCTTTAATACCATCGTCAACTAGAGGATCGGCACCTACAGACGCAACCTCTTTAACAGGCTGCGTCTGCGCGAGAATGGTCTCAGACAAGGATAAAAGATTTTTAGTGCTTGCGCTCATCTTTATCCTCACTTATCTTCGTCGTCTTCGTCTTCGTCTTCTTCGCTGTTTTCTTCGCCGTCTTCTTCGTCGTCTTCTTCGTCGTCATCCTCGTCCGCAGCTTCGTCAAGCATTTGCTCCTCAAGAGCAGCCGCTTCATTGAGAGTGGCAAGGACAAAATCGACGCACTCTTTCATGGCTTCTTCCGAGATCGGCGCATCTAACTCCGACTCACAGAGCGGGCAAGCGTGAACTTCTTCGGCTTCGGCAAGCGTCTCATCAACCACAACTTCGGCAGACTCTTTCAAATCCTGCTCGGTCTTAGAGATCTTGTTGGCCGTTAAGATGTCGGCAACGAATTGATCATCAACATTCATGTATCGCATACTATAAAAATCCTTTATTGTAGGTATATGTATTTAGTTAAAATGAGTATATTTTAAATATTAAAAAATAAGGACTACCCACCGTCGCCCCCTTCATCAGCGGGTATGCCAGGATCTGTGTCTGAATCGACTGGGGTAGCATCTTCTTTTCGTTTTATGGATTCACGGTCTGAAACCTGGATGATTACTTTTTCATCATCCTCGACTAATAAGTCTTCTTGCGAGTCGAATCCTTTAACAACAAAGTCTGGCTTTATCCCCCCTCTAAAACCTTTCTTAATATCCTTTACCAAATCAGGGGTCAATGTATAGAAAAGTTCTGTAAATCGATTGAAAGGCATTCTCCTGTAAAGATCAAACCAAGTTAATGTCTTCTCTGTTGTTTTCTCTGAAAGGAAGTCAATAACATCCCTTAGCAAGAATGCAGCACCCGCAGAAGATACAGGCTCTATTGAAGACACATAACTACTCCCATCGTAAAGAGAGTCCTGATAGTCAGATACTTTAAATTTAAAGCCAAAAGACTGTACACTTGGTTGTTCGACTAGCCCAATTCTTTGGGATTTATCCTCGTTGAATAAATTAAAAGTCTCTAACTTCGTAGCACCTGAGCGGTCAATATTACTGCTAATGCTTGGTTTAAACTTTAAAGATCTTCTCAAATACCCGTGTGAGTAGTTGATAAGTTTGGACTGCCCATTTAATGGGTTGAACTCAGACCCAGCAACAGGTCGAATTACAATTGCAAAAGGTATGTTTTTAGGAAAATTGTAGTTAATGGATGAGAACCCTTCCTTGAACCCATAAACAGTAAAGTCTTCTTGATCTAGCTCAAAAGAAGATGTGTCCAAAATGTATCGATATATCGGATCGTCATATGCTATCCTAAACTCAGACAAAGATTGAGCGTTGTTATTAACGTGTGTAGCTATTTGATCTTCGTTAACTACTCTGGAATAAGTGGCATTGTAAAGCTCTATAAAAGGACTATCTATGTAGGTGCTGGATACCGTATCTAAATTGATTGCAAAATACATAGGCTCAAATGCGCTCGGTCCTAAATCTCCCGAAACAAACTCATTCTGTCCAGAAAAAGAACTAGCAGTTAAGGTAGCTGTGAAAGACTTACCATTTAGCGATAGGACTTTGGATTTCTTAAAGTCTGGCACATAGAATGACTCGTCTACGCGGTTAGTGGTCCTTAATGGAAAATCTCCATCAGGCGAAGACACAGCAAAGTAGTAACCACCACCATCCCCAATATTCAATAGGTCTGAGCTACCAATACTCTTATGTGTTTTAGAAGTCTTGGGCGATAGAGCCTCTAAAGGAATACCCTCATTTGGAACTTGCAAGTTCTTCGTGCCAGAGAGAACAGTCTCCACTGGAATCTTCAGGTCTAAATCTTCGTTTAAGTGACGCCCTCTACCAAGTTGGAAGTTTTTAAACTCACTGTCCTTGTTACTGGTTAATCGTTCTCCGTTTTCTTTAATGTACTCTATGCTAGATCGGACTTTGTAATCTTCTGAAACCGGATTTTGTAAAATGACAAAGTTTTGCTGCAATTGAGCCCTGGCCGCAGACATGTAAAATTTAGGATCAAACTTGGAAAGTGTGCCTGTTACAAGGTGCCGTTTAACTACGTCTAAAAGAACTTCAAGACCTACAACCTCTCCTCCAGGGTACCTTAGAATCTTAAAAGCAGTTAGCAGATCGGGATGCAAGCTAGCTTCAATTTTATCTAGGGTAAGGTTAAAGAAAATATCCTCATCCCAACTACCACTGGTGTCGATCAGTCCTAACGCTCTAACAATACTAACATCAATTTTATTATTGAAGATATCTTGGCGTTGGTTAGTTCCTACAAGATTAATTGGATCTGGTTCAAGCTCAAAAAAGTTTAGTTCTTTATCGTATAACTTTTGAGGATTCTGTCTATTAATTAACTCAGTATTGTCCTCAATTATAAGTTTCTCATTTAAATCAATGACTCTTGCGTTTTTCTCTTGAATGTTTAACAGGTCTTGAGCAGGCAGGTTGACAGACCCAAGAGGTCCAGGTAAAACTAGAGTTGCCGGATTCCCCCCTCCACAGGCAGGTACTTGGCAAAGTGCCCCAGCCACTGCCGGATTATTGTGGTCGGGAGGATTAGCAATACCCGTCCCTGCGCCTTGGAAGGTAGCCTCGAAAATTCCATCACAAGTAGCCTCGTCAAGAAGGACGCACTCCCCCGATTGGAAGCAACAGGCCCCTAAACCACCAGTCCCTCCACCGCCACCGCCAGTTCCCCCACCAGTTCCGCCAGTACCTCCTCCGGTGCCTCCACCAGTACCACCTCCCCCAGGCTCACCTCCTCCTGGCTCTATCGCCTGGGTTAATACAGGAGCATTAGTGCAAAAAGCCTCAAAGTCCCCAGTAATTGGACCCGGCGGGGGGCATGTCCCGGCACATATACCTATGTTAGGATAACTACAACCAGTTTCGGTTGTTCTTATCTCTGGTTTAAAAGGTTGAGCTTGGCCCGGTACAGTCTGTGAGGGCGCGGGAGCCCCACCTAAAGGAGTGCAAGGCACGCATTTACGGGATGATATGCCTATCTCTGTACCCTCTTTATCTGTACCTGCTGGGCAAAGTATAGTTGTGGTCACACATTTGTGTCCAGGATCTGAGCCTCCAGTTCCGCCACCACCACCACCACCACCAGGACCAACCGGACTACAAGTGTAAATAGCACCAGTTTGACAAATATCGACGGTTGGAGCACCTGGGAATCCTGTAGCGCAATTTGGGTCTGAATAAACACAATCAGGATCATTGTTTGCGGCACCCAGACATAAAACACAATTCCTTATTATTTGTTGAATATTAGAGCCATCTGGGTGGTTAGATTCGAATCCAGTCGGACACTCTATAATCTCCTCTACACACTTATACCTATCTGGCTCTTGTGGGCACGGTATAATTGGACTATCTTCGCAAGGCTGGCCTGGAAAATCATCACAGGTGGGCACAAAGTATTTGCATTCTGGATTTGATGCAGGACCCCGTATTAGAGATATTATCGGATTACCATTCCCATCTAAGCAAGGTTGACAAGACCTTAAAGTTTGCTCAATCGTTCCCTGAAAAGGTTCAGGGCAGGGAATGGGGGTATCAACACATTTGAAAAGAGGTTGACCTGTAGGGAAGGGCCTAGTTACAATCCCTGGCGTTAGTAATACGTCTGGAGGTTGAGGGTCAAAGGAGACTGGCGTTATTGGATCTAAAGGCCCAGCAGTATTCGGCTTTTGACCGGGCTTAAACTCCCCACCACATTTCTCGAAAAGATCAATGAACTCAGTCATTAGATAAGCTCGATGGTGGGTGTACTTCCTAATGTCATACTACTGCCACGAGCCGATCGACTTGTTGTTTGAGATCTGTGTCCAATAATTTCATACTGAACAGTTGGATACAGGACAGGAGTAACGTCTGTAAAATTAGCAATATTAGTAACTTTATTAGCAAGACCTGAACCTGGGGTCAGGTTCGTGTTGACGTTGGCAACGACCTCGGTGCCTTGGTTAGTTATTCCACCGGGCATCTGGCGAGATTCAACAGGGAATTGTTGGAAGTCCCCTGGTTCTGTAATTGGGATTTCAGGGAGAGCAAACGCTGCCAATTCTTCTAAGTCATTACGGTTTGCCCATGGAATACCCTGACCTTCAGGCTGAGAGAAATTATTCGGATCCATGATCGCGTTGAAGTCGTTGGCAACCCAAGCAACGTTGATAACAAAGTAGTCTTTAAGTTTGTTAACCCAAATGTTTGAAGCTCCAGCAGCGTGACCCTGCCTCTTAGCTCCACCATTGGCTCTAGCAGACAGAGGGATACAGTTTAGGAGTTGGCAGTTTACAGAGTAATCCGTCATCCACGGGACCTCATCTCTGTTTATTCTAATAATTTTCCTACAGAAATGAATGACTACGTTTTGACCAAGGTGTGTATATTCTACAGCAGGGAGTGCTGTAATTTCATCATTTTTTGGTCTCTTAATACCAAAGGAGACCATGCCAGCATAGTTGTCACCACTTCGCGCCTGAGAAACTTTCCTTATAGTGTTGTTAGTCCCCATAGACACGGTATACCTAAAGGGAGGCGTATCGTACTTATGAGGATTAGTGGATTGTACAGCCATCGGCCAAGAAACGTGAATAGCATCAGCACCACGACGGCCTGGGTTAGGTGTTTTAGTTAAAGACCATGGAGCCGGATCCCAACCTGTCTCAAAAGTAATGGATCCCGGAATATAATTAAAGAAGCTCTCAGCAAGATCCGCAAGCTCATTCCAGCTTTTCTGGTCTGGACCCCCAGGTATGTTTGGACTGGCCTGCCTAAATAAAGCCCCTTCGGGACCATAACGCATACCTCCGCAAACAGTGCCCATGCCTACAATCCTAGACGGGGCTTCTGATGGGATCTCTAAATTATCTATTCTCCTACTAAGAGTTCCAAAAACTTCCTTTCTAGTTTTTTCTAAAGCAGACTCGGTGGCAACCGGGTTAGCTATGGAGAGTTGAGGGGTAGCCGCAGCAATACCCGCTCTCTCATTGTAAGCTAACTCAGTGGTCCTAAAGAATGGCCTAATATCAATAACATCTTGATCCTCCAAGATGTCTGCGGTCGTACCCGCATTAGTGACTCTAATGTATGCGACGGGTAGTATAGATTGACCTATTAGAGCAATAGAGCTAGTTTCTAAGTTCTCAGAGAGGACAGGGGCCATGTTTAAAAGGTCATAAGGGGCAGGGAACGAACCTCTGATAACGCCTGCTGTAGAAGTTTCAAATCCTGTGTACTCACCTGCTTCATCACCTGGGTGAGCAAGCATGATGGGAGTGCCATCAAGATCCTGTAGGTTAACATTACCAGTTTCGTTAGGTCCAAAGTTTCTTGAGACTCCGATACCTGCTCCTTTCAAGATTCCAAGTGCTGGCTTCCTGATAACTTTATTCGTTAATTCACCAGGATCTCTAGTGGCTAGAGTTGTCTCTGTCTGATCGATTGCCTTGGAGTATATGAACACCAAGTCTATTCTTTGGGTCGCAGCTAATGACTGCTGGTCGCCATTAGCATCAGTGTAAAAGAAATCACTCTCATCAAAGTCTGGGACCGTGACCGCTAGTTCACCTGAAACATCTACAATGGATGTTCTAATCGCACCTCTCCAACGCTTAATAAAAGCACTTTCAAGTCTGCCTGCCTGAGTCGCGTCAGGAAAAACACCAGCGGTGAAAACATTTCTTATTAATTGAAGCTTTTCTTTCTCTAATTGACCCCCATGATACAAGTTTCCGATAATATTAGGAAGTGTCGGTTCCCCTGTAGACCCAGTAGATGTGAGAGCCCTAGTGTTAACTGATCTATTAATATAAGCTTCAATAGAATTAACGTTTAAGAATTGCGGAGCACCCACTGCATCAATACCATCCTCATCGGGTATTGGATAGGTAAACGTTCGCTCTGCTAAACCATTCATATTCAAGGCTGTACCTAGTACGCCTTGTTGAAAATTATCTAAAGCTGCGGATACGGCTGCACCTCTGATTTTCTCAACCTCATATGTGTTCAAGTCAGAGGTCGCGCCTCCTTCAGTTGTATTGCTAAACCCTGCTACTTGTTCTATAACCTGAAGAGGAGAAAGATTAAAAGCATCGTTTACCCTAGCCGTATACCGACCAGCCTTAATCCTAACCTTACGGTCAGAACCAGTCACAAAAGGTTGAAGCTCTGTAAAGCCTGACCTGTCGATTTCGACCTTGAAATTAGCTCTGTCTCTTAAGATGCCGTCAACTTGATCTTTGAGAAAGTTCTTGCTTTCTTCCAATTGCTTGATTGGAATATTGTCAACCTCGTAGTAGTAGGGATCATTAGACTTGAAATGCCTTACAGGAGCGATATAGTTGTAGTTTGAATCGTAATAATTTATTTCGCTAGTCATCAGTTATTCTTCTCCAAATCAAAGTTGTTAAAGGAAGCTACTCCTCGTGTCGCCCCTAGAGTGTCCTCAGTAAAGGAATCACCACCAAGCGGATAATTTACATACGGGAAGTATATACTCACCATCTTTGAGAAATTAGATTTACCAACCGAGTTGTGCTTTGCATTGGCAAACAGGTTGGCAGCAGACTCGTCTAGTGTTGCTTTAATAGTTTCAGGGTTGTAAACCATCTCATTAGCATAGTAGAATCCAGAGGCATGGATAGGGGCTTGGAAACCAATGCCTGAAGTAATTTCAAATTCTCTCTTAAGTAATGAAATGTATTCACCACTGGCGTCAATCTCATTGGTATTGTTTGCGAGACACATTGAGGATGGCTGATAGCCTTGAGAGAATAATTGACGAACCACACCCTTTTGGGTATCATCCGGCCCTGGCACACCCGTACTACCATCGGCGGCACTAGGCTGTAACCAGTTCGCGGCGGGGTCAATAGAGAAGAAAAGTCTAAAAGGTCCTCTATTTTGATGAGAAGCAAACCCGAAAGGATTTAGAGGAGTTGAAGAAGTGTCACCATTATGAGGATCAGATCTACCGTAGTAGTCTAGGATAGACAATGAACTAGTGTCTGGAGTGCTGCTAGGTGCCTCAGACACTGCGACAAGGCCAGCCTCTTCCCAAATACCCCGAGGACCGTGGTAGATACTGTCGAACGGGTGAATACCACTGACAGAAACATAACTTGCATCTATTACAGAATCGTCAGCAACATTCCACATTCTTAAATGCGTACACTTGGGAATATGACCACTTAAGTCATAAACAAACCCTGAAGTGTTTCCCCAACCAGCAGGGAAGTGAACGTTGGTTACGTTTACTTTACTACCGTTCAAGGCCCTAACGCACATACCTCCAGAAGAGATGTCTTCGATAGACTCTAAGGACTCACCACCCGTAGCGAATTGTTTAAGATACCAATTGTGAACACCGCTAATCGCTGAGGCCCCATACGCTGTAAAGTTCTTTTTGTTAAAGTAAGCAGCCCACCTAGCAGACTTAGAAGTTGCATTAAGATCTCGGCCATCCGTGTCAAAGATGTCAGCATTATCCAGGTAAGCGTTCGGGTAGAACTGCATATACCCACCATTGATACTCTCCCTGTAGAGGGTATCGTTTTGTATTTCATCACGATCATTTAAATAATCAAACTTATCCAAGGTAATTAACTTATTACCAAAGGGAGATAAGTCATTCTCGTAGTGAATTTTGTAATCACCAAGATCTTGCATGGAAATCTCAGATTGATTATTAGCCACTAAACAAGCTCTAGTTGAGTGCAACTCTACAGTGGTGTGATTGTAAACATCTTTTAAATTAAAAGCACTTACAAGAAGGTCACCGTCAGTATTTCTGTGAGGTACAAATTCCATCTTAGATCTGTTATCTGCGAGAACGTCAACTCCAAGAGAGGCTATAACTGTTGGACCCTGGAAGGAGACTTTTGAGTTATCGTTACAGTAGACACCAGCTTGAAGAATATGGTTGTCTCTGCTTTCAGGACCAGCTATAACCGTAGCAAAGTCCTTTGAACTTCTGGCCACCACCGAAGAGTTCTTATCAACTTTAATCACGCTTCCGTAAACTGTACGGTCGTCTTCAGTTCCAGTGGAGAAGTCTTTCCTTCTATTACCCACGAAGTGAATTAGTTCAGCTTCTGAGTTTTTGGAGATGTCCACAGAAGGCTTTACTCCCCTCAAGTCAACTGTTGTCCCAGCAAGATTTGTACCAAAGGCACCCGAGGTAAAGAACTGACTGTAGAAGAAGGGTAACGAACTTGTAGCAACAGGCTCCACTATTGAATTGGATGCCTTTAAGTGAGTCCCATTACCCAGTAAACCAACTTGGTCAAATCTGTAGGTATCAGTAAACTGACTGCTTCTAGCTACATTAGCGTAAAGATCTTTGCCGTAAACAAATTTAGAATTGTTCAGTAGCATCCCTTCAGCTTGATTATCCTTACACTTAACAACATCGGTCAAGATCTTTGAACCATCAGCATCTAACCCTCTGTAGTTTCCATAAAGAAGAAGTCTACCACTGTTAGATAATACGCTATTCTCTAGTTTTACACCAGCCTCCGTATTGAGTTCTGTGATAAGCTGAGTGGCATCAAGCCAAGCATTTGAACCACTACCGTTTAATTCAGTCCTTCCACCAAGGACTTGAGAATTGACTGCGTGAATACCAATATCATTACGAGACAAGCAGTAGAGAGCTTCCATTGAAGGACATGGGATATCTCCAGTATAGTCGGGATAAGCACCGTCTCCAGCAAGGCCGATCGCATCCGTAGATTGCTGTATGTCTCTGGCATATGTAGAGCTTACATTAACAGTGGAGTTTGTGGCATATATACCCGCGCCGTAAGAACTGACGGATTGGTAGGCTACTCTCTTCTCTGCAAAAGGAATCCCGGTTCTCGTTGATCCAAGTAACTCATAATTTCTGTAAGCTACAAACCCTCTGATGAGGTCCACGTTAGAATTTTGTGCGTACAAACCAGCCTTATTAGCTCTTGATACTGAGCACCTCTCAAGAATTACATCAGAATTCTTAATCTCAATGCCTCTATCAAAAACGTGCTTAGAATCAACGTTAAAGTTTCTAATAAAAATAGGTCCATTGCAATTGTGAACCTTAATATTATCTAAGTAGTTGTAGTATGCAAAGGCCGCGACGCCCTGAGTTTTTGTTTGGTCTGCAAGGTCACCAGGAGTGGCTGAGGTCTGATTACCCCACTTAACTTCTTTATCAAGAAGGTAATTAAATGTACTTACGTCGTAAGTATCCATTGTGGAGTCATTAGCGGCTCTTTTCGCTTTAAGACCATCAAATGCCTCAAACGCAAAACTGCTAACATCTTTAAAATCTGTACCACCCGTTATGTTCCAAGGATCTCTCTTACTGTCTAAAGCAGCGGTCATTCTGTTATCACCGTCAGCATAGACTCTGCGGGTAAAGACATAACTTCCATTACCTTGGTATCCGAATCTAGCGTCTTTCCAGGGTCTACCACCGGAAGCCACAAAGTGACCACCATTAAACGTCTTTGACCTAAGCAAGTCGAGAGATAACGCGGGAGCACTTACACCATCCCCCATCTCTTTCTGTAAAAGCCCTCCCGGTGAAACACCAGAAGCTAGGAAATATGGATTATCTAATCCAAAGTTTTCTTGACCAGTCTCCTGAATGGACATGGGTCCACCACTCAAACCAATAGCCCCAGCAAACGAGGAGTTCCTATTTATGATTTCAAGCTTGCCCCTAGGTCCAAATGTTTTAGCAGGAATTTCAAGGCTCCCTAACGGCCCAAAGCTCACAACTTCAATCAGGATCGGATAATTGATAACATCAGGAAGAGCAGCCATGCAGGAACTTAAAGACTTGAAGTATTGAGGGGAGCAGCCCTCTGTCTCAAGGTCACCTGAAACTATAAAGGACATCCCTGTAATAGCAGATGTGGGGTGACCAACTCTCTCCCAAAGTAAATGAGTTCTCTCGTCTAAATCATGGAGAGGAAGGTTATCCATCTCCCAATTGTAGAAGGAACTGGCGTCGTATTTGGTTACCTTGTCTGTCCAACAGACTAAAAGGTCACTGTTACCGCCTTCAACGTAAACATCACTTGGGTTTAACATATTATCCGAAAGTTATTGTCCATCTAAACACCAGACCAAAGTCCGATGTTTTTCTGATATTGCTAAAGTATCTATAAGCAGCCATGGGGGAAATTTCCTGAGCCACAGTTCCGGTAGGATTTTTCGTAAATAACGCAATCTCGTTCAAAGAAGTACCAGCTTGAGCGTTTTGTGGTCTACTAATGTCGTTACAAGAATCCTCATCAATAAAGATTGTATACCTAACTGATCTTTCATCAATCCTTGTCACCTTCGCAAAAGGTATTTTGCAGAAGAATGCGTCCGGGGCACTGCCTAAATCATTCTTGTATTGCTTCGCTTGAACCACATGAAGATTACTGTCGCCCCCTGTGGTGTATTCTGAAACAGAAGAAAGAGGATCTCCAAGCTCAAAGGTAGAGCTTACTTGACGGCTGGCATCGCCGCTCACACCTAGTTGAAATCTGTCAATCTGGTAGTCAGTTATATCTACCGACCCAGCTAGGCCATACAACTGAGATAAGGAGAAGCCAAAGCCAGATGTAATGACGTTAGCATCATCGTAAACTAACTCCTCTTCACCGTTTGCAACCTTGTGGATGGTGAGGTGTCCTCGCATATTAACCTGATCTACAAACGATTTATACATTTTACAAGAAATTAAATTTTACTATGAAAGTAGGACCTTTGTTAGTCAACGACCCCATATTATAGCCACGCTGAAGGCCACCTTCACCTGCCTCAACGTGACCAGTAAACCCATCATCTGAATGAATCATGAGATTGTCCCAAAAAGTAGCTTTGGAAACTAACTTATATATTCTTTTATTATTTAGTTCATTCCCAACACGAACATTGTTTATGGGATTCCAAGAATAAGGCGGATCTATTGATGCAGCCAGCATGGCCTTAACGTCGATGCAGTAGACACCTATATGGTTTACCCCTCCAAACATGGCCAATGTAACTGCATCCCCCTGCTGGGGGACAATTGCTACGGCTGTGCTGGATGCCATCGGGTCAATACCGTCTGAAAGTGAGCTAAATACCACACACCCGTCCACCAAATTAGCCAGGACATCGGTTTTTGCAAGAGCACTAGTTTGGCTAACTTTTATGAATCCATTCTTGTCAACTACCTTATTCTTGTTGTATATTCCGCTAAGAATACCACTGGCAATATGACCTCCGCCTCTATTAACTAAGACAAAGATCCTACCATCTTCAGCGGGAGGGGCATATCCTCCCAAAACATTCCAAGCACTACTGACCGAACTATCCATGTAAGCGTTAGGGTAGTGACCCAAGTCCGGCAATGTGGCCGAGAATGAGGAAGCGTTGGTCGTAAGGGTGGATTTCTGCTCAAGCCTTGTGTGCTCAGGGGAGGGGTAGCCAGCTAAAGAATTGTAAGTATCTATGAAATGTAATTGAGTGGCACTGGGTAGGTAAGAACTGACGTAGTTACCAGAGTTTTTGAAATTCATGCCCACCACAACCTGCTCAAGACTATCAATGGTGTTAAAAGTAGCTCCGCTAACTCCAGACGCTTCTACACCATCTGTGTATTCAAGATGTGTGGTGCTTGGGCTATGCGCGTGGAAATTGTAACCCGCAGCGTCTTTACCAAGGGTGACGGCCTGGAAGGTATAATTAGAAGCATCTAGGAAGTGCTGATTAACCGCACTCAAACCGGGATTAACCGTGAGTATGTCAGTTATTATTTCTCCAAAGCCATCTACAAACATTTAGTTAACTCCCTCATCTACACCACCTTCATATATTTTTATCTCATTAAGAGTTTCGTTTTGAAGTGATGGGTTAAACCATGTGGTTTTAAATCTATAAGTCAGTTTTGACCCACCATGTGTACCCATTATAGTACTAGACTTAGTATCGTCTCTTGAGGTCGGGCTAACGGTTTCTCCCTTGCCAGATAGTTTGTTAAAGTATTTAAAGATTGCTAAAAGGTCTTCCGGTGTAACCTCTGTGCGTGTCTCAACACCTTTGTAATGAGGGACATTTAACTCTAGCAGAGGATTCGACTTTGGACCTGTAGTGTGCCTCTCAGAAAGTTTTTTCATTGTTAAGTCTTTAATAGAAGCTTTGTCGAACAGGACAAAACTTTCTGAATCTCCAGGAAGCATGAAGAATTCAACAACGTAGTTCTGAGTCTTTCTATGTAAGTCACCGTAGGTTATTTTGTACTCTCTCGGCTCTAATAATTCTCTGTTTCTAGTGTCGAATCTAATGGTATAATTTCTAAAGTCCGACTGCTTAAGCTTGGTGACTGGTGACTTTATCTCTTGAGCCACAACGTCTAAACATTTAAATTCAGAACGCTCTGGATTATTCACAGGCTTTACCGAAGTCGGGAATGTGAAGAGGTGACCATAATCACTTGTTAATTGTTTTCTAGTAATAGTTGTACTATGTTGAACCCAACCTTTGTTTGGGACAAACGACCACATGTTGTCACCTTCTGGCTTTGTGTGAATCCAAACCCCTATACTTCTACCACCTAGATTCCTACCAGTGTTATCTGCCACGAGCGCATCCAAATTGAATTCATAATCGTGGTTTGGCAATAAGAAGTTATTATTCAAGTCATAGGTCCCCTCATCCCAGAGTGTACCTTTAGAAATGTCCATCCTAACTCTTGGGAATGCGCCTACAGTTGACTTGTTAAGAATAAATGTTCTACCGAACATGTAGGGATCGTCGCCAGCTTTCTGAGCATTTTTACTGACTTTAAATACAGAGAAAGAGCTTTCCTCATCACCTTTAGCACCACTAGTATGAATAAGCTCCACCCCCTTAACCAGAGCAGAGAATACAAATTCTGGATTTTCCAGAATCATATCACTCGCAGTCTCGGCAACAAAAGAAGATGTTGAGTTGAAGGGGAGAACCCCAGACTTCAACTCCTTAATATCAGAAATTGAACTGGTAACTATTGACCCAATACCATCGTCATTGTATAAAGATTCAAAATCATGATTCAATAGCAAGG
>JAAHTH010002255.1_pt1 | contig 15200 bp, 17 predicted proteins | sample 6116091 | NCBI WGS metagenome assembly JAAHTH01 (sample SAMN13939990, study PRJNA603662) | sponge metagenome | isolation source: marine sponge | host: Mycale hentscheli | place: New Zealand | collected 2006
AAAAAACCCCGTGCTTGAGAGGAACACGGGGTAAAACGAAATTATGAACAAGATAGAGAAAGCCGTTTGCTATCAATAAAAAGACATTAAACAAATATAATAAAATTTTATTATCTTTACACCAACGGGAGAGGACGTTGTTATTTGTAACCAATAAATAAATAATAATATGGCTTTATGTCCATGTCCAGATCCAGGAAATTTAACCCCTTTATCAGAAGCTAACTGTAAACAGGGTGGCGGTCAAATCTCTAAATTAGCATTTCAATTAAAAGGTGCTGACTTCTTTACAGATGAAGCCGATGGCGGCGCACCTACAACCGATATACAAAGCATTACAGCATGGCAATCACAGTTAACAGCTGGTACAGTCGTTGTAACTCCTTCATTTACTACAGGTTCATTAACCGCTGGTGATTTCATTACAAGATCAGGAGGGAATGACACATTAGAAGGTGCTACTGTTATAGATGGTTTTAACGCCGCTGAATTAACAGGTAACTTTGAGAATATGGCACAAGCTGATTATGATGCTTTATTCCCTTATATCTGTAAAGATAAAATTGCAGCGGTTTACTTGTTAACAGGTAACTCTATTAGATGTCTAAAAAAGAATGCTTCTAACTTCTACAACGGTTTACCATTCAACACATTTGGAGTAAAAGGTTTAACAGCTACTGGATTCGGTGCAGCTGATTATAACGACTTCTTATTATCTATGGCAGGTGATTGGCAAACAGATGCAGAGTATATTGATATTACTACGTTTAAGCCAACAGAATTACTTAACCCGTAATGATTACCTTTAAACATAAGTTTAACGGGGCAGAAGTTGAATATAGTAATGAAGATTCAGCTCAAAGATTTGCAAGTTTAGCAAAGAAGCAAAAGAATCTAAATCATTACGAGTTCATAAGCGAAAAATTCAAGCTGAATTATAAGGATGGCATCATTAGCGGCAAGCGATATAATAGAAAGAATAAAGCAACCGATTAACGGGGCTAACATTGCAAATGCTGTAGCATACGAGGAAAAACTTCGTATGCACAGCGTAGCATGTACAGAAGCCCCTAACAATCAGGCTTATTATGAGTGGTTAAGCTCTATTAGGGGTATGTTACACCCTAGCAAGTATAAACTATTCGAAGATTCTATTAAGTATCCTCTTAAAACAGTCCCTTTATATCAAAACATATACTCTAAATTGAGTAAAGTGTTTGATGCTAATGATGCAAATAAAGATGTATTCTTTTCTGAAAACTTCGGAGATCAAAAAGAATTATTTAAAGAAGATCTTAAAAACTTATCTAGCTTTTGGAAAACAGAAGGCTATCAAGAATTACAAACCAATCCATGTTCTTTTGTAGTTATTGACTTTCCAGAAGAAGAAAAGAAAGCCGAGCCTTTACATTACTTTGTTAGAATTGATACCGTAGTTGATTGCGTACTAAAAAAAGATAATGTTACACCTGAGTACATCATTTACTATGTTGACGAAGAAACTGTAATAGCAATAGATGATAATTACAGGAGATTGTTTAGAAAGAGTAGTAATGTTTGGATACAAGATCTTGAAATTGGTGACGTACCTAATCTTACAGAAGGTATTCCCGTTCGTTCATTTATTTCTACGGTTATAGATCAAAACCCTTATAAAAAAGGTGTGAAATCTATAGCATCTACCTTAGGATTAGCAGAATGGTATTTATATACAGCTATTAGTGAAGATGTTCCTGTTTTGTATGCTTTATTTCCTGATAAATGGAAATACGGAGAAACAGAAGATTATGACCTAGAGGGTAGAGCTTTTGAATACTTAGAAGACGAATACGAAATAGAAAGAAACTGTTACGGACGTACTAAAGAAGAACAAAGAGCATTCGTTTCTATTGATCGAGGTGTAGGGTCGACACACACTAAACCAATACCAAAAGAAGACGGATTTCAAGATGTTGGAGTTCCTGTTGGATACATAGATGCACCTGTTACAACTCTACAAAGAATAGAAGAAGAAGTAAACAGAAGGTATCAATCTATTTTATCCGTTGCTACAGGCCAAACAAACGGAGACGTACAGGATAAACAATCTTTAAACAAAGAACAAGTTGCTGCCCTCAACCAAGGTTATCAAACTGTTTTACAAAGACTGTCTGATGATTTTTCACACATAGAAAAATGGGTTTTAGATACCGAAGGTAAGGTAAGGTTTGGAGAAGCATACCAAGGTAGTATAGTAAATAACGGTACTACGTTTATAACGCTTACACCAAACGAAATAGAGGAACATATAAGGGTATCTAAAGAGTCTGGTAGTAATGAGTCACAGCTTAAAGTATTATACTTTATGTGGTATGATTCTAAGTTTAAAACAGAGCCTTTACAAGCAGAAAAGTATAAAGTATTATTCGATATAGAGCCATTTCCTACGCACTCAATAGAAGAGATGCAAAAGAATTACGATAACGGTTTTATTAGTCGAATAGATTGGAATGTGAAACTTAATTTTAATAGTTATGTATCACGTTTTGAAAATGAATATGTGAAAATCACAGCAATGGATGAAGATTTAAGCATAGACCAAAAAGTATCATTTATTAAACCAATTATATTTAATTATGGAACAGAAGCGGAAAAGAAGAACGAAAGCGCAAATAGAAGCGGACAACAATCCGAGCCTACAACTGGGCAAGATCAAAGCTAATTTAGATGATAATTATGAAATAGCTGAAAAAGCGGCTAAAACTCATTATTTCTTTTTAACAGTTAAGCACGAGCAATTAAACGACTCTATGCCATCGGTTAAAAAAGAAAGAATTACATCTATAAACAAATTACAATACTTACTAACTGGTGAAGATTTCGAAAGAAGTTTAAAAGCAGGAGGAGGAAGTTCAAGTATGATTCATAACCCAACATTATAATAAAATATGGATATTTTAAATATAGTAAAGGACGCTATTGCAGAAAATCCAGAGTTAACGAACGATCAGCTGGTTGAAAAGTTGAAAGCAAGTGATTCTGATGTTTTATTCACAACTAAAAAAGAGAATGAAACACACATAGCAAACCAAGTAAAAAATCAAATACAAACAGAGGTAAATAATGCTTTTAGCAATTTACACGGAAAGTCGGAAAAAGCTATATCAGAAGCTACAGGGCTAACTAAACCCGAAAACATTAAAGGGTATGATTGGTATGCTCAACTAATCGAAGACCAGTTAGGAACTATTAAAAGTCTTAACAGTAAATTAGACACTACATTGTCTGGTGATGAAGTAGCAAAACAGCAAGTTTTAACACTTCAAAAACAACTAGACGAAGCAAGTGGATTAGTAGAAAAAGAAAAATTAAAGACCGAGTTATTTAAAAAAGAAACTTTCTTAACTAGTGCTTTTGGATCTTTAAAATTTGATGAGTCACACGATTCAGACTTAATAGAATTAAAAAAACAATCTATTCAAAATTCATTGATTAACAAATCAGAGTTTAGAGATGGTAGTTTAGTATTTAAGGGCGAAGATGGAAACATCATGTTAAACGCTGCAAATGCTTCTAATCCATACACAGCAGAAGAGCTTGTAAGCGAGCAAATGAGTAAGTATTTATACAAAGAGCAAACCGCAAGAGGTTTAAACGGCCAGCCTAAAAATACAGCTACTACATCGGCTTCACCTGTAGGTACTTACATAGCAAGTAAAGCACCTAAAAACAAAGATGAATTTTATTCAGCTGGTTTAGAATGGGCGCAATTAAACAAGGTTTCAAACGTGGATAAAGATTTTAACAAAAGTCTTAATGAAGCAAAAGAACAATACAAGTTTGACTAAAGGATGGTTAAGCTACATTTTAGCAAAGGACGCTAATCTTATAATTAAACTTTAACAATAACAATTTTAAAAATGTCATTAGCAAACACAGTATTACAGTCAAAGATTAGTAATTACCAACAAGAAGGATTAGATAAATACCTTCGTTTAGAGTCTACTTACGGAGCAATGCAAGCGTTTACGGACGATACAGCAATGATTCCGTCAGGTCAAGGCGTTATTAAAGGCGAAGATGCTGAAAACATCGCAAAGTCTGGGTATATGACAAACGGCCCGAAAATTAACGTAATTCAAAAGGATAACATCACTATCGGTACAAGTGGAACTACTACCTGTTTTGCAACTACACCAGCAGGTACATCGGTACAAGTAGGTGTAACTTACAACACTTTAGATTTTGATTTAATTATTCCTTTAAACGCGGCTGATTATAATTACGTAGGTTGGGATGATAACTTAGGTGTTGCTTTACAGGAAAGAATGATTGCGGCACGTGAAGCAATTAACGGAGCTTGTTTAGCACATTTAGAAACAAATAAAAACCAACAGCAAGCAGGGAACTTATTAGACTTCTTTCAAGATTCTGGAGCGAATGAGTTTGATATTCCTTTAGCTCAAAAAGACGACATGTTTAACTACATGAGAGCTTTGTTTACACGTTTGAAATTAAACAAAACTAAGCGTCATATTGGTAATGAAATTGATTATGCTTCTAATGTTTACAAGCAATTTAATCAAGGTGTAGCTAACTCAACTAATACTAATTGGCAGTTTGGTCAATTCGGATTTAATGAGATTCAAGGATCTGCTTCTGATACAATTTGGTATCAAGATACTTCTATTGCAGATGGAACAAGTGTAAGAGGTACATCTTATGAGATTCCAGTCGGTTCTTTAGCTTTAGTGAACGCTATTGACCACGCTTACTATGAAGATCCATATAAAAGAGAAGCTATATTAAAAGGTGGTGAAGGTGAAGTATTCGCAACTGAATTACCTGGTTTTCCTCCTGGATTCAAATGGGGTGTTAAACGTAAAATAAATTGTGTAGATGGTCGTGAGAACGAATCATGGCAGTTTGAATGTAAATTTGTTACGATGAATGAGTATGTTGAGAATATTGCAACAGATCAAACATCTATTCAAAAATTCCAAGTGAAAACAGCTTAATTGTTTTAGAGGGGGCAAAACGTCCCCTCTTTTATTTATCTTTACATCATGGCATACGATCTTAATAAAATAGTTACAAAGTCTTTTGAGCGGTTAAGCTGGAAAAATACAGCTAATACAACCGAAAAACCATTAGGCGAAGTGTTACCAACAACAGCACTACGTAACTATAATGAATTAGGTATACCATCATTAGATTTAAGGGGTGTAGAAGCTCTTTTAACAAGTGCAGAATATTACGGTTATGATGTTTATTCTGTAACAAAAGAATACAGTATAGGCGATATAATAAGCAACGGTAATAAATCTAAACCGTTATATTATGAAAGCGCGGTAGATTCTAACACGGGTAACGATATTACAGATTTAAACTTCTGGACTCCTAAATACTTTTTTGCTGAACAGCTAAAAAACAAAACTGTAAGCGTAATTGAAAAGACAATAACAAAAACATTATCTAGCAAAAAGGAATTAAACCAAACAAAGAACGTATTACAAAATAGTTCGTTGGTTATTTCTGATGGAACTAGAAATACAACAGAAGTTAAACAAGGGCGTTTAGTAGGTATTTCGATACGTACAAGAGACTTTAACAATGTTGTAATGAATATTCCTGCAATGGGTGTAAAGCTCACAGAATCGCAGGATTTGACTATTTATGTTTACCATACCAGCCAAGTAGATCCTATTACATCTTTTACAGTACCATCTGGACAAAGTTTTAAGTTTAGCGATATAGCAGATTTAAACCTTGGATATATTACAGAAGATTATCAAATAGGTGGTGAATTTAAAATATGTTATTTAGAAAGTGATTTAGTAGGTAGCGCAATTATAAATGATTGTAATTATAACTACTATGCAAATTGTGGATGTGGTACGACTGCAAGCCATAAAGCTATAAAAACATATAAGTACATTAGAGACATTAGCGGTTTTTATGTAGATGCGGCAGATATACCAGCAAATAATGAGCTATGGGATGAAGATGTGGAAACGATTGATACTAATAGCAATTACGGGATTAATTTTAAATTTAATATTGTTTGTGACTGGACTGATATTATTTTACAGAATCTTTATTTGTGGGATAACGCCTTAATTTTAGGTATGCAAATGGGTATAGCGGAATTAGCACAAGGTAGCCATCGACACAATAATTCTCAAATGTTGACTAAATTAGATGCTGTTGTTCAATTACAATCAGAAGGTGGAGATTTAAGGGGACAATACGAAAAAGCGTGTAAAGAAATAGATTTAGATATTAGCGATATGGATAGCCCATGTATGCCAAAAAAGCCTCAAAGATACCCTATAACAAGTGCTATCTAAATTGCTTAAAATATCGGAGGGGTTAAACCTTGTAAGTTCTGAAAAGTTCTATTATGATACTGTAGAAGAGTTAGACAGAGAACTAGAGCAAGCACAAGTTAACCAGATGCTAAAAGGGCAAACAAATAAAGGTGATTTAATAAAACCTAAATACGCTGCTATAACTAGAAAGTTTAAAGCGAATGATAGTAGGTATAACGCTCCGATGGGTACACCTAACCTTTTAAATACTGGTGATTTTCAAGATGATATATTTGCCAAAATAGAAGGTAATTTTGTAAAGTGGGGTAGTACCGATTCTAAAACACCTGACTTAATGGCTAAGTATAAAAATATCTTTGGGCTTAATGACATGAGCTTAGAAGAATTTATAAAAGACGTTCTTACACCTGTTTTAATCCAAAAAATTGATGGAGTTTTTGCGTAATATAACACCTAGCTTATTCGATAACCCTAAAGGGGTTGATGTACCTATACAAGACATTCAACTTAAACTAGCATCTTCTTTAGAGTGGTTAAGTAAATCTTTCGGTAAGGCTATTGTTCGTGAAGAGGGAACAGAAGACGACCTTAAAACTCTTCCTTTTTGTTACGATCATAGGCGCGAATATATTTCTTTAAATCCTGATGACACTATAGAGTCTTATTCTTTTATGTATGAGACTGATACCGACACAACTATACTAAGCCAAAACGGAAAAGACAGACAAACAAATATATCTTTAGTATTCTTTTGCAATCTTGAATTAATAGATAAAACAAATGATACTTTGTTTGAAGAATCATTAATAGAAGACGTTTTAGAGGTTTTAACAGGTTCTTTTAAAGATAATATAGACAACGAAAGTATATCTATTAAAAAGCGTTTTCCAGGTGCTTTTGAAGACTTCGATACTACAGATAACCGTAAATGGTTTAGTAAAAATATAGCAAGTTTTAAGATTAATTTTGATTTGTACTATCAAATAAAATGTAACTAATGGCAAAAAGATTAAACAGCGGAAAAAGTAAAACATCTAATATAGGAGCGTTTAGATTAGTTGGTAATAATGGTTTAGGTGGTGATGATGAATATGCAGAAGCGAACCAAGTTGCAGATACATTAACAAATGCACAGGTAAAAACAAAGTATGAAGCCAATTCTGACACGAACGCTTTTACAAATGCAGAACAAACAAAATTGTCTACTGTAGAAAGTAATGCACAAGTTAACCCAACAAATACACAGATTAAAACATTATACGAGTCTAATGCAGATACTAATGCGTTTACCAATAATGAACAAACAAAGCTATCTAATATAGAAGCTAATGCAGAAGTACAAGATTTAACTATAAACACAGAAGAAACAGGTAATTTTACAACTTCTTCAAGTATTAGCAATTCACAAACAGATTGTAATTCTGCAAGTGGAATGCAATCTACTATAACAGATGCAGCATGTGATATTGGTAAGATATTAATGTTTACTCAGATAGGGGCTGGTGTTGTTACATTTGTTGGAGATAGTGGAGTAACATTAAGAAATAATTTAAGTGGTGCTTTAGTTACAACAGGAGAAGGAGACACTGTTATTTTTCTAAAAGTAGCCTCTAACACATACCAAATGATATGATAGGTAATTTAATAGGAACAGTAGCCAATAGACATAGAGATAACGAAGTTGAATTAGAGGGTATAATCCAAACTAATAGCACTGATGTTAATTACATAGGTACAACAATGAGGGCGACGGCTGGAGAGCTTTTGCTTGATGGTGCAGATTTTGACCATGTTTTATTTAATAAACCGTTTGATTTTTTGGACGGTATGTATATTGAATACAGAGCAAAACAATCGGTTTTAAGCTCAGGATATCGCGTTGCGTCTGGGTTAATAGATGTACCTAATGGATTTGATAATGGTGGGGGCATGAGGACTGGTATGGGTTCGGGGTTTTTGCATAGTTCTACCACAATAGGTGAAATAGTGAGTGTTTCGTCTAGCGGAATGGCAGCAAACACTTTTTATACATTTAGATGGGAAAGAACGGGTGACACGTTTGAGTTTTTCCGTGATGGTATAAGCCAAGGTACAGATACTAAAATTGGTTTTGTTTTAAGATTGAACGGATTAGGACATGTAGTATTTTCAGATAATTTCTTTGGTACAATAGATTTTTTCGATTTAAACGGTGATAAATTTAATTTCAATGAAACAGGTAATAACCCAAAAGTAACAACAGGATAAATATGGCACAATATACATTTACAAGAGATGGGGTTAATTATTTAGCTAATATAGCCCCAGATGCAAAGAATAACACAATACCAGACGCAATGACAAACGCAACGGGTACGTGGTTAAGAGCTGAAAAAAGCGGTACTTATTTAATTTGGTTTAAAAATGGTTTTCAAGACCTTAGCAACCAGAAAATAATTATTAGCAATTTTACATACATGGTATTATGGCAAGATGATAATGTTGTAATTCACAGCAATAAAAAACCGATTACTTGGGATATTGAGACCCAATATGATGACTGGTATAATTTACCAGCATTAGTTACAAATATGGGTGACGATGTTAATAAAAGGTTAATGAATGGATTAATAGAGGATTTAGGCCATGTAGATACCGAAACAGGAGAAGGGTACTTGTTTGATCCTATGACTTTAGAACCTTTAGATATAGATTAACTTTCAACCAGCTCTCCCTTCGTTGTACTAGGTACTTCGTTGGGGGTTTGGTTTTTTTAATATTGTTATTTTTTATAGTTAAATTCGTGTAGCTGGTTGATTGTAAGTTTATTCACTTTAAATCGACAAAAAAATGCCAAAGATTGAAACTAACCCTAACGGGGGTTTTTTGTTAGACGGTTATCCAAAACGTCTAGCGTACGATGTTATACATACGGGTAATTCTGTTAATCCTAGTATATTAATATACGAATTAGGTACTAATAGACAACCTATCGCACAAGCTCCATTAACAGAATGGACGGATGTGAATGATGCAGGTTTTGCTACTATAGATGATTTTTATAATTACCTATCTACTTCAGTAGGTTTTTTTCTTAGTGCCTCAAGTGGCGGCGGTGGTGCTACTACTTGGGGCAGTATCACAGGAGATATATACGATCAAGTAGATTTAGCACCTTTTATTTCTGATATTATCATTAATGGTAACTTATCATTAAATGAGTTCAACGGTAACTTACAGATAAACAGTAATGCTATTGAGTATTACGGGTGTAGTGTTGTTTTAAAAGCTGGTGTTTATAATACAGTAGAAATACCTTATAAGAATAGAAATATAACATCTGGAAATGGTAATATTTTTATTTTTATTTTAGACCAAGATGATGTCACAATAGGTTATCAAAAATTATTAGTTGGTACTGGTGGAGATAATGAAGGTGTTTTAGAAATCACTTTTGACACTCCCTTTAATGTTCCTTCTTCTGGTATTTATCAATTTGTACTAGGTAGGCGTAATTTTGCTTCAAGTACAAAGAGAATTGAGTTATTTCATAAAGATGTTAATAGTTCAGATGGTAGTGTATTTATTGCTTATGGATCTGCAAACCCTTCTTTAAATACAAACGATCCTAGTCAAGTTGATTGGTCAATTATCAATAAGCAAAATTATAATCGTATTCCTAAAGCCTTAATCTATAAATCATAATGCCAAAAATAACAAAAATACACACGGATGAACCTACTAATTTTCAAGGGTATTACCTTGACGATAATGGAGTTCCTGTCTTTGAATCATTGCAATTAGGTAATGTTTCTTTAAAAGCTCAAACGGATGGAACGGTAGTAGTGACCGACAAAACAACTGGTATCGTAAAGTCTACTTTAGAAATTGACAGAGATAGTGAACAGGCAGTAACAAAAGTATTCGGTGATGATATAATTGAGGATTCTACAACAGCTTTTCAACCAATAGAATCAGATACGGTTGTAGCTTCTACATTCGATGAAGGTAGGGGGCAATGGCAAATGCAATTTGATCTTCAAGCAGATTCGGATAGACATACTATTGCATACAGAGGTAAAAGTACAACGGGTTTAGATAATGTAAGGGTATTAATATATGCTTTGACAAACGAAGACCCTACCAATACAAATATAGAATCACAGTATAATGAATTAATTACTGGTACTTGGTGGATGACAAAGAATCATATTTGGTCAACACGTAAAAAAAGAGAGGTAATTGACGAAAGGGTACGTAAGGAAGATACAGAATATACAAGCCCTTATGATCTAGTACCAGATGCTAGTGATTACGTTTCTATTGATGTAGATGTGACATTTGAAACAGGTAAGTATTACAGGGTTTTAGTTTGTGCTGATAATGAGTTTAATTTAAAAGGATTAGATAATACTATTCCTGACCCAGTAAACGGTGGTACACAATTCTTTTTATACACAGAAAGAACATACCAAGTAATAACTAAACTAACAGCTCAAAGTAATGTTATAAATTTTGAACCTACTGATACAGTAGACTTTCAAAGAGATCAAACTAACACTACTGTAATCGCAGATAATGGAGATGAATTTGCTGTAAATGCTATTTGTGCGGTGGCGGTTAATGGTACTATATCAATTAAAACAGCTCGAGGTAACAAAGAAATATACACGGGTATTAATCATGATAATGTAACTATTACGGGTTCAAGTGCTGGTAATACAGTTAATGCGGTTGTAGATGCTTTGAATGCTTTGTTTCAAGTATTACCTATAAGTACAGGGGGTAATTACGTTTCAACATTACCAACTTTAGAAGGTGTAGATATTACGGCAAACTTTGCAGAAGGTCAAGACCCAATAGGAGATAGTATTTATGGCGTGGGAACAAGCACAGGTCAACATGATTCAAGAGTTTGGAGTGATGAAACTATCAATGATACAGGCGAATTTTACGAAGTTAAAATAACTGGTAAAGGTCAATTCATGCTAGGTCTTTATTCTGTTGCAGATGGAGATTTAACAGAGATTCAAAATAATACTGGTAACGGTCATACGGGTTATAAATGGGCTAATGCTTTTTATAACTACGGTTCTTACATTGCACCTTGGACGATATACGGAAGTAATAGTGGTTTAAGCTATGGCCCAGGTTGGAACGGCGCAACATTAACCCAAATGCGTTACAATACGATTGTACAAGACAACTTAGCTAATGCTAATCCTGCCAACCCTGTTTTATTCAAAGTAGGTATTAACGCACAAGGTTATATAGCTGTTTATTACTTTGATGAAGGTCGTAGTAATGAGTACATAATGACCGCTAGAAGCTCATACACTATACCAGATGGTGAATATGGCTTAATGGTTAAGTTGGTTAATGGTACGGTACAATTAATCGAAACGCCAACTAGAACAGCTATTGATGAAGCATCGCCTATATTAACTTATATGTATGTTGAAAGTAATGGTTTTGATTATCCTTTATTTGCAACGGCAGAAGAAGCAAATCATTACGATTCTTTAAATGGAGGGGGTGGAACTTCTACGGGTGTAATTTACCCAGATGATTCAACAAACACGCAATGGTATAAGCCTACCAATGGTTTTACACAAAATGCAGGATCAGCACCTACCGATACAAGTGAAATAACTTACAACGAAATACCTACAACTATAATTACCCCTTCTGCTTTTGCATCTACAACAATAGAAGTAAATGAAGGGGCTAATTTCAATATTCCTATAGATCCAGCAGATCATGATTGGAATACAAGTGTAACGGGTGAAAGTTGGGGTAATTTAGTTGGAACTAATTTAACAGGAACAGCACCAACGGTTACAGGTAATTATGACGATAATCCAAACGATGAATATACTTTTACTATTACAAGAACAGCAGAAGGAAGTTCACAAGGGGTTTTAACAGTTAGGGTAATTAATTTAACAGCACCTATTACCGCTATCACAGGTTTTAGCCATGTGTCTGGTACTACTGCAATGATTGATGCAGATACTATGGATGATGGTTCAGTAGTTCATGTCAATGGAACAGTTGCAGATGGTGAAAGGTTTGTTATTGAACAGGCTTACATTGAGACTAACATACTACCTAATTTAGTAGCAAGTGGCGACCAATACATTATAGGTTTGCATAATACTGCAAGTGATTTTAGTACATTAGAAATAGCTGATTTTGATGCTGCTATTGTTTGGGAGTGGGAAAGCTCAACAAGTCATACGTTTAAGTTTTACCGTGACGGCTCAGTAGTTCAAAACATTGTAATAAACTCTTTAACTGATGCTTATTATGATTATGCTATTGAAGCAGATGGTACTTCTGCATGGTTAATTGCTTGTAATGTTAATTCTATTATGAACGAGCCAAGCCCTAATGATGGGGGTTCTTTTAGTCATACATACGAAGTAACAAACACAGAAGATACAGCACCGTTACAAATTCACATGGCAGCATTAAATACAAGTGGAGATATTAGCATTGACGATATTGAAACTATTACAACTCCTGCTCCTGCACCAAGTAATTTAACACCTTGGACTAAGGCATTAGATTTTAGTGGTTCTAGTGAACACGCTAAACAAGCAAGTAGTGATGTAAATTATAACCCTTTGAGAATGAACGGACTATCTGTTCAAGTTCCCGTTAATGCCGATAGTGGCAAAACTACTAATGATACTAATGCAAGACCGTGGGCAACTGCAATAGTATTTAAAGCTGACAGAAACAACTCAAATCAGCATATTTGGAATAGTGGGGAGGGAGCTGTTACTAACGACGACAATATCTATTTAAGATTAGACTCTTCGGGTAGTCTATACTTCGGTTGGGGTCGTGAAGGTGTGGGATATAATGAGTGTAGAATTGCTCAAAACATTTCATCATCTACTTGGTATGGTGTTTATATAGCTCATAAAGGTTATAGAGCTTCTGCTGCTGCTGCTACATCTAATAACTTACCTCTAGGTTTTGATATCAGATTAATGTCATCTGCTGATTCATTTAACGCAGTAGGTTCTAACCTAGCAATTTCAAGCAATTGGACATCTACAGGCGTAAGAATGGATAGAGCTGTTACGGGTGACTTCACTATTGGTGGGAGAGGTTCTAATAGAAACTTTCACGGTAAAGTAGCTAGTATGGTTATAACTAACTTAAGAATTAATCAGAATATTCCTACTGATGCTGAGATAAAACTGATGATAACAGACCCTAAGAAGTGGGAAGATGATTATAGAGATGGTCAATTAGTTAGAGCATACAATAGTACTGCTGAAAGCACTTATAATCCAAATGATTGGCAGTATGGCTATACTTCTAACTTTATTTGGTTAATGGGTGATGGCGTTGTTGATACCTATTTTAACAAGATAAGAAATGAAGTTTATCCGTATGACCAACAGGTTGGTAAATTAGAACTAAACAGCATGGTGTCTAATGATATTGAGAATGTGAATATTAGCGGATTAAGTTAATTTTAACGGGAGGGTAACACCTCCCTTTATTTATGGCAGGATTAAAAAGTAAACTTAAATGCAATAAACCTAGACGAACACCAAGCCATTCTACTAAAAGCCACGTTGTAAAAGCGTGTGAAAAAGGAAAGGAAAAGCTAATAAGGTTCGGACAACAGGGAGCAAAAAACAAACCTCCAAGAAAAGGAGAAAGCCAAGCAGATAAAGCTAAACGAAGATCTTTTAAAGCTAGACATGCAAAGAACATAGCAAAAGGTAAAATGTCGGCGGCATATTGGAGTAACAAAGTAAAGTGGTAATTTATAACCCCATCAAAAAAAAGGTGGGGTTTTGTTTGGTTAAAAAGTTTAAAGTGTTTACCTTTATAATATGGTAACAGAGACAGACAACTTAATTAAGGTCAGTACGTTTGCTTTATTAGCAGAAAAAAGCGAACAAACATTTTACAAGTTGATTTATTGCGATAAGGTAAAGCCTTTAAAAATAGACGGTATAGCTTGTATAGATAAGGTTAAGTATAAAGATTTATTAAAATAAAACGAAATGAGAGTAGAGATAGAGAATAGAAACGGTATAGTATTTCCTTTTTTTGTAGACAAGAAAGAAAAGACTTATTCAATTATTGAGGGTGTAGGTACAGAGGAATATTATGATGTTACTGGTAATATTGAGTATTTAAGGTTCTTCGACTTCCTTACGTGTCCGACTGAATTACAAGACTTTGAAAGTAAGATAACTGATAAAGTTGGTTTTGTAGATTGGAACAACGAATTAGAACCTTTAGCAGTATGAGAACTACGGAAAACATAACTCATTTAACTATTGAGTTCAAAAGTAATATAGACAGGCATAAGTCCGATTATTACGAGGGTGAAGGATCTTCTTTTTTAAAGCATTTATCTAGGGTAGTGGCTTGTCATCCTTGGGAATATGAAGGTAGATACTTTATTACTTTCCCTGCTAGAGAGGGCGGTTTATACACTTGGGAAGATTGGAAAAACGGAGCTTACAAAGAATTTAATTAATTATGGAATTATACAAAAAACTGTTAGAGGTTAAAAAGAAAGTTGGTGCTATTTCTAAAGATAGTACTAACCCTTTTTTTAAGTCGAAATACTTTGATATAAACACACTTATTGAACACGTTGACCCTTTACTTTGTGAAAACGGTTTGGTATTAATACAACCAATAAGAGACAATCAGCAATATTCAATAATTGTTGATGTAGATAATGGTGAACAAGTCGAAAGTCATTTAGAACTGCCTAATATATCAGACCCTCAAAAATTAGGCTCATGTATTACTTATTACAGACGTTATACTTTACAAAGTTTATTAGGGTTACAAGCAGAAGATGACGATGCTAATGCAGCAAGTAAGGCTAATAAAAAAGAATACGAAAGAATACAAGAGAAT
>JAAHTH010002256.1_pt1 | contig 15192 bp, 10 predicted proteins | sample 6116091 | NCBI WGS metagenome assembly JAAHTH01 (sample SAMN13939990, study PRJNA603662) | sponge metagenome | isolation source: marine sponge | host: Mycale hentscheli | place: New Zealand | collected 2006
CGCCCCCCCCCCCCCCCCCCCGCCCCCCCCCGCCCCGGCGCCGGTTCCCCGCCCCTCCGGGAAGGCACCCCCCGAACGGTTGCACTGCAAAATTTCAGCTATCGGAGCTTGACCGGATAGAGCCTGCTGAAGCTTTCTGGATTGACGACTCCATGCTGGAACATCCGGCTGAGTAGCAGATCAGAGGATTGTCCCGTTTCGCTTTCCTTAAGAGCATCTTCTGCCGCCAGCACGTATGGCAAAAGATGTTGCTGCTCTGCTTGTATTCGTGCCGAGCCAAGCAACGCTCTGCATTCGCTCATGACCTTCTCGCTACCATGACGATGACCGATCTGCAACAACATCAATCCATCGTAATAGTCAGCCAACATCAACGTGAAAGGAATACGTTCACGACGCAGCTCCGCTGTCATCGCCCGAATACGTGTGAGCCAGTCCTCCTGTTGATTTTCGGCATATTGGTGTATCGCCAGCAGTGTTCCGACAATCAAGGCTGAAACCCTTGCAAGCTGTACCGTGGCGCGGGGGCCCCCTCGCGAGCTAGCATCGAGTTTCTGATAAATTTGCCATCCGTCTGAAAACTGCTTCTTGTAGATGCACTCCTGAATACTCGCCACACAATCAAATACGATGAACGGATTGGGTGTGGGGGAATCCGATGCAAAATTTTTACATCGCGGTTGCAACTGGGTGAGATCATCAACGCGATCTTGCCCCAACCAGGCTCCTCTTCCGAAACCACCAATCATCAGTGCGAGTTGAAAAAAGTCACTGCGTCTCAATGCATCATCAGACATCCCTGTCGTGATTTCAAACACCTCATTCCAATTCCCGAGAAACCAATTCGACCAGACATCAAGCCACAGCATATGAGCTCCCTCGAACCCACTCACTCCAACCACATGTTGAAATTCTTCAAAGCTGGTGCGGGCAGGATTCACGACATGAGACCATCGACAAGCCAGGGCATGCGAATATGCGATCCCGGACCACCAGGCGGCTGAGACCTGATGACTTTGGAGCTGCTCAACCTCAGGACGGATCAAAGCCAAGTTACTCTCCGCCTCATCTCGCCATTTCCCGACTTCGTAGCAATTGAAGACGGATTCAATGATGAAAGCCTCTACCTCCTCAATTCTGTTCCCACACTTTTTGGCAAGTTTTGAATACGCGATGCACAAGTCATAAGCGTAAATATGATCGAAGAACGACATGGGACGAATGAGCATCATGCACATTCGCAAACACTGTCGATCCAGCTTGATCGATTTACGAGCACTGGAATCGGGATCAATAAAATCGGTATGCCGGAGTGGGTTTACTTTATTCCGAGTCAAAATACTGCGTAGAGGATTCAGCAGTAATTTTGCCCGGATCACGACCGAGCGTCCGAATCCTCCCAGCCCCCAAAAAAGACTCTTCCGAGAGCTTCGGGGAATAGGAGCATTCAGCATTACCGCCAGTTCGTACAACTGATCGTCAATGGTCTCCAATCGTCCGCATCGAAGCAGCAAACTGGTCGCCATCAACCGGCACTCAATGGATTCATCACCATCAACAAGCGTTGATAATTCCTGATAATACAAAGAGGCCTCGACAGGCAACGTAGCAGCTGCATAACAACGGGCCGCCTTGCGTAGGAGAATCACTTTTTCTGCATCATCAACGTGGGCGATGACTCGCCCGTACCATCTTCCAGCCTCCGTCATAGCAAGTCGCCGCTCAGCATCCTGAGCGGCTGCGATCGCATGAGGCACAGCCATGGCCGGCTTATTTGCGGCAAACAGATGTCCAGCAATCCGAGCCGCAAGCGGACCTGAAGCGTCTTGTTCCATCAAAAGAGTGGCCCAAGCCTGATGCGCCAGATGCACATCCTGTTGCGGCAGGTTTGCGATCAATTCCCCCGTTACGCGGTCATGAAAAAGAGTGATGCACTCGCCACCGGTTGCCTCATCAATCACCAAGCCCTGCTGTGACAACTCCGAAATAGCGACATCAACGGTTTCACCTTGGCAAGTCAACTCTCCCAGTTGTTGAGTAGAGACGTAACCACCTGAAGTCACGACGTAGGTCAATATGCCCCGGGCATCGTCACTAAGACGCTCTAAACGCTGTTTCCAAATGCGATCGAGGCTGGGCAACACGGTCACACCATCGCCCGTCAAATCCGCTACAACTCCGCCTGGACGCAATTCATCCGTTAACTGCTGCAAGCGAAATGGGCTTCCCTGTGCGGACAACGCCAATTCATGAAGCATGTCATCATTGATGTCAACATTCCAGCGATCGGTCGCACACTTGATCATCGCAAGCGACTCATCAAGATTCAGTGGATTCAAACGGAGGGTATGGGTTGCCAACGCTCGTTGGCGATCACTGTCTTCAAGCGAGGCTGTAATGATCCCCAATCCGGCATCGCCAACCGCAGACTGCAATTGATCCAGCAGATTTAAGGTGTCGCGGTCCGCCCATTGAGAATCATCAACAACGAGGAACAGAGGCCCGACTTGCCGCAACTGTTTGGTCAACCGAGTCGCTGCAATGAACTTGTCCACTCCCACCGGTGGTGTCTCATTCGGAGAGATTCGCATGCTGGAATTCAGGACATTTCCAAGTACCGGAAACATGCCTTTCAACAATTCTACGCTGACGGCATCCAACGTCATCACTTCGCGATCATCCAGCAGGTATCGATTCGCAACCGCATCGCAAATCTGGTCGAACGCCTGCAGCGGATGATCCTCTCGCAATCGACATCGAGCCCGAAATACCTGCCCCCATTTTTTCCCTTCGATATAATCAACGATTTCATCAAGCAAGCGTGTCTTGCCAAGACCTGCCGGAGCAGTGATGTGAACGCGGCCCAATTCACCATTAAAAATATCCTCAACCCAGTTAAACAATTTCCCACATTCGTTCCGTCGGCCGATGAGTGGTTCCTGCTTGTGCCACGATACGGAGTGTGTTGCTGGCATCCCGAGACGTGAAAGGCCCATTGCCGTTGGACGATCACATGGTTCCTGCTCCAGCATTTCCCGGCAGGCATCCAAGATCACACCAGGAACAGAATCGGGCAGCGTTCGAATTGCCGTCTCAATCTGTTCTGCATCAGCACGCTGATTCTCTCGTGATCGCTCCAGACCTGCTTGCTGCTCTTTTGATTCCGGTTGCAAATCATAAATTGCCTCAAGCATCGAAATACCGAGACTAAAAATATCACCGGCAGGCAAATACAGCTGTGTGCAAATAACTTCAGGAGGAAAAAAATGGGGCGTGCCTACGAGGAAATTACTTCCACCACCGATGTTGGAATTCAAGCCAAATGATTCAACTAATCCATAGTCAATGATTCGCCCCCTCCCGGCTTCATCCACCATCAAATTGTCCGGCTTTATATCGCGATGCAGCAATTCATGAGAATGCATCACATCAAGCCCCGTTGCAAAATCTCTCAGCAACGAAAGCAACTGGCTGTACGCCTGCACTGGATTAAGATGACGGAACTCTTTGATAGCCTCACTTAAAGTGACACCTTTCACCTCTTCCATCGAAAGTGCGATGTAGGAACCCAGTTGGTAAATGCGATCCACACGCAGCAGGTTGGGGTGAGCCAGCGGCATCATTCGCCGGAACCCGAGCTTATTGCGGAGTAATTCGTCCGGCGAGCAACTTTTCAGTAGTTTCAGTGCACAACGCCGTTCAGTCTTGGTATCAAAAACACGAAAGACGACCCCGCTACTGCCACTTCCAAGCTTTTTCTCTAGCAGGAACCCGTCCAGACAATCTCCTTCCGTCCAGGGTGAAGGGCTGGCCTTGGAACGCTCCAGCAGTGTTTCCTTGGCATTTTGGACCCGTAAGCTCGTTTCCTTACTCGGGTCGCGAAAGATTTCATCGTGCATGAAAGACACTGTGCCCGCGTCTGCAAAAAATCAACAATGCCAATCGACCGCTTGTGCTAAAACCGACAATCAAATTTACACGGCCATCGAAATCAGCGTCCAACAGGTGCACCAAATGCCACAGCCTTGGCGAGTGCGTTCGCAAAATTCCGGAGTCCCAGCGGATCTCCGCAAAGATTCTGCCGCGGTCGATGCCCCGCTCAGTATAAGCGCTTCTGCGGTACAGGGTACACAGATTTACTGAAGTACATACTGAAGCATGTCAGCTGCGTTCCCCTATAATCGGACCGCACCTCTCAGTCTTACACCCGACACTCGGCACAGCCTGAATTCTAGATCTCTATTTGCACACCACCCGCGGCATCACTGCGACGACAAGCATCAAGAATTCTCTGTGTCTTGATTGTCAGATCGGCATAGCTAGCATCCAACTTGTTGCCTAACACGCATTCTCCAAACGTCCTGACCATGTTGACTTCAGACGAATTTGGTTCACCAGATGCATATTCGGGAACGGCTTTACGATCACTGTGCTGGCGGAAGTTCCAACGACAATTATCAATGTCCAACACGTGATCGTGTTCTGTCCATGCAGCCTCAGCATCATAGAATGGCAAGACGAAGTCATCGACCGTCAAGTAACCATCACTGCCGGACAACAAAACGGTCTGTTGGTTGCTGGTCAGAAAGGAGCAATAAAACGCGGCTGACAACCCGTTGGGAAACAACAACTCAGCAGAAAATTCACCCGGCACGTCTCCCTCGGAATCCTTACCCTGCAATGGCGTGATCGTCCGCGCCGTCACGTGAGTTGGCATTTGCAAACCAGCTGCCCAAAGTGTCATTCGGATGCAGTACCAACCCAAATCTCCCAAGCATCCATGGGGCTCAAGAACGGAGTCGGTACGTATGTTGGACTGCTGAAACGAACTATCTCCGCTGAAAGAAAAGTGAGTGCTGATCCTTCGCAATTTACCAACGGCGTTTTCATTCTTCAGTGTTTCACAGATGTCAGCCAGCCTTTTGCTGTGATCAAACATCACCCCATCCATGAACTGAACACCCGCCTCTGCGCAAGCATCAACCATCGCTTGTGCGTCTTCCAGATTATTGGCGACGGGCTTTTCAACAAGCACATGTTTACCTGCTTTCGCAGCAGCCAGGACCCACTCTTTCCGCAAGCCAGTAGGCAGCGGAATGTAGATCGCATCCACATCCTCACGCTCGATCAATTCAGCGTAAGAACCGACGGCAGAAACCTCTTCTTGCTGAGGAACTTCGGCCATGCATTCATCAATGAATGCTTGAGCCTTTGCCACCGAGCGACTCGCCACAGCAGAGACTCTTCCATTTCCACAGAGGTGCACGGCTTTCCAGTTTTTTCGGGCGATCGCAGCCGTACTCAAAAATCCCCAACGACACATAGCTGCGTTCATCACTACTCTCGCCTATCAAAAAAACTTCTGGAAAGCCATCATTTAGAAAAAAGAGGATAGCAAAATCCGAGGGGATTGTCCGGGGTAGGACAGGACAAACAGGCAAGCTAGTGGACCCGCGACATGACCAGGGGTGACACATTGCGAACCCAAGAGGTGTCACGCAAGCAAAAGCAAGGTTGAATTCGCAGGGCGATCCGCGGAAACCTGATTTCACGCCCTAAGATCGCTCAAATTACTGTACACACTTTAACTGCCTCCTCTGCAATCGGTAATCTGAAAAGGACAATTCTGCCGTTCTACGCTGCTGTAATTGGCCAAGATCTGACTAAACTCGGATGGAAACGCAACGGAGGCTCGATAATGACCTAGCCAGAGAAGCTGGCTGTGACGTACATGGAGGCGTCTTCTTCCACCCCCTTTCGACCGATAAACATGAAGATTTGCTGCATTGGCGCTGGATACGTTGGCGGCCCCACCATGGCGATGATCGCTAAACAATGTCCAGACATTCCCGTTCACGTTGTTGATCTGAATCAGGAGCGCATTGACGCTTGGAATTCCGACCAGCTGCCCATTTATGAGCCGGGTCTCGAAGAAGTGGTTAAAGAAGCACGAGGCCGAAACCTGACCTTTTCGACTCGCGTGGACGACGCAATTCAAGAAGCCGACATCATCTTCATTTCAGTAAACACACCCACCAAAACCTTCGGCATTGGGGCGGGTCGCGCGGCTAATCTGGAGTTCATTGAGAAATGCGCTAGGCAAATCGCCAAGAATGCCACCGGTCACAAAATCGTTGTGGAAAAGTCAACGCTGCCCGTCCGCACTGCTGAAGCCGTCAAACGCATCCTCAGCAGCGAATGCAGCGGTGCCACATTTGACGTCTTGAGCAATCCAGAATTTCTGGCGGAAGGGACAGCAATCGATGATCTGCTAAACCCTGACCGCGTACTCATTGGAGGTGAATCCGAGGCAGCGATCGAAACCCTGTGTTCGGTTTACGCGCGTTGGATCCCCCTCGAGCAGATTTTGACGACCAATTTGTGGAGTAGCGAACTTTCCAAGCTCACTGCGAATGCTTTTCTGGCTCAGCGCGTCTCCTCAATCAACGCCATGTCAGCCCTGTGCGAGGCAACCGGTGCAGACATTGATGAAGTAGCAAGAGCCATTGGAAGCGATTCCCGCATCGGCCCCAAATTCCTGAAAGCATCGATCGGCTTTGGGGGTAGTTGTTTTCAAAAAGATATTTTAAATCTCGTTTACCTCTGTGACCACTTTGGTCTGCGTGAAGTAGCCAATTACTGGGAACAGGTCGTTGTGATGAACGACTACCAAAAGCGGCGTTTCTCGGAAGACATCGTGAAGACCATGTTCAATACCGTGTCTGACAAGAAAATCGGCATCTGGGGATTCGCATTTAAAAAAGATCCCAATGACACCCGTGAATCAGCAGCAATTTATGTTTGCCGTGACCTTCTACGGGAGCGGGCACGACTTTGCATCCATGATCCACGTGTTCCCGAAAAACAGATCCGCCAGGAACTGATGGCGGCGTGTACTGATATGAGTGGAAACCTAACAGAAAAAGATCGTTGGCTAGTGGAGAACAATGTCAGCATCGCGAAAGACTGCTACGAAGCAGCCGATGATGCTCATGCGATCGCGGTTCTGACGGAATGGGATGAATTCAAAACAATTGACTTTGAAAAAGTTCACCTATCCATGCATCGTCCCTCATTTCTTTTCGATGGACGCAACTTGCTTGATCAGACAACCATGGACGCGATCGGCTTTGAAATGCATGCGATTGGAAAATCATTCAACCGTCAAAACAGCCCAAACTGACAAGCTTGTCGCGTGTGGCTACCTGCTGCTGACTTTTTGTTATGTGCTCTGACAGCGTTGCCGATTCTGATTTGAATTGAAGTTTACGGTGAATCAAACTGCACTTCACCCTGGTTTCGATAGCATCCTCAAACGTCAGTCATGATTACAGTCTGACGCAGGTAGTCGTTGCGACACCTTGTCAAAATGGTGTCTGGAAGCGAATCTTGAGGGATGCCCATCCTAACCATCGAATCGACCTGTGACGAAACTGCTGCAGCCGTGATTTCGGAAACGGGCAAGGTGTTGGGCGATTGCATCGCGACGCAGGAGGCTCTTCACGAGAAATTTCGTGGTGTGGTGCCAGAAGTAGCCGCTCGCGCCCATCTTGAACGCATACTACCGGTGATCGATTCTGCCATAAAACAAGCTGACATCACTCATCGAGAAATCACCGCCATCGCAGTTGCAGATCGCCCCGGGTTGGCAGGATCACTACTGGTGGGTTTGGTTGCGGCAAAGACATTGGCCGTGGCATGGGACAAACCTCTCGTGGCTGTGAACCACCTGCATGCTCACTTGTACGCGTGCCAGCTTGCAAATGACCGCCACATGTACCCCTGCATTGGTCTGGTCGTGAGTGGTGGTCATACAAGCCTCTATCATTGCCAAAATCCGATTGACTTAGTCTATCTGGGTGGAACCATTGACGACGCGGTGGGCGAAGCGTTCGACAAAATAGGCGCGATGCTGCAACTGGGCTTCCCGGGTGGTCCTGAGGTATCCAAACTTGCTGAAATTGGTGATCGAGCTGCGTTTGATTTCCCGAGATCACTCATGAAGGCTGACAATTTTGACTTCAGCTTCAGTGGACTCAAAACCGCGGTGCGTTATGCCATCGTCGGACCAGGGCATCAAGACTTCTCCAAAGTGCAGATTGCCGAGCAGACAAAAGCCGACCTTTGCGCATCATTTGAAACGGCGGCCGTCGACGTCTTGGTTCACAAGAGTGCGAGAGCTGTCAAAAAGCTAAAATGCAAACAGTTGATTGTTGGTGGTGGAGTTGCAGCCAATGGTTACCTTCGTGATCAACTTAAGCAGCGTGCAACGGCGGACGGCTTTGAACTGAATATTGCACCGATCGGTCTGTGTACTGACAATGCAGTGATGGGAGCCATTGCGTTGGAGAAAATCAAGCGGAATGAGTTTGCATCTCTGGAGCTTGATATCACGCCCGGACTGCAGCGTGGATTTTAATTTCGACTTCGACGGTACATACATACCGAGGTCAAACGCACTGGTTACTCTTGCTACTCAATTGGATTGAATACACTTGACCAACCTCATTCTCATCCCAACTCCCATGGAAATGGAGCAGCTTCAGGAAGTGCTTGATCCCCCCAAAAGCACGAAAATTGCAATGCAGTTGTGTGGATTTGGTCCGATCGCTGCAGCTGCTCGTGCTGGCAACCTTATTTCCAGATACCAGCCTGATCGGGTGCTATTGATCGGAATTGCCGGTACCTTTGACGCTAAAAGCTATCCTGTCGGATCAGCACATCGCTTTACACAAACGCGTTGTGATGGTGTGGGCATTGGCATAGGCGATTCGTACACAAGCGCTTCACAGCTTGGATGGCATCAATTCGAGGGTGCCGACGCACAACCAAAGATTGGTGACACACTGCCCCTCGACTCAGGATTCGTTGATGGGATTCCAGCCTCGGGAACTCTACTGACTTGTTGTAGTGCATCAGACTCTGCCGCTACTGCGGTAGCACGCCGAAAAAGATTCCCTGAAGCTAATGCCGAGGACATGGAGGGATATGCTGTTGCCATGGCCTGTAGCTTGGCGGGTGTGCCTTTGCAGATCGTCCGAGGTATCTCGAACGAAGTCGGCGATCGAAATAGAGAGACGTGGGAAATTGAGAAAGCAATTCAAGCGGCTGCTGAGCTCGCGACCAAGCTCATGCATCGTGCATGGCTGCCTTCACAATCCTGATTCTCAGGCAGCATAAAAAAGTCATACTCATGCCCAGCAAACAACAACACAGAAACGTCATTCGACTGGGGATCTCTACATGTCCCAATGACACCTTTGCCTTCCACGCGTTGTTGAACCGGTTGGTGGACTGGCAAGACCTAGAATTCCAAATCGATTTGCTCGATATCCAGCAGTTGAATCAGCGTCTTTTCGAAGGCAGGTTTGATGTTGCCAAGACAAGCTTCCATGCGGCTCTTTCACTAAGTGACCGATTCTGTGTCCTTCCGTCAGGATCTGCACTCGGGTTTGGTGTCGGACCACTTCTGTTAGCGAGACAACCAGGCTTGCAACCAACAGACGATTCATACATCACGCTTTGCCCTGGTAAACATACGACGGCTAAACTGCTATTCGATCTGTTTCACCCAAAGTCGACACAGGTCGAACATTGTGTCTTCTCAGACATCATGCCAAGACTCAAGGCCGGTGAAGCAGACTTTGGTGTTTGTATCCACGAAGGACGGTTCACGTGGCAGGACGAAGGACTCGGACTGGTTGAAGACTTGGGAACACGCTGGGAAGAACTTACAAAATGCCCATTGCCTCTAGGTGGCCTTGTGGCTGACCAGACACTGCCTCCTGATGTACTAGACCGCGTTCAAGCAATCATCCACGAGTCACTCCAATACAGCTTGTCTGACCGTGAATCAGCTCTACCGACCATGCGGCAATACGCCCAGGAATTCAACGACCACGTCCTCATGCAGCACGTGGAACTCTATGTGAATGAATGGACTCTGGACTTAGGCGATGTGGGACGTAGAGCGTTGAGAAAACTTTCCCAACTGGCGCAAGAACGAGGCCTGCTGGCATCTTCGAATCAGCCAATTTCTATCTGGCGATCTGCTCCATAGACATCTCAAGACGGATAGACCTGCCGGACACGAATGGCTTTCCTGTGTCCCGGCATGAATTGCATCCGGCCCAAGGCTGCACCCGGCTAATATCGCACTCTCGAGCCAGCGCATAAAAAAATCCTGAGGCCTTCAAGACTCAGGATTCCATTTTTATCGTGAAGATCGGGACTACTCGCGAGGTCGGATCGCCCCGGTAAGGCCGCTGTAGTCAACGCGATCGGTCGTGTGCCACAATGGTTGGCCCAACTCAACTCGACGACGGAGAACCTCGATCTTGTCCGCACTGCCGGCAGGTGCGTCTGTGGCCATGAACTTCTCATCCTGCTGTGGTACGAAGTCTTCGTCGTGCCCGTAGCGTAAGATGGCCTCAAACACGTTCTTGCATTGGCTCATAACTGCTAATATCCAATTTTCTTCTGAAGGCCGCAGGTCCTACCAATCGGCCATCGCTTTTGGTCTTGGTTTCCGGTCTTGGTGCTCGACATCCTTGTAAGCACAAGCTCTCTCCGATGCAGTGATTATTAACCTGATTCCGTATGAGTCAAGAAAATTTGTGGTAACTACCTCTCTGAGTGACGTATACGACGACGCATAATGGTCGGAAAAATACTCGTTGCGTGACCCCTGTTCAGCCTTCCGTGAGCTGCGTCAAGATCGTCGGTTCACGGACCGCCAAGAACCAAGGGGAGAATTGACAACATTGACCGATCACCATGGGGGAAAGAACGACTTGGCACGCGAATCCTCCAGATGAACCTAGTTCCCACGGGTTAACGCCACGCTCCAAAGCACCAAAGAAAACGCTAGGTTGTGATCGCCGATAAGTGCCCCAAAAAAAACTTTTTTCTTATGACATTACACCCTGTTAAACAGTAACAAACATGTGGATTCAGAAAACATTACGGCTTCCAGCCGTTCGCCGGGGGTTCCATCTTGTGACCCATGAGATCGTAGATGCAGTGCCCGAGCTGGACACCATTCGGGTGGGATGGATGCAAGTTTTCATCCAACACACCAGTGCATCACTCACGATCAATGAAAATGCTGACCCCGACGTTCGGATCGACTTTGAGACGGCAATGAACCACGCGGTGCCTGAGACGCTGCCTTACGTACACACACTTGAAGGAAGCGACGATATGCCTGCCCATGTGAAGGCATCAATGATGGGCGCCAGCGTGATGGTCCCGATTGGCAATGGCCGACTATATCTCGGCACATGGCAGGGAATCTACCTTTGTGAACATCGCAACCACGCTAGTGGTCGTCGTGTCATGATTACGATTCAGGGGGAAAGTCACTGAACTCGATCAGTGCCAAAGTTCACGGAAATCTCCAGAACAAACTGTTGAAGAGGCTGCCTAGCTATTGAATCCGACCTGATTTATGGGTTGAACACCGAAGATGGGGGCCTGAGCCGCAAATCGCTGAATTGAGCAATAGTCGGCTTTGTCAGTTTTGTCAGTCACCTGATCCGTCTTCTGCAGATCTATTCCAAGATCATGTCATCGACGGTCATACCGCCTGGAATCATCGGTAGCACGTGTTCCTGATAGGGCACCTGAACATCCAGCAGATAAGGTCCTTTGTGGGTGATCATCTCACGAATGGCGGGTTCCAGGTCAGCCTTTTCGCGAATCGTTGCCGCTCCACAGCCGTATCCCTGGGCGATTTTGACGAAATCAGGATACCGATCTTCAGCGTAGGTAAAACGATCAGCGTTACTGGGGCCTGCTGCCTCTTCGTGATGAATCGGTCCCAAGTAAGTATGGGCCCGATTACGTCCCATGAAGCGATCTTCACACTGAACAACCATACCGAGATGTTGATTGTTCAACAGCAGGACCTTCACAGGCAAATCCTCACAGAAACAAGTCGCCAGCTCCTGGATATTCATCTGAAAGCTGCCATCGCCATCAATATCGATGACGAGCGAGTTGGGATTCGCTGCCTGGACGCCCATGGCTGCCGGCAAGCCAAAGCCCATGGTTCCCAATCCACTGCTGCTGAGCCACGTACGTGGACGTTGGAACTTGTAGAACTGGGCGGCCCACATCTGATGCTGCCCAACACCGACAGCAATGTAGGCGTCCATATCGGCGGTCACATCGCTGAGAACCTCGATCGCATGCTGCTGCAGGATACCATCGAATTCTTTGTCATAAGTCAGGGGAAACTTGACTTTCAATTGTTTACAGTGCTCTTGCCAATCGCTGATTTCCGGCTTTTGAATCACTTTGTTCAGCTCGGTCAAAGCCTGCTTCACATCCGCACGCACGGGAATATGAGCCGTCTTGTTCTTGTTCAGCTCAGACCCGTCAATGTCGATGTGGATAATTTTGGCATCTTTGGCAAAGGCTTCGACCTTACCGGTGACACGATCATCAAAACGAACTCCCAAAGCAATCAGCAAATCGCAATCCCTGACGGCATAATTTGCATAGGCAGCCCCATGCATTCCGAGCCAATCCAACGATCGCTCATGATCAGGTGATACCGCACCGATTCCCATCAACGTGGTGGTTACCGGAATTCCTGTTTTATTAATAAACTGGCGGAGTTCCTCGCTCGCTTCGCCAAGAATCACGCCGCCTCCAGCATAAATGACAGGGCGGCGAGCCAGTTTGATCGCTGCCGCGATCTGGCGAATTGTCTCGCTGGGCACGGCTGGCGCGGCGGGCTCATAGCCAGGCAAATCCATTGGTGGATCCATGTCCACGTCGGTCAAATCGCCAAGCTGAACGTCCTTAGGCATGTCGATCAGAACCGGGCCGGGCCGCCCACTCTGAGCAAGGTGGAAGGCCTCCTTGATGATCCTTGGCAAATCGCTGACTTTTGTCACCAAATAATGATGCTTGGTGATCCCACGGCACACCTCAACCATCGGCGTCTCTTGAAAAGCATCGCTTCCGATCGCTTTGGTCGGTACTTGACCGGTAATACAGACGAGCGGCACGCTGTCGAGTTTGGCATCCGCAATCGCTGTGACCAAGTTGGTAGCACCAGGGCCACTGGTTGCCATCACCACGCCCACCTTGCCGGTGCTGCGAGAGTACCCCTGTGCAGCAAATGCTCCGCCTTGCTCATGACGTGGAAGAATCGTGCGAATCGAACCTCCAAAACGCGTCAAAGCCTGATGCATCGGCATACTACAACCGCCGGGGTAGGCAAAAAGCACATCAACACCATGCTCGACCAATGATTTAACCAAGATGTCGGCGCCAGTCATCAGTTGGGGATCGGTAGCGGCTTTCGCGGTACTCATATGCTTCTAAATTTTTGAATCTGGGCAAATTAGATAAAAATAGCAAGCAAAGGACGTTTCTTTGCATGCGTTATCAAGTGCGGAACAACGCTCGACAGACAAGCTGACGAAAAAACAGGTTCGCGATTCGGCCAAAACTGACATTTACGCCGCCGGCAGAAACCTCGAATCTATGCGTTAACGTAAGTTCGTGCCGAAACTTAGGCAATGGTGAAAACGGCCTCTCGCTATGACAACTTGGCTCAATTTGTTAGCTATCGCTACCGGTGGTGCGGTCGGTTCGGTCTGTCGCTACCTGATTACGGTTGCATCGCTTGCTATTCCGGGGGGTTCGACGTTGATTGGAACCACCCTCGTCAACCTGATCGGGTGTGCTGCGATCGGCGGTTTCGCCGAAGTGGTCCTAGTCACCAACAGTCTCTCAGAACGCACACAATTACTGATTCGCGTCGGTTTTCTCGGTGGTTTAACGACCTTTTCCACCTTTGCGGGTGAATCAGCTGCCTTAGCCGACGAAGGACGTTGGTTAGCATGCGGCCTGTATGTGGCCGCAAACATGCTTCTTGGTTGGACGGCATTGGTTCTAACCGCAATGCTCGTCAAAGGCTGGCTTACATGATACGAATCGCTTTGGTATTTCTCTTCCTGAACACCACCTGCCCAATTTGGGGGCAGCAGTCACAGGGTCCGGAACGCTTACCTCACTACAGTGCCTCGGGTTCGCTACGCGAAGATGCAACTCTCCGTTCGGTTGCGTTCGTCACACCCGAAACGGGACTCGCCTGCGGCGATCGTGGAACGATATTGCGGACCTCAGATGGCGGATCATCTTGGCAACTCATCAACAGCGGAGTGGACTGCCCCCTGTCTGCTGTTGTCTGGATCGACACAAATAACGCGGTGGTCGCGGGTGGCGGCTACGATCGCATCACAGGAATCAGCCGTGGAGCGGTATTGCTGTCCCAAGATGGTGGTCGATCATGGCAACGGGCTGAAGATGAAGAGCTAACACGGTTTAAAAAAATCGAAAAGAGTAGCGAGGGTTCCATCGTGGCCCACTGCGATTGGTCCCATGCCACGCTGACCGATAGACTGATCAGTCGTGATGGCGGAAGAACATGGAATGAACATTTCGCTGACAGTCCAACTGCGTCAACGACTGCAGAACCCCAACAACACAACACCAGCTCAGCATCTCTGAGTGAGTTAATGCAATGGTTTCAGGCCACACGGATCCCCGTTGCAATTCGTGGAGCCTGTCGCATCAATCGCACAGATTACTGCACTGTCGGTGATCATGGCGTGATTCTAATCACGCGAGACCAGGGTAAAACGTGGGTAACAACCCGCGGTAAAGAGCGTCGAACTTCCGTGCTGTTTGTTGCGAATAGCGCGAAGACAGCAGCATGGTCCATGCTGGGAAGCGAAGCACTGGAGTCGCGGAATAGAGTCAGCCTTCTGGTAGGTGAAACACTCAATAAGGCCACTGCGGGTTCCCCCGATCATGTGCTGGCCAACCAAATCGCGATCATGCTTGGTGGTTCCGGTGCGGATGCCATCGGCCAATGGGGTGATGATCAGAACCAGACCGCATTAGCGTGGCTTGGGATCCACCAACCCATGGTGCTCGTTCTCGATGAAAACTTACCAACGGACATAAGTGAAGCCTTCGTAAATGCTGCTGCATCAACCGGAATCCAACGCATTGCAGTTCATGGGTTCAATGGAAATGGCGGAACCTCGCTGCACCGTGATGCGTTACTGTCCCACAGTGGCACACTCGCCGGTGACCTGCACGTTGACGCGATGCACTACTTGTCACCCAATGACATACAAATCCAATCAACGACCCTTCCCTACCCCT
>JAAHTH010001262.1_pt4 | contig 15184 bp, 22 predicted proteins | sample 6116091 | NCBI WGS metagenome assembly JAAHTH01 (sample SAMN13939990, study PRJNA603662) | sponge metagenome | isolation source: marine sponge | host: Mycale hentscheli | place: New Zealand | collected 2006
ATTTGATGGTTGTGATATGGTATTAATGGGTGATATACATATGAGAAATCATTTTGATTATAATGGCATCCCTATCGCTTATTCATCATCAATGATACAACAAGACTTTGGTGAGAAGTTATACGAACATGGGTATCTTATATGGGATGTGGAAGATAGATCCTATACCGAACATAATTTAGAAATAGATTATGGGTATTTTGTGTTTAAAATAAATTCTTTAGATGATTTAGAGGATGAGAGTGAGAAGTTAATGAATGCTTAATGGAAATCCCTAAAAAACTACAAGATGAAATTTGGGATTATTGTAGATTAAATGGTATTCCAAATATAGATGAGTTCATCAACAAAATGGTGGGTAATGGGTTCAATGTTGAGAAATATGGAACCTCCCCTTTTGGTGAAACTCAAGAAGTGGATCCACCTGAACCTGAAATTATTGAGAAAATAGTTGAGGTTGAAAAGGAAGTCATCAAGGAAGTGATTAAAGAAATTGAGGTAGAAGTAATAGTTGAAAAGGAGATAAAGGTTCCTGTGGAAGTTATTAAAGAGGTAGAGGTAATTAAGGAAGTAGAAAAAGAAGTTGAGGTAGAGAAAGTGGTTGAAAAGGAAGTTTATGTAACTGATGATGAGGAAGTAGAAAAATTGGCTGTTAATATTGAAACACTTAATCGGAAAATAACCGATTTAGTAAGTGAAAATGGGCAAAAAGAGAAAGAATTAGATAGAAAACAAACTTCATTAGATAACACTATGAAACAATGGGGTGAGGAAGTAACTGATTTAAAAGAAAAATTAATAACATCTCAAAAAGAATTAGACGAGGTTAGACAGGAGTTAGACGAAAAAGTAGACGTAGTTGTAGACGAAAGATATAAAGGTTTTTGGGAAGAAGAGGTAGAGGCTCACGATAAAACCAAAGAAGAGATTAGAAAATTAAAAGATATTCTGAATCATTTAAATGGTGAATCAGATGATAATAATGATATCTACGGTGATGAAAATCGTGGAAAATGGGGTGGGAGCTCTAATATAAGAAAAAGATAATATGGCAACATTGACAAAAGTAAAAGTACCTGAAAAAGCACACATAAGGGTTGATTGGGAAGATTATCCTGAAAATAGAACTGTTGAAGCCCGTAATAGGGTTAAATCATACTTCTCAAAAAAGTATGGTGTTGCACCTACTGCGATTAAAATAAACTTTATCCCTATTATTAAGAATAAGGAAGGTAAACGTATTGATATTAGTGATGGTTTGATTGAAAACATCATGGATAAAGAATACCAAAGAAAATTATTCGCAGAGTGGTTGAAGCGTAATGATATATCTGTTGATTTTACTAGAATATGTAAATTGGATGATAGAATAGAAGAAGAGTTGATGGTTGGTGATACAGAAGATTATCGCTATAGAAGGTGGGAGTTAAAGAAACTATGCATTGATAATTTTTTATCTTATGGTGGCGGCAATACCCTAGATTACACTAAACTTAAAGGTTTAAACATAGTTAAATCAGAACCCGCAAATCAAGGTGGTAAAACAATATTTAGTATTGAATCCTTACTATTCTTATTTTTCGGTAAGACAACAAAGACAGATACTGCAGGTGAGATATTCAATACCTATACAGATAAAAATGAATTGATTGTTTCTGGTGAAATCACTATTGATGGTTTAGATTATGTTATTGAAAGAGGTATTAAACGAAAGGCTAAAAAGAAAGGTGGGTGGACAGTTGCCACTAATTTAAATTTCTATCGTATCCTTGCAGATGGTAACAGAGAAAACCTAGAGGGTGAACAACGTAGAGAGACTGATACCTTAATTACTGAAACTATAGGTAGTTATGATGACTTTATGACAACTATTGTTGCAACAGCAAAAAACCTTGAAGATTTAATTGAAACTAAGGCTACAGAGAGAGGTAGATTACTTACAAAATTCGTTGGGTTAGAGGCAATTGAAAGAAAGGAAAAGGTTAATAAAACTATGATGTCAAACTTCAAAACCAAAATGAAGTCTAATATCTATAATTTGAAGGATCTTGAATCTGAAATTGAGGATAGTAAAAAATTGGTTAAAACTAGTAAAGAAAACATCGTTAAGTTTACTAAAGACTTAACATTAAAAGATGGTGAAATTAAGATAGCCAATAGTAAAAAGGAAAAACTACTAGCTCAGAAGATTGATATTGAAGATGGGGTTGCAGATGTAAACCCACAAACCATACAAAAGGAAATTGATGAGTTAATTGAGGGTGGTGTATCTAAAAAAGGTAAGTTAGATGAAACATTAGAATCAATTAAAGAGATTGGTGAAGTAGATTTTGATGAAGATACATTTATTGAGTTAACCGATGAACAAGTTGAGATGAAGTTATCTATTGGTTCCAATGAAAAGGATATTAACACCAAAGAGAAACAAATTAAAGGTATGAAAGAGGGTGAAACCTGTGGATTGTGCAAACAACCACTTAAAGATATTGATCATACCGAACAAATTGAAAATTTAGAGACAGAAATACATGAAATTAAAAAAACTTTAGAAAAAGAAGATAAAAAGTTATGTGAAATTACAGAAAGAATATCTACCTTTGTGGAGACGAAACAAAAATCTGATAATAAAGATAGATTAGGTTTAGTCAGGGACAGATTAGAAGTGGAGATGGATAGTATGCGTGTGGATGTCAAAGAAAAGAAAGGTATTCTTAAAGATTACAACAAAAACCTTAAAGGGATTGAAACTAATCGTGATATAGATAGTAAAGTATTAGGGTATAACCAACTATTAATAAATCTTAATTTAGATAGGGATGAAATAAATACTTCTATTAGTGACGATAAAAATATTATTAAAAAATCAAATGATGGTATTGAAGAAAATCAATCTCTAATTAAAACGATTAAGAAAGAGACTGAAGTTCTTAAAATATTTGAAATTTACCATAAGATGATTGGTAAGAATGGAATATCAAAATTAGTGTTATCTTCGGTAATACCAATTATTAATTATGAATTACAAAGACTTTTAGATGAAGTTTGTGATTTTGAAATTGAGTTGAGCATGAATGATAAGAATGAGGTTGAGTTCTTAATAATAAAAAGTGGTGTAACCAAAAAACTGAAAAGTGGATCTGGTTTAGAGGCTACTGTGTCTTCATTAGCACTACGTTGTGTGTTAGGAAGAATATCAACGCTACCCAAACCAAATATTATTGTGTTTGATGAGGTTTTAGGCAAGGTAGCAGATGTTAATTTAGATAATGTAAAACTATTTTTTGATAAAATAAAAACTATGTATGACATTATTCTGTTTATAACACATAACCCTATTGCACAGGATTGGGGGGATAAAATAATAACTGTAGTTAAAAAAGATGACATTTCGTCACTAACATTACATTAACAAAAAGTGGAATATTAATTGTTATCCGAGTATTTATAAATAAAATAGTATGAAAAGTAATATTATAAAAAAGTATTGTATAATTGGTTTAGGTGACGTTTCAGGTGTCACTAAATTATTAATTGAGATATCAGAAGAAGAGGTTGCGTATGTGGGCGGAAGTGGTTTAGTTATTGCAACATTCTCATCAGCATTTTCTTTAACGGAAATAGAACAATTACTTAAAGATGAAGAAAAATCTTATATAGTATTTGAAATGACACCTGGTTTTTATTCCGCCAATTTAAAAGACGAAGCATACCAAAATACACTATTTGGTGGTCCGATGGATAATAGTAGACTTTATAGGAATATTGCAGACAACGCATCATCAATCGTAGAAATGATGAAAAACAAAATTGTTGACGGTGATTATGAAGTATTGGCTGAAGAGCCGGATCCTGATATGGATGATATCCTTGATAGGATTAGTGAAGTGGGTTATGAAAAGTTAAGTAAAAAGGAAAAAACATTACTAAAAAAGTATTCAGAAAAAAAATAATTAATTATAAAAAGTTTTATGGGGAACAAAAAATTTATAGACACAAAGGAAGATGGTTTATCTATCTATTTGAAGGATGTAAGGAAACGTGATACAATATCGCAAGAAAAAGAATTAGAACTAGCGATTAAGATTGCTAGTGGTGATAAAAGGGCAATTGATGAGTTGGTGTCATCTAATTTAAGGTTTGTTATTAGCATTGCTAAACAATACCAAAATCAAGGAGTTGCATTGGCTGATTTAATATCTGAAGGTAATTATGGTATGATAACTGCGGCTCAGAAATTCGATCATACTAAGGGGTATAGATTCATATCCTACGCTGTTTGGTGGATTAAACAAGGTATTAAACATTGTTTGAATGAAAATTCAAGAACTGTTAGGTTACCTGCAAATATGATTAACAAAATGTCTAAACTTCGTAAGGAGACTGATTCATTTGAAAAGGAGAACCATAGATCACCTATGCCAGATGAAATAGAGTATGTAGAAGTACCATATTGTACTTCATTATCCACCCCTATTAATGAGGATGGGGATGAGTTAATGGATATGATTAGTGATGATATGTTTGGTAGCCCTGATGATGTGTTGGTAGAAGAGGAATCTTTAAAAATTCAGTTATCTAAAGCTATGGTAGGATTATCTGATAGGGAGAAAGATATTGTTAATTGTTATTTTGGTATTAACGGGGAAGCAATGACATTATCCCAAATAGGGGAAGATTATCAACTAACAAAGGAAAGGATTAGACAAATTAAAGAAAGTGCGATTAGAAAGATAAGGCATAATGTTGATGGAGTTTTTGATTATTTATTGTAATAATTTAAACACATAATTGATTGAAATGACAAAAAGGGGTTTTTTAACCCCTTTTTTTATAGACTTTTGTTTAATAGGGTATTATTTTTTGTTTTAGATATTTATAGAATAGATAAAAACTTAAAATTATGAAAAATATATTAAACTTTATTGATGAATGGGGAATGAGGATAGTTGTGGTATTGACAATTATAATATTCTTAAAGACATGTACCACTAATACAAAAATTGACAAAGTAGAAAAAACATTAACTACTAAAATACATAAAACAGATTCTATCATTAACACCCTACCAAAAAATGTCCTTAACAAAGATGGTTTGGTTACGATAATAAAAGAAACCCCTAACTGGAAAACATTAGAGTTAGAGGAGTTATCAGATAAGAACAACATCCCTATTAATAAGTTGAAAAACGATCATAACGATTAATTATGAAATCTATTTGGAAATGGATTAGAAACAACCCGAATAGGGCTATGTTCCTTGTCCCTATTATATTAGTGGCTGGTATATCTATATCTCACGTTGTAAGTTGGTATGATATGGCAAATCCCATTAGTTGGGCAATATATCTATCAGTCGCTATTGAGATAGGTGCAATGACTGCATTGGTTGCTGCGACTAATAAAATTAAAGGCGGGGTTTGGTTTATGTTTGGGTTGGTAACATTCATCCAAATGATAGGTAATGTATTCTATTCGTATGTTCAGATAGACGCAACGGGTGAATTGTTTAGAAATTGGGTTGAATTAACTGGTCCTGTATGGGAGTTGGTTGGTACTGAGGTAACAGACATCATTGGGTTAAAAAGGTGGTTAGCGTTTTTAGAAGGTGGGTTTCTACCACTTATCTCACTAACATCATTACATTTCTTTGTTAATTATGAAAAAGTACATAGTGAAAAAAAAACAGATAAAGAAGAATACTTTAATAAGAGAAATAAACATATAGAAAAGATGGTTTCTGAAAGAGAAGAAAAAATAGCTATGTCAATTCCGAACGAAAAGGAATTTAATAAACCATATCCAATACCACATGTGGATGACGTGGTAGTAGAAGAAGAATTTGATGAGGATCATACAACTGATATGGTTATGAATAGAATGGTGGAAGAATTAATGGAAAAAAAAGGTCATGAAACTATAGGTGATTTAATTGAAAGTTTAGATCATGCACCTGAAGATGGTGATGTAGTGGAAGTACCAATTAGAGAAACTAAAGAAGAAAGTATTACTGAAGAAGTGGTTAATGAAATAGAAGAAAGTGCAATAGACAATCAAACGGAAGAGGATAAAACCAATGTAATTGATTTACCGATAGACAAACCAATAGTGGATGTTCCGCCCTCACCAATACAAAATAGGGTAGTAAATAATCCACCACCAAAGAAAAAAGCTGGCATAGATAGAATCACATAATGGATATTGACAATACTACATATAAATTAACCACTAATAATTATTTTGATAAGGAATTTGATAAGAAACAAATTATTTTAGGGAATACACTTATTAGTGATATGAAACATGTTAAATGATGGGAACATCGTTTAGGTGGTAAGTATACAAAAACTAGTTCTTACACTATTGATAGGAAGGGTAATATATATGAACATTTTGACCCAAAATATTATTCTGATTTTACTGGTGATAAATCTGTAGATAAAAAAAGTATTTCTATCAGTATTGAAAATCAAGGTTGGTTAATGAAAGATTTACTCAAAGATAGGTATATTGATTGGGTTGGTAATATTTATAAAAGAAGAGTTAAGGTTATTGAGAAGAGATGGAGAGGATTTTCTTATTGGGATCCCTACACTCCGAAACAATATAAAGCCACTTTAGATTTGGTAGAGTATTTATGTGATAAGTTTGACATCCCAGCAAAGATTGTCGGACATAACACACAGATACCGAATATTGAATTATATGAGGGGATTACTTATAGAAGTAATTATTATAAAGAGAAAACAGATTTAAGTCCGGCCTGGGACTTTAAGAAGATAAAGAATAAACTAGAAACAAAAATAGAAAAGAATGAGGTATCAAGGAGATGATCAAACTAGAAAGATGTTAAACATTATTAGAGAAGGTAATGAGGACAAGAAAAAAGGTATGTTAAGGGAGCAAATGGAGTTGAGTGAACCTGAACTTGACCTTGACGTTACTGATAAACTTAAACCTACCGATGAAATGATAGTAACAGGTGAATTTGAAACTGCAGATACATCTGGAGAATCGTCGCAAGTTATGGAGAGAGAACTGGAGGGAGATGAATTAAGAGAAGAACAAGATAAGTTTAGACAAACGGTTCATAATAGAGTTGAATTTAATAAATTTAAATTATACCCTGAATCGCAGAATGTTGAATTCGGTGGTACGTTTACTGATAGTAGAATAGAATGGTTTTATTCTTTAGATGATAGTACTGGTGTTTATATCTCTGCGGAGTTTTTACAATTAAGAGATGAAACTTTAGAGGTAATTAAAAAATTAAGGGGTTATTATAAGTCATGGTCAGATGAATGGGCTAACAGAATTGTTGAAGAGTATAATTCTTCAATGGATAATGATACTGCACCTATGGGTAGTGGATTTGAACCTGGTGATGATTTACCTGACGAACCTGAAGAACCAATGATGTAATGGATTTTAAAAATTTAGACATAAAAACTATATTCATTTTAATATTAGGGGTTGCTTTAGTATTGATGTTTATCTTCGGTGGCGGGGGTAATAAAAATATTGATAATCATGAAGATGAAAGAAAAAATCTTCAAGAACAAAATGATAGTCTATTAAAAAGTAATGGGGAACTACAGAATGAAAATGAAGAGTTAAATGTTAAATTAATAGATATCGGCACTGACATTGACGAAGTTGATGGTAGTTTAAATAACAATAGTAGTAGCATAACTAACTTACAAGATGACAAAGATAAAGTTTCTGATAACGTTCGTGTTCTTAATGCTGACGGTGTTGCAGAGTCACTCAACCTCTATCTCGACAGAAGAAAGAGTAAGGGTAACAGTTAATCAACAAGGGGACACATTAGTTGAGATGCATTATAATGATGCGAAGATACTTCTAGAAGATGTATTACACTATGAATACACAGATAGTTTACTAACTGAATATAAAACTAGGGATAGTTTAAATACAGAGAAGGTATCACTCCAATTAACTCAAATAAACATTCTTACAGAACAAAATACAAATCTCCAACAGATGTTGGATAATTTTGATAGTGTAATTGCCAATAATGCGGCAGAGAAGGTTTTATTAGAGGATACTATCAAACAACAAAAGGAAGAAATCCGTAAACAAAAATTTTTAAAAGTAGTTGGGTGGTGTGCTGCTGTGGTGATACCGATCCTTACACTATTGGTAGTCACCTAAATTAATTCTTTTTCTTTCTTTTCATATATTTATTACTATGGAGAAACCCCACCTTAAACAAATTATTAAAGAGGCTCTCACTCAAACAGATGAGAAGAAGATACAATCTATGATCAAAAAAGAGATTAAACAATCTTTTGGTAGTGATTTAGAGAAGAAAGTACAATCCATAGTATCTAAAGAAATTAAAGGGTCAAAATTTGAAAAAGAGGTGGTTAAAATAAGTAAAGATGTGTTAGAACAACTCTACAAACAATTATGGATGAAGAGAATGTTCTGGAAAAGCGGAATTAAATAATGGAAAAGAGAAAAGAACACTACGATAAATTAATACGAGTTATTAAATCTTGTAAAAATAGAAATCATTTAAAGACTGCAGTTAAGGCAGCAAACCATTTTATGGAGATGTATAAAGTATTAGAAACAGACATAGAGTACCAAACAGCTAAGAAGTTAATAGGTTTGATGAAAGTTAAGTGTAAAGTTGGTAATTCGGAGGATCATGTTACTGAAGACATCAGTAAAGAGTTTAAAGTTGAACTTGGTTTAAGTGGTGTGCCTGAATTACAAAGTATTAAAGTTGAAAGTGAGGAGATTGAAGGTGGTGTTGCGGATGATAAAACACCTAAAGATTTGGCTAAAAAACACAAAAGAACATTAAGAGATATTGCTGATGAAATTAATATAGGTAAGGAAGTAGAAGGGGAACACACTAAAAGTAAAAAAAAGGCTAAGGAAATTGCTATGGATCATGTTTCTGAATTTCCTGAATATTACTCACATGAAGAACATGGTGTTTTGGCTTCTGAAAAAGCTATGGAAGATGAAATAGAAGAGTCTACAACTGCTGGATCTAGTGGTGCATTTACGGGATTATTCAACGGTGGAGGAAAAACCCCAATTAAAAGAACAATACATAAATCAGATGTGCCAGTTACAGTAAATGGTTTAACTAAACCGATCGGTAAAATGAATTCATTTAGAAAAACTGAAAGTAAGGTTTTCAAAAAGAATCAGTTAAAAGAATCTAATGTTATCACTAAAAAAGAAATGTTAGAATCTACTGATGGTGGTTCATTCACACCTTATGATTCACCGGCAGGGTGGGGTAACAATGAATTTATGGGTACTAAAGGTAAGAAAGGTAACGCAGTACAGAAAAAAGGTGCTGTACCTAAAACTTGGGATTACGATACTGGGTCAAGTACTTATGTTAAGGTAAAAGAAAAATGTAAAAAATTCCCATATTGTGTGCAAGATTCTAATGCAATTGAGACAAGTGATACACCTTTTAAGGAAAGTGAAGAGAATGAAAAATTGATTGAAAGTATATGTAAGAAAACTGGAAAATCAAAAAAATATGTTCATTCTTTAATTAATAGATATTTATAAGAAAACAAAGACATGAATAAGAGATTTTTGACTAAAAATATAAAGATTAATACCATTAGTGAAGCGGAAGCTAAAGCTAGAGGTTTAGATGTTACGGATAAAGTGAAAAAGGAATCCAAAAAACATAATGATGAAGGGTTGAAAGATGGTTATACTAAACTGGCTGATTTATATAAATTTGATGAAGGTGAAGATAATGCTTTAAAAAATCCACCTAAGACAACAAGAGAGGATGATTTAGATGGTTATGAAATCGCAGCCAAAGGTGCGGGTAAAATGCAGGGTTTAAGGTATGATAATGAAGATACAGAAACTTTCAAAGCATTTAATGATAGATTAGATGCAATAAATGATACTTCTGAATATGATAAAGAATTCGGAACTCATGATGGATTCGGTGAAGGTAAGAAAGAAACCAACACCTATGATGAGTTAAAAGAAAAAGGTCAAGAATATAAAGATTACAAATATGGTGACAAATATAATGGAAAAACTATTGATAAAGATGAATATATTGAAACTCCGAAAGTAAGAACAACAGTAAAAGAGAATACTATGAAAAGAATGAACTACAAACAAGAATTTAAAGATGAACAACATATGCTATCTTTAATACCTGAAAACTACAAAGTTGATGATCATATTTTCCTAATGTCGAATGTTAACGAAACATATCAAGTTAGATGGGAAGGTGATGCAGAAAATGGAGAAGGAGTATCATTACTTTATAAGAATGAAGAAAAAATTAATGAATCCAAAGAAACGATGAAAAAATTATTTGATTATAAACAATCTAGTGTTGTTGGTAAGACAAATGACTACATCAATGAGACAGTTCAGTTTCAGAAAATGATGGATGTATTAAGAGAAGGAAAACAATAAACTTACGACCCCCAATTTAGAAAGACCTCATCAAGTAATTGATGGGGTTTTTTTATGTTTTAACAATATTTATAATTAAACGAATATTAAATGAAACTCAAAAATATATTAACAGAAACATTGTTGGATACCCTTCCAATGAAAAAGATAGATAAGCTAATTTTAAATCTTTTTCATAATAATCCGCAAAAGCTTAAATCTAAAGATATTATGGATATTTCTACTAAATATGCAGTTAGTATAGATTTAGTATTAAGTTTATATGAAACATATAAGAAATATAGTGGTTTATTGTTTAGTGAAGAAGGTATAACTAAGGTAGAGAATTATGATACCACATTACCTGAATATAGTGAAATATATAAAACGTTGATATTTGAATATATAGAAAAACATTATTTAAATAAAACAATTATTGAATCAAATGGTATCAATGGTACTGTAGAATTTGTAGAAGATGTTAATGCAATGATTGAAGAAGAAATGGGACCTGAAGTATGGATAACAAAACAATTAACGGGTGAATATGAAGGAACAGTCACTTGGGGTGATAATAAAGGTAAGAAATATATAACAGATGATGTTGGCATAAATGTTGTATTATACCTTCAAGTGACACCTAACGATAAAGGGTATGGTTTTGATATGATGAATCATAACCATGAGGCAATGGGTGATTGGATGATTAATCACGAAGGTATGAAATATACTGATATAATTGCTAGTGGTCATGTTAAGGTAGGTTTTCTAAAACCACTACAAAATTTCAAAGAAGAAGAAGTTAAAAGATTTGTTGATCAGTGGATTAATGTTAGTAAAAAGATTATTGGTAGAAATATGTCATTGATGGAGAAGTATGAAGATTTTATTGAACATGGTGAAACAATGTTTGAAGGTTATAATAAAAAAAGAAAATAAATTTTAAAGATGAAATTAACAGTAAAAAGATTTGCAGATAACGGAGAAACAACATTAGGTATATTATATATTGATGGTGTTTTTGAATGTTTTACGGTAGAGGATCAAGAACAAAAAGGAGATAAAGTTAAAGGGGAAACAAGAGTACCTAATGGAACTTATGATGTTAAATTAAGGGCTGAAGGTGGATACCACAACAAGTATACTTCAAAGTATGGTAATATGCACAAAGGTATGTTATGTATCCATAATGCACCAAACTGGAAGATAGAGACAGATACCCACAATTTCCAATATATATTAATCCATACGGGTAATACCGATGACCATACGATGGGATGCTTACTTGTAAATGATGCGGTTAGTGGATCTGCCTTTACTGGGTCATCTAGTGTAAGTGCGTATAAAGATTTCTATCCAAAGGTAACTGCTGCAATAGATAAAGGTGAGACAGTATCCATTGAATATGTGGATATAGAAGAAGGAAAATAAACACTATCCTTTAATCCTTACCATTAAACCATATATTTATATTATATGGATAGAATTAATACGATAGAATTTTTACGATATATCGGAACACCACTCACAAAAGAAGATATGACATTGTTGTATAGGGCAAACAATGTAAGATATGATAAATGTGTGTTGTTCTATGATTTCATAAAAACATTAAATCTATTGGTAGTTAATACCTATTTGGGTGATGATGTTACATTATCTGATGAAGATATAAAAAAACACTTCTTATGGTGTTTTAGAAGTGTTATTGATGGTTTTAAAGGAGAAAATATTATATTTGGTGGGTTAGATGATTTAAAAGAGTATTTCTACCATTTCTATAATGAGTTGTTTTATCAATGCGATGATAAGGATGAAATTTTAAATAAGTTAAATAATCTAGCGAATTTATCTTTTGATTATAATAGAAATAAAACTAGGTCAGATATGGACCTTCTACTAGAATTATATAAATTATTTGATAAAAGTTTGAATTTTAAACTAAAAACGTAGTTTATACTATTTATTTTAAAGAAAATAAGTTTTATAGTTGATATATGACAAAAGAATTTTTTGAAATAGTTTTAGCAAAAATGATCAATGATAGGGATATGGTTGAGTTGGATATGAGTAATCTATTTAACATTGATATCCCTTCAGATGATAAATCTGATAGGTTTATTGGGTTGGTGCAAAAATTAACAATAATAAATAACAATATTAAATCTTTAACTGGAATGATTCCGGAAGAAGTTTTAAACAATCCTCAAACAGAGGAGAATAATAACAATTAAATAATTTTTTTACAAATGGAAAAATTTGAAGAATTAAAAGCAAAAGTTGCTGAAATTGAAGCGGAAGCTGAAAAATTTTATGATAAAGGTAACAAAGCTGCAGGTACTAGATTAAGAAAAGGGCTGCAAGAAATTAAGAATTTATCACAAGAGATTAGAGTTGACGTTTCAGAGAAGAAAAAAGCTGAGGTAGTAGCATAATCATTACGATATTATGGTAATAGATATAGTTAATAAAATATTACTTTTCATGTTCTTTGCTAGTTCATTGAATGTGATTAGGAACATATTCTTCCTTTCTCGTAGTTTCTATGAAAAAGAGAGATTTGTTTTAGAAAAACAACCATTACTATTTTTGGCTATATCTATTGCCTATATCTTAATGTGTATCGCTAACGGAATAACCATCTAATAAAAAAGAGAGTTTTATGATGATACAAGAAAGGTTAAACGATTTACGACCCTATGTGACAGGTATTAGATTTGTCAAAGATATGGGTGTTGTAGATGTTGTTTTAAAAGAAGGATGGGATGTTTATGAATCAGATTCGGTTACTTATAAACCAAGTCAGAATAATAAAAACTATTTTATGTTTTACCCTGTGGATCAAGGATCCAATGACTTTGATATGATTTTAGATCATGTGGAAGGTATTATAAGTGGTAACATGGAAAATGAACACAAATTAGTTTTACTTAAAGCTAAGATTGAAGAGTTAAAAATGTGGTTTAATACAAAACCATTAAGTGAGTTAGAAAGACTCAAATTTATAATTGAAGATATAGAAGAAGTTAGTTTAAGTGATTTAAGCACTTCAACCAATATAGAGGATAATGAACCTCCACCAACACATAAAGGTATTGAATTACCACCTACTGATGAAAAAGTAGAAGAAGAGATTGAAGAAACAGAGGAAGCCTAAAAAAACTTTCTCTTTTTTGTTTTAGGTGATATTTATATTATATGAAAAATAGAATAGACGAAACAAACAATATGAGAAAGTTAATGAGTTTACCATTAATCACCGAACAAAAAGAAAATGTAACTGATTATGATTTAAATAATCAAGAAGTAAATTCTAATTTTGAAGATGAAATTGTTACCTTATTAAACAAATATTTAGGTATTAGTTTTACTAATAACGCTGGGGTTAGTAATGATAATAGAGTTTTTATCTATAATAATCTAATGAAGATGATTAACCAAAGGTTTGTACCATCATCATTAAGAGTAGGATCACATGGTAATGAGTATTATACTAATAGACCTGAAGAAATGGCTAGATTCTTAAATTCTATTGGGGTCAAAGATTTTGAACTTAAAAGTGTAAATTAATTACCTAAACGCTCCACCATCTCTTCTATATTGTGGATTAACCATACACAACCACTAGCCAAACAACCATCCAAAAAGATTGCTAAAAATGGGTTATCTAAACCATTAAGTGAGTTAGAAAGACTCCAATTCAAAATTAAAGAAATAGAAGAAGTTAGTTTAAGTGATTTAAACAACTCAACCGACACATAAAGGTATTGAATTACCACCAACTAATGAAGTTGAAAAAGAAGTAGAAGAAACAGAGGGATCCTAAAAAACTTCCTCTTTTTTTTTGTGGGGATATTTATATGGAAAGAAATTATTATGGGAAGATTAGCAAGAGAAAAAAGACTTCTAATGGAGGAGTCTAATAAAAAATTATTGGGTGAGTCATTAGAAGAACAAATAAATCTAAAAGATGATAGTACGAGTATTAATGCAGAAATACCTATTGGTCAAAATGATATAAATACGTTAAAACAAGCAATAGGAAATTTTTCTAATAACCCTGAAGCATTATTACCTATAGCTTTGGCTTTCGGTGGTGGGTTATTAATAACATTAATAACACAAATAGGTGTTAAGGTAAAAGATAGAAGAATTGAGAAGATTTTAAACGCGCTCAATATAGTATTGGAAAATGAAATGAGTGATGAAGAAATTAAGTGTCTAACTAATAGTTTATCAAACGTTGGTTCTATAAGGAGTATGAATAGTAAAAGAAAATCTGAAAAAGTTATTTATTGGATGAGTAATTGTATTGGTGAAGAAAGGGCGACAGACATCAAAGATAAATTTGACGAAGCTGTTAATAGAATCGGTGAAAGGGAAGGTGATGAATTCGCAACCACCAAAGATAGAATGGAAAATAATCGAGAAGATCGTCATACTAAACGTAGAGATAGAAAAGAAGAAAAATATATGAATAGAATAGAAAAGAGGAATTAATTCCTCTTTTTTTATTCCTCGTAATTATTACTTCTTTCTAAATATTCTTGAAATGTGTGTATTAACCATACACAACCTGAAGCTAAACAACCATCTAAAAAGATTGCCAACCACATATTATCTAAACCATAACTAGCGAATGGTGAAAATTGGGTAAATTTAGTTAAATGTGCACCCAAAGATAAAAAGATACCTGCCCAAGTAGGGAAACACATCATACAGGAAAATAATTTCCCAAAAAAGTTAGGGGATAAATCAC
>JAAHTH010002260.1_pt1 | contig 15182 bp, 9 predicted proteins | sample 6116091 | NCBI WGS metagenome assembly JAAHTH01 (sample SAMN13939990, study PRJNA603662) | sponge metagenome | isolation source: marine sponge | host: Mycale hentscheli | place: New Zealand | collected 2006
TTGCCAACGACGACAATGCTTCGCTCTTGGAAGACGCTGGCCCAGTAACGGTCAATGTGCTGGCTAACGATTCTGATGGAAACGGGGATTCCCTGACAATCACCTCCGTTAATTATAATGGCGACGGTACAGTTTCCCACGACGGTGCAAGTATCAGCTACACGCCGCTGCTCAATTTTAACGGTAGCGAAACGTTTACTTACACAATCAGCGATGGCAAAGGTGGCTCAGACTCAGCGACTGTCACAGTAGACGTGACTCCAGTCAACGATGCACCAGTTGCCTCCAATGACGACAAATCGACTTTGGCTGGAAATGCAGTTACGATTGATGTGCTGACCAATGACTCAGACGTGGACGCCGGAGACGTTTTGTCCATCAGCTCGGTTTCCAGCCCTGGTAATGGAGTCGCAACGATTAGCGGCAATCAGATTGTGTACACGCCTAATCAGAATTACAGCGGCTCAGATTCGTTTACCTACCTCGTGAGTGATACTGCTGGAGCGACAGATACTGCAACCGTAACTGTCCAAGTCACCCCGATTGTCGTTCGTGCCTATGCCGATCTGAATTACGCTGATGGGATGATTTACGGAACAGTAACCAGCGGCTCGATTGTCGATACGCATCAAGCTGGAGCTGGACAACAAGTCCTCACAGAAGTTGCAATTGATGTTGATCCAGGCAAGAAGACAAAACTTGGAAGTGCACTTGAATATCATTGGGCCTTTCCGGGGCTTGACGGCGCCACGTCGTTCAATGTTGCGGCAAATCAGTTCAGCAACGCTGATGATAACTTCCGGTTTGATTATTCAACCGACAGCGGTAACAGCTGGACAACACTTGGGACCATTAATCAAACTACCAGCTATCAAAATATCACCGTCGATAATTTGTCAATCACCGGAGATGTTCTCGTGCGAGTGATCGATACGGATCGATCACCAGCCAATCGAAGGTCGACTCCCAACCTTGACTCGATTGTCATTGATCACCTTTACTTTGAAACCGCACCTGCTGACCTGCGTGAGAAGGTGACCGTTGTCGCAACTTCTCCAAATGCAGTCGAAAACTTGGCAAACTCTGGAGAATTTACGATTTCGCGGGAAACAACTTCCGGTGATATGACAGTTTTCTATAGCGTTTCCGGATCGGCAACTTCTAACGTCGATTTCGTCGCGCTCACAGGGAGTGCGGTGATTCCAAACGGTTCCAGTTCAATTTCAATCAGTGTGAATCCAATCGATGATGCCACATCTGAAGGTGCTGAGACGGTTGTCCTCTCGCTTACCGAAGACGCAAGCTATGACTACCAGGTTGGGTCATCCAGTACAGCGACTGTAACGATTGCAGACGACGACATCCCACCTTTCACTTATGCCAGTTCTGAAAATACTGTCAAAGGTAGTGTAGTTCAAAATAGTTACCTCCAAACCCAAGGGGATGACAATATCGTTGAGACGATTCAAGAACGAAGAGAAGGAAATCGTCGAAACCGAGTGACCTTGATGGATCATCGCTGGACGTTCTCCGGAGTCGACAGCGCTATTAGCTTCCATGTTGATGCCGCGAGAAGTGCCAACACTGAAGGAGATAATTTCGTATTCTCCTACTCAGACGATGGTGGCACAACTTGGGTTGAGATGGTCGAAGTGAACAGTTCCCAGTTCAATACCTATTCGGTCAACCTTTCCTCGCCGATTTCGGGCGACATCATCGTTCGCGTTGTCGATACTGATCCCGCAACGGTCGGTAACAGCAGTCGAGACACATTAAGTGTGGATCAAATGTTCTTTAGCACCCAGCCCGTTGGCTCGTCAGCCTTTACCCTCGGTGGATCGACTCCAACCGCTGGCAACCGACTAGACGGGCTTGCAGGATTCCAACCTTTGCTGGCAACGGGACAAACACCGCAATTCTCGCTCGAGTCGTCAGGGCCGATGAGTAAAAACAACAACAGTTTCGTTATAGCTCATCGAGTAAACTCCCAACCACTGGATCAGTTTTGGGGCGATGCCTCGAGTGATGACTTGTTGAATCTCAACGATAAATCAAACACGGAGCCGTCCGTGGATCTCGATGATCAAACTGATTTCACTGACATGTTTAAAAGCGTCGATGATGCATTTGCTGCCAACCTAAAATAAATAGATTTCAACAATAACGCCGGATACCAGTCCCTGGCTCCGGCGTTTTTTTTTGCTACGTGGTTTGATCTCTAGTCAGTTTTCCTCGGAAGCGATCTCTACCTCAAACCGATTGTCAATTTTTTTAATACTCGCTTCGGGTGTGTTATTAAATTTCAAAGGCTTAACTCCCGGCAAGTGATAACAGTGATTTTCTTTTAGCGTATTTTCACCCGTCAGATGAAATCGCAACGGACTGCACTTAACGCCTGTGATCACATTCTCCTGCACCAGAATCTCTGAACTCCCTTGATCCATAAAGATTCCATTACTTTCAGCCCGACCGTGATTTGCCGGAATATTACTTATATGGTTACCCGACAGCACCGTGCCCGGCTGCCGACCAAGTGTATAAATCCCCCCGCCATCTGAAAGCTCAAGCATGACGTCGTGGATACGATTATTGCAAATCCTGTTTTGTTTACACCCGGATGACTTGTCATTCCATTGCCACCCCACCGAGACTCCAGAGTAAGGCAAATTAAAAATCTCATTGCTGATTACCAGTGTCCGCTTCGCAATTCCAACCCAGACGCCGACGCTTCCAAATAGCACCTGACCGCATTGCGAAATCTGATTGCCCTCAATCGCATTCCCATCACAGACAAGCGATCTACCCTTTGGATCTTTCCGCGTCACCGTTTCGCCAACCATCACACCGCAACCACCAACATCATCGATCTGCGAAGATTTAACAAAGCAATTATTAGTCTGCCTTCCTAAATAGATTCCTCCGCCGCCCAAATGTTTGAAAGTCGATTTCAAAAACCCACAATCCTCTGCGAAGCTTAACTCGATGGCAGCAGGCAATCGCAGATGACTCGATTCGGTTTCAGTATTTAGTTTCCGAAGATGAGCTGGAACCAGTCGATTCTCAAAGTAACTTGCCTGAATTCCACCGTACCCACCTGACGGGAGCGGGCAGGAACTATACGAAAAACAGATCCCGGAAAACTGAACTCCTCGAACCGGTTCTGCTTCAGACCCCCTAACTCGCACCAGTGTTTCCAACCTTGGCACCGTCATATTCATTTGGTTAGGATTTCCATCTGCGTTTAGTACGAGTTGAACAACCCTCTGATCTCTATCAAAAAAAAACTCGTTGGGTGAATTTAAAAAAGATCGACTATTTTCGAGAAAAAACCGGGGGTCTTGTTCGAATCCGTTAATTCGAAAAAAGTCATGCGGGCCGCCAACTCGCTCAGCCAGCTTAATTATTGAGTCTTTCAAATTGATCTCTTTTACGCGCACCCGTGAAATTGACCAATCGTGCAAAAGTGCCAACTCTATCTCTTGAATATTTTCCGCAGGAGTCCATTGGTCAGAATTGAATTCGAACTCGGTTCGAAAATCCCCAACTGCCCGACGCACGCGAAAGTATCCAAAATCGGGATGTCTCGCCCGAATCCCTCTTTTTGAATTAATGAACAATTGACGCGGGACCCACAACTTTTCCTTACCGTCCACTCGCATCAACTCCTGCCTTTGCTCCCGCCAGGCGGCTTCCCAAACACCTCGACCATTCCTTTTCCAATTGCCTAACTCGACTCCGCCACTAAATACAACTCTTGCTCCGGGAGCAGCCTGATAAGTGACTCGCAAATTTTTGGGAGGCGAATCTTCCAAGCCAAACTCAAGCGTTTGATTTAATTGATAAATGCCCTCCGCGATTCGAACCTCCACGTTACTCTTAAGGCCATCCAAAATCATTTGCCGCACAATTGTCTGAGCTCGTCGCACCGATCTAACGGGGAATTTCGCAGAGCCATCCTTTGAGTCGTCTCCTGTCAAACTGACAAAGACTTTTTGTGTATCCCCGAAACTTACATTCAGCAAACAAACGGCGACGGCAATCCACATTACGATGGCAAAGGTAATCGATTTTAAAACCGTCATAACGATCGTTCCAATTCGAATTCAACGAGACAATTTCTATCTAATTTCTGACCTGGCTTACAATCAAAATCTCGGGACTTCGCTTAGTCTTCGCCTGAGTCACTCTGTTTCCCAAATGCTGAAATCGAGATGACTGAATATTTCTCAGTTAAGAAAATTGCTAAGCAGGCTACCGCGACTCCCCCCAACAAATCCACTCCATAATGCCACGCAAAATAAACGGTGCTTATTCCTGTCAAAACAGCAAACAGGGAAGAGACGACGAGAGTCAACCTCGAGAACCGAAAATACCACGCCAGAATAATGACATGCGAAAAATGAAGTGACGGGAAAGCCGCAATGTACATCCATGGCAGAACAACGGCAGTTGCAGGGTTCTGGCTAATCTCATTTGTCGTTTCAAGTAGTTTAACTTGGGCCTCATGCGTTACCGGGGAGAGATTCTCGCATGTGGCAGACTCGAAAATGAAAGCAGGGCCATAGGCCGGCAATAAAAAGTAACTTAACACACCTATAAAGTAGCCGACTAAAATTGCGGTCGTCAGCTTGCGCGCCCGGGCAACATTCCCGGCACAGGCCAGATAAAGAATCGAGACCAACAAAGCAGGCGCAAACGCAAAATAAATAAAACTGAAAAAATTGGACGAGGTCTCCGGGAGCAACTGCCTCGCAATCAACCAGCCATCCTTTCCGAGGATCCAGCGATCAATTTCCCTCAGCCAGAGATCATTACGATCGTCCGCTCCAATCAAGACTCCCGTCTTAATATGCGTGTAAATCCACGAGCAAAGAAAGAACAAAAACAAGCTTCGAGCAATACAAGAATACACTTCAAGCCGAGAATCCTGAGTTTCAGAGAGACTCGTTTTTTTTCCAATTATATTGACCAGCTCGCGGCCGAGGACGAGACCAAGCGTTGCCGCCACAGCGACGATGATGAGGTAAAAACAAATTTCCAAATAGATCTTAAAGTCGAAATTAATCGCTACATTCCAGCGAATGCAGAGCAGTAATGCTACTGTCAACATCACCAGACTGACGGTCCAGTCGAGCGGTAATCGCATGCTCCATGACTGAATCGCTAAACTCGATTCTTCACTATTGGTTGATCTAGTTTCCATCCCAGTTTTAGATCGATCTTGTTGAGTAATTGGCAGCCCGCAATTCAAATGCGCGACCGTGACATTCTCGGCGATCGCACTTGGTCGCTGATTCCACTACTTAGATTTCATTGCCGACAAAGTGCCGCTGGCTAACTCATCTCCTGCATCACTGAAGACGGTCAATGAACCCTCTGCCTTGTCACTCTCAAATTCTGCTTCCACTTCGATCGTGATGGACATCCCCTGAAAATCGACGGTAATGTCGAACTCTAACTCTTTGCCTTTGAAACTCAAATTGCTGAACTCTTGACGCTCACCGTTTGAGATCGAAACTCCAGAAATCCCTTCATCCGTTTGTTTGAATTCCCAAACAACTTCATTTCCGCCTTGCGGCATCTCAACCGAAACATCCCAAATCCCCGTGATATCGATCTCAGAATCTGAAGGCTCGAAAGGAGTCGCATCTGCATCGAGATCCCCAATTGCGTATTGAAATCCAGCCAGGTAATGTTCCAGAATCATAGGGTTGTAGTAAATTTCGTCCCGATGCCCGAGGGAGCAATAAAAGATGCGCCCCTCACCATACTTGTCGATCCAGCTAATTGGATAATTACCATCTTTTCTTTTACCTTTATTCAGTTTCTTAAACCCTGGATCGAGTGTCAGTAGCAACCGACGATCTGATGGCTTGGCAGTATCCGCTCGAAACTGATAAATCTCGTCAGTGATGGTGAACCCTTCGCCGTTAAATACTTTATTCAGAGGGTGGCTCGCATCGAGCAAACGAATGGGAACCGGTTCATGCCATGGGTGACCGTCAAACGCCCCCCCCATCATGTCGTTGTACTCTTTCCAGTTCTTATAGGTATCCGTTGCAGAGTGCGTTCCAGCCAAACCCTTACCTCCACTCACAAAATCAACCAAACTCTTTTTTAGGCGTTTCTCCCTTTCGAGCGCTTTGGCTTTTTCCACAGGATCTTTGGGCATTGGTTTTGGAAGAAATAACTTTCCAGTAGTATTCAACATTATCACAGCATCAAATTGCTTGAGTGATTCTGGTTCAAACATCGAATCATCTTCGCTATGCACCGCCTCAAATGCACCCGTTTTTTGACCCAGCATCACGATAGATTTAGCACCAACGGGAATCGAACCATGGCGAAAGCCACTTGTCTTAGAGAAAACTAAAACCTTTCGCGGCTTCTTCGGCTTTACCAAGGAATTCTTGGGCACCGCTTTTTCGATTTTCTCAACGACATCTGGCTTTACTTCAAACAACTGTGCGTGACTCGCATCAGCACTCAGGAGTAATAACAGCGTTAGAACGCCACCCAACAAAGACCGCATGCAAATACAATTCATCATGTCTCTCACTAAGGTAAACCAGACTCTGTCATTCAAATCCGTCGCTCTATGTTAACCTTCCGGCACTCTCGAGGGGAGACCGTTCCAAGAATTGATATAATGGCTCGAGCGACCAAGTGAAGCGGCCCCAATTTCTGGCGACTCGATTGTGTGAAGCCGGAAGGTCAACGCCACCCCCTTCAAATGGCCGAGACGAAACCAATTATTGAAGCAAAACTGCTCAGAATTCAATAAAATCTCTAACTTCAGGAGCGTGGCGACTTCGCACCGATTATCTTGGGGACGCTGACTGCAGATTAAATCTTTGCTAGTCTGAAAAAACAAGGTTGCTCATTCTAAGTTGCCACGCAAAGCCATAGGATCTCAAGTGAACAGTAACGCCCTATTTGCATCGCTATTTTTCTCGATCATCGCTCCGGTCCTTTCAATTGTCGCTGAAGACAACGAAGCTTTTTGGAATTCTGTTTATAAAGACAATCATGTCTTACAAATTGAAATGAAGATCTCACGTGACTCATGGGAACAGATGCAACCCCAGCGCGATAAGAGTGCACGCGGAAACGGACGGGCAGATTTCAACAATGAATTTAATTACGCCAAAGCCAACCTCACAATTGATGGACAGCCATTCCCCGACGCTGGTTTGAGATTCAAGGGAAACTCATCGTACCGATCCTCTCGAAGAGGCTTAAAACGGCCTTTTAAAATCGACACCAATCGATTCATCAAAGGACAAAAATTGCATGGCCGAACCAAACTCAACCTTTCCAATGCATTCCTTGACTCAGCTTTCATGAAAGAAAAACTAGCCTATGGACTGTATCGGGAAGCAGGTCTACCAACACCCCAAACAGGCTGGGCCAATGTCGTCCTTTCGATCGAAGGAATTGCCGAAAAAAAGCCACTTGGCATCTATGTCGTAATCGAGCAGATGGACGAGCGTTACCTAAAAGAAAACCTCCAAGGTGATCCTCAACAGAGCCTTTTGACGAAACCGGAATCGCTTGACGATTGGGAGTACCTGGGAAACGAACCCGATGCTTATCAACAGTACAATATCAAGTTTGGGAAAACCAACACACAAACCATCCAACGCTTCATGGAAACAATGAAGTTAATTCACACAGCTTCCGACCAAGAGTTTGCTGAAAAAATTCAAGACTATGTTGATTTGGAAAGCCTCGCTGGGTACCTAGCGGCTACGAGTTTACTCGCCAATATCGACAGCTACATCGGCATGCCTCACAATTACTACCTATTGCTCAACGACCCGAAAGACAAACTGCAACTACTTCCCTGGGATGTCAATGAAGCCTTTGGCACCTTCACCCTCTTTGGGCAGGCCGAGCAACTTGCTAATTGGGAAATCAACCGCCCCTGGATTGCACGTCGAAAATTGTTGGAACGACTTTTTGAGACAGAGACGTTTCCCAAATTATATCGCAATGCACTCACCCAATTAATGGAAGAAGCATTTACCGAAAAACGAATTTCTGGACAAATTGATGAATTCAAAAATGCACTCACACCAGTAATCCAAAAACTGGGAGACGAGGCATTGGAATCTTTTGAAATGGGAATCGAAGGGGACGATCGAGGGCGGAACTTATCCGTCGAGCGTAAGACGCTGGCGATCAAACCATTCGTAAGGCAGCGAATAAAGTCGGTTAAAGCGCAACTAAAGGGAACAGAAGAAGGCGTCTCTCTGTCGCGACGACGTTAATCTCCCTGCGTTTTACAAATGTAAATGTCGCCCCAGGGTAAATACGCCCCCGTTCATTCTGCGTTTAATTCAACCAGTCGCTCACGTGCACTCGCCAATGCTTCCATGGCGATTTCAAAATATTCTGGACTGTCCTCCTGTAGGAGATTTTTCAGATAGAGTTCTGGGTCATCAACCCATTGCTGAAAAGCTGCCACAAACAGGCCAATGAATTCATAATCACATATTTGCAGGGAACGAATGAACGCGCGATTCGCCGCTGGAAATACAGAACTGGGGACGTCGCTGATCGAAGACAACCCTAACAAGCCCGCGTAAATAACAAATTTGGCATGACTTTCGAGCATCTTGATCGCGAACTTAATCGCTCCTTCGTCAACCGCCGCCAAACGAGCGAGCGCGAACATCGCCTTGGCTCGAATCTGATCGTTCCGATTTTCAAGCAACAAATTCAACTCATCCACGACTGCAACACTTGCTTTCTTCATGGAGCCGGCAGTATTAATGGCATTTAAAAGAACCGCAGGATTATCGGAGCGAAGCTTATCAAGCAAAGCCGATAACTGACGTGTATCACCATCACTCACCACCTGTAAATAACGCAGCCCAATGATCTGCTCACTGATTGATTTCTGAGCGACGGTCTCAAGCCAGAAATTTTGATCCTGCTTTAATTTTCCAGCCTTACTCTGGTGAGGGCGGAAAAATGAGTCATTTTGTTTTGACAGGTATTTCAGTGATTTCTGCGCTGGTTTTTTAATTACCGCAGGGACGGCATCCAACCATGACAGGGATGCCTCGCCACGAACCCAGGCTGACAGAGCGAATGCATAAGCGAGGTCTTGTTGGTCAAGAAAAGGACGCGGGAACGTCTCCCATTCCGTCGTATCCCAAAATAAACCTTTCTCATTCACCAAATTTACCTGACTCAGCGGCACACCCAGACCTACACCCACCACAGCCAAATCAACAAATTCAGGCAGGTGTTGATATTCAAACTCCCGCTGACATAAAAGGTCTCGAACAACGTGATGCACAACCGCAGCAGCGGTTAATACAGGCTCGTCGCTTAACTGCGTCGTTATCGTTATCTGTCTTGTTTCCGGATCATATTCACCTGGTAAACTACCGAGGCCTTCACAAGTTCCGCCGCCTCAGCCACCGCCACCTGATTTCTTCAGCGTCTGCGGTTCAACAACAATCTGAATATCGGCAACATCGAACGACAAATGGCCGCCAGCAAATTCAACGATTTGTTCGGGAGTTTGAAAAACCCCCACCAGAGAGTGAAGACTTTGATAAGGCAGGAGGAATTTCTCCACACCCAAACACTCCCCTAAGCGCTGAAGAGCGTGTTCAATTCTTGCCTTCTCCATGTCGGGCAAATTGGGAGCGGTTTTAAAAAAAGCCATAATTACAAGCCGTTGAGATTCTATCGAAAAGATTGAACATACAGAATTTCATCGTTCATCGCGAGTTGAATCGGACGATGAAATCGGGGCATTACTCGAAAGATCCCCAGAGACCCCGGTAATTTCCATCCGGCTGTTCGTGAACCCAATTTTGGCCACAATTGCTGCATTGGTAATAGCTTACATTTAAACCGTAAGAAATGGTGCCGGCCGGTTCATCCGTTAATTTTAAAAACTCGTGGTTCTTGAGTTTGATAAATAAACTGTAATCTTCTCCTGCCGACTTAAACGCACCCGTTGGCATCACATCACATTTCTGACAAGCCATTTTTTCCTCTAGGGGAGAGTGTTATTCAAGCAGCATCGCGATTTAAAAAACTAGAGATCGTGTGGAAGGGAATCAATTCGGGCAACTAAGACCCAAGGCAGCGCTTTAAATCGGGCGAAAACCAGCACGTCACCTTCGTCTTCTACAAAGCCCGAAGTCGTCCCTTTTTTTGCGTGTGCTTCGAGTTCCGGGATTCCCAACACACCTAGTGCCTTCGTTTTATTTCCGCTCGTCGAAAGCGCCGACTTTTGACCCTTCTCTTCTGAACTAACTAAGACCCTACCTGAGTCATCTAATAACCACGTCTCCTTCACCCCGGCAATTTCTGGGATGTCCATCTCATCAATGACAGTATCCATTGAAATATCCAGACCGTCCACACCGAGTAAATTGCCAGATCGATCATAGATTGGCTGATTGCAAGGCATCAAATACCCCGGCCCAGATGCATCAGGCTAAATATCTCCCCACCCCCCCCCCCCCCCGCGCCCCGCCCGACCGATCCTAGTGTGGCTGTTTCCCAGGAATCAAATCCCCCGTCCCAGATGCATCAGGATAAATACCTCCCCAGATAGCACCATGCTTTGAAACAACCGAAACATACCACGGCCTCTTTCGGGGATCGTAATCAGGCGGGTATTGCTCATTCGCGGGATAATTGATCATCACCCCATTCTCAAGACCGACGTAAGCCCAGTGAATGGGAGTCCCCTCTCTAAGAATTGCGTCCGCCTCATTGTTTTCTAGTTTGCTCGCATCAATGCGGGCGCTTCGTAAAGCCGCATCTCGAAGAACGTACTTGAGTCCGCCTAATTGGAACACCTGATTTTGAACATCAGACAACTCGACATCAGGAGCCAAAACAACAACACAATTATCAAAACTCGCGCGCTGTTGATAACGTTGAACCTCAACGAGATCCTCCGGAGGATTCGTTCCTTTTAGATCTTCAGGTTGATATATCTGAGATGGCTTAGCCTGCGCATGCTCAAGCTGTTCCCGACTAGATGTCGAAATCCCCTCCAACAATCCTTCCACCCGAAAAAGCAGGGAATCAAACTCATGCACTCGCTGATTCACCTTCGAAACTAAATCGGCAAGCGTCTGCCCCCGGCTGGACGAAACACGTTCGGCCTCCAGACCTCGATACAAGCTGACGGTCGAAATAACCGCAGCCATAGAAATAATAATTAACAGTGTCGACATCACAGTGACCGGATGACGCTGCACCCGACGCCATAAAGACCGAACCAAATTATCGGGTCTTGCGTGGACTTCTTCACCGTGGACATACCGTCGCAAGTCGTCGGCAAACTCCTGAACAGAGGGATACCGATCCAGAGGATCTTTCGACGTCGCCCGATTTACAACTGCTTGCAATGCAAGCGGAACTAATTCGCTTTGTTTCGCTTTGGGAAACGAATTGCGAGCACCCGAAGGTACTTTATCCAACAATTCACTCATGTTTTCTATTTCACGTGGAGCCTTAAATGTGAGCATCTCAAACAAGACCATTCCCAATGAAAATTGATCACTCTTCGGACCCACACCTTTTCCAGCGGCCTGCTCCGGAGACATATACTTTGGCGTACCCATCATGGCACCCACTTGCGTTTTCATCCCTTCGCTACTGGCCAAAATATCAGCCGCCTCAGATTCTTCCCCCAATCCACTGACCTTAAATTCATCATCCGGTTCATCCAGCAGACGCGCAATCCCCCAATCCATGACGTACACCTCGCCATAGGCGCCAATCATCAAATTATCTGGCTTCAAGTCGCGGTGGATCACTCCCCGGCTGTGACTGTAAGAAATCGCATCGCAGACTCGTAAGAAGTGTTCAATCCGACCAGTCTGGCCGTGCCGTTCATGATCGTAATCGAGCGTACCCAATGCCGATGAGCATTGTTTTATATATTCCGCGAATGTAATTCCGCGGATCAACTTCATAGTCAGCGCGGGACTCCCCTGATCCGTTTCCTCCAAACCATAGACGGGAATCACATTTGGATGCGAAAGCTGAGCTGTGACCTGGGCTTCACGTACAAAACGTGCTAACCCCACATCAGCTTCGCTAGAGAGGACTTTCACAGCAACTTCTCGATTCAGCATCCCGTCGCGCGCGGCAAATACCTCTCCCATTCCTCCCTTCCCTAATTTTGCAACGAGGGCAAAACGCCCCTGAAGGGGACGGATGGCATCTGCTGACGCTCCGGCAAGTTCCGCCAAATTCTTATTTGACGTATCATCGAGTCCACGTACGACCGTTACCCCATCAAGATCACCAGGGGAAGCGGCAAGCGTTTTTTCGGATTCGTCTTCGGTAGTACTCACAAACGGCTCATTTTGTACTGCGGGAACAACAGGGTTGTCAGAAACGGAGCTCCAACGTCTGTGAAAAACATAATAACATTTAATAGCGATCGCCACTCGTCAACATCACCTCATAGCAAACGCCGCATCAACCTCATAGTCGATAATATCGAAAATGATGCAGAAAAACATCAATTCGATATTTGATTTAGAGCCAAAAGCCGTCCCCATCTGTCGATTCAAGATTAATAGTTTCGAACGAGAAACGCTCCTCTTCTAATCTCAAAAATTAAAATTAAGAATATGGCTGATCAAAATAGCTCTTCAACGCCATCCGATGTAATTTCTCAGGCAACTGCGACAGACGCTGGTTCTTTGGAGGTACAGGATCGGCACACCCATCCAGAGAAAGATTCTAAATTCGCACTGTTGTTCAGCATCTGGTGTGCAATCGCAATTCTGCTGTCGGCGTTTCTGGTCTTTCAAATACAGCCCGTCTTTTCAAAGATGATCCTCCCCTGGTTTGGTGGTAGTCCGGCGGTCTGGACAGCGTGTCTGATGTTTTTTCAGCTGACGCTCCTTGCCGGTTACGCCTACGCCTTTACGATCAACCGTTTACTATCTATCAAAGGGCAAGCAATCGCCCATCTTGCGCTGGTTTTCGCCTCATTACTTTTTCTTCCAATCATTCCTGCAGATTCTGCCAAGCCAGTTGATGGTACCTTCCCAATCCTGCGAATACTCTGGGTTCTCATTTCAACGATCGGTTTGCCCTACTTCTTGCTCTCTTCTACCGCGCCCCTTTTTCAAGCTTGGTATGCAGCCAAACTCCCTGGAAGAATCCCCTATCGTTTATACGCGCTGTCCAACGTAGGCTCACTTGTCGCCCTGCTGAGCTTTCCATTCATTATTGAGCCAATGATGAGCAGTACATTACAGGCGTACGCTTGGTCCGCAGGCTTCATCACGTTCGGAGTCTTTACAGGACTAATGACCATCGTTATTTTCCGCACCAATAACGATCCGCTCATCGCTGCGACTGAAGCTCGCTTACCCGCCAACCAAGAAAACGGCGAATTCAAAATTACCTTAAAAAATTGGCTGGTCTGGATTTCACTTTCTGCGATTGGCTCCTTCGCATTACTCTCTATCTCCAACCACCTCACTCAAGAACTGACAGTCTCACCACTGATGTGGGTCCTGCCGTTAAGCCTATACCTCATTACATTCATCATTAATTTTGATCGTCCCCAATGGTACAACCGCCAAGCCTGGGCACTCGCAAGCCTCCTAGGTATTTTCGCTTTCGCCTCGCTAAAAAATGAAAAACTAAATGAGCGTTTTGATGCGCTATTTAATAACCTAGGTATTGAACTATCGATCGCTGACTATGAGTACGATGTCATTGTGCAGTCTAGCTTTTCATTGGCTTCACTGTTTTTCATCTGCATGCTTGCACACGGTGAACTCGTTCGAAACAAACCGGCGGCTAATCGCCTCACCAGTTTTTATATGGCAATGGCAACCGGAGGAGCTCTTGGTGGCATGACCGTTGCTATTCTTTGCCCGTATTTGTTCACCACATTTTTTGAAACTCCACTGACCTTGATTCTTGGACTTGCCCTCACTCTATGGATAATTTGCCAAACTGGATTTCACAAAAAACTACCGGCTGCCACGGGCACTAGAATTGCCTGTGTTGCAATTGGCCTCTACGTCTCGTTCATCATCCTCAATTGCGAGTGGAGTGGAGTGAATAAGGATACCTTTGCCCAGTACCGGAATTTTTACGGAACACTTCGTGTCGACACAGAAAACATTGGCAACAGCAAACTTCTCGGCCACGGACTCTACCATGGAAATACTTTTCATGGATTTCAGTTCACAGATTCGGAACTGAGTACTCAGCCCACTACCTACTATGCCCACAGCAGCGGCTTGGGCGCAGCCTTCCAACACCTTAAGAAAAACAACGAATCTCTACGTGTCGGCGTTGTCGGCCTTGGAACAGGAACCACCGCAATCTATGCCCGGGAAAATGACTACTTTCATTTCTATGAAATTAATCCGGACGTGATTAGTATTGCCAAGAAAACTTTCTCGTATCTCAAAAAGTGCAAAGGAACAGTTGAGACAACGCTTGCCGATGCAAGAATCGCAATGGAGCGAGAGGAAAACCAGAAATACGATTTAATTGTCCTCGATGCATTTAGTGGCGATGGCATTCCAGCACACCTTTTAACCGTGGAAGCTTTTGAAGTTTACCAAAAACACCTCGCTCCAGACGGTATTGTCGCAGTCCATATTAGCAACCGCTATTTGAACCTCTTCCCTGTGGTCGCTGGAATCGCAGGCCATCACAATCTTGAAATGGTCTACATTGAATACCTGCCCGATGATGACAGTGGGATGGAGGAAGCATCCTCCGACTGGATCCTCCTAACCAACAATCAAAAATTCATCGAGGATGAAGAAGTCCAGGAACTCTCTCAAGATCCCCGCAACTGGTACAGTCGGCCAATCAAATGGACTGACCAATACAGCAATCTTATCGAGGTCATGAAATAATATACTTGGTGCCAGTTTCGACGGCACCAAAAGCGTTAGACCATTACGCGGCCAACCGGCCTGCTCGCAATAGCGATTCTTGACTAGCGACAGTGTTCACCATCACACATTTTTGAACACGAGCAGTTGCAACTGGGAAAAATCTAACACCCACCACGCTCAACTCCTTCCCCAGCCTGCCCTGCCAAACGCCAGTAGTTGTTAAATTAACAACAGTCGTTATTTTATTAACTGGCGATAATGCCCATTGGGCAAGCTGACTCCTCACAGTAAAAACTTTTACCTTCG
>JAAHTH010002266.1_pt1 | contig 15174 bp, 4 predicted proteins | sample 6116091 | NCBI WGS metagenome assembly JAAHTH01 (sample SAMN13939990, study PRJNA603662) | sponge metagenome | isolation source: marine sponge | host: Mycale hentscheli | place: New Zealand | collected 2006
ATCACCAACCATTTTCTCTGTGCGTATTTCTCGCTCAAATAAATACGCAAATTCAACTGAAACTTTTGGATTCTTTTTGATTTGTAATTCATTTGGTAAAGGTGAAACTTGAATTGGTATTGATTCAATCACATCAGGTAAAATCTGATATTCAGTTTCAACTATTTTTGTTTCAACAGCAGCCGAAGTTTCTTGATGTATCTCAAAGTTTTCAATCACACTTGAACCGTTTGGACATGATATCTTGTCCATTCTTTCTTTCAAGGTAATTTTTGATAACTCTTCAACTGGCAAACCATACATTTCAAGAATTGGCATGTTGAGTTCATAAACAAAATTTGAATTCCAAATGCGACTGACATTCTGAATTTTCATTCCTGTTTTCAAATGTTGTAAATTATTTCTTGTCTCCATCACAGTATCAATTTCAACCTCATTTTCTTCAACCATATCATAGAGGTTTTCACTACTCACCGAATGAGTTGTCTCAATATCCATTGCGAATTCTAATATCTTTCCTGTTGGTAAAGTATCTCTTAAGGATAATCTTGGTCTCAATTTCAAATAATAATCTTTGATTGGTTGATTACCAAAAACATCAATTGGTTTTGTTGCGTCAAAAATATAATTACGATTGAAGATGATTGCTTCATTGTGAATATCAAAGGCATCAATATTGCTTTTTGTCTCAAGTTTATATGATTGAGAAGAAACAACAACAGACGCCGTATCTTTCTCTTCAAATTCTTTTCTTAGATTTTCAATGTTGAGCCAATGAATTTCTTTTTCACTTTCAAGAGGAACTATATCAGGTAGCTTATGATGTTCAAAAACTTCTACCTCAATTGTGTCTGTCTCTCCAATGACATCAAACTTGTGTTCATGCTCAATAATAATTTTTGTTTCTTGCAATTTACCTTCAATCTTATGCGGCATGGATTCAAGCAAGTTCATAATCAATGAAGTTTCATTCTCAACAATTCTTGCTGTTGGTATTGATTCTCTTATATTTTCCCATATCTTTTGATCGGCAACATTCATATTTCCAATCACTTCATCAAATGGTATCTGCTGATTTACATCTACACATTTCCAACGGTCAGGTATATGTCGATGTATTTCAACTTCAATTGGATTTTCATTTAACTTCATAAACATATTCTTATAAGCAAATGTTTCAACATCAATTACATTTTCAAGAAGTTCGGTCTTATGCTTCTCTCCTTCCGATTCAACATAAATCAAGGCTTCTCTTTCTTTTAGAACGGCAGAAGGAGCAAATGTATCTGTCGTGTTGATGAAAAAACAAACTTGATTTGTGCTTAACTTCATGAATAAATCTTCAACTACATGTATTTGATCGTATCTTTCTGTCAAGGTTGGTTTGATGTGTTCAATATTGGTTACATTATAAATTGAATAATCAATTTCATTTGCACTCACTGTTGGAATTGTTTCTTTCATGTTTGCTACAAGTCTTCCGCCGACCAACTGAGAAATAGGAGCATCTGGTAGAATATCACCATTTACATCAAAACATTTATTTCGATCAAAGATTACTTTTTCATTGATTATATTTGTTTTGATTTTGAAACCTTTCATCTTAACAGGAATTTCAAAGCCTGTAAAGCGGAACATTTTAGTATCATCAAGTGCTTGAGGTATTTGACCTTTCTTTGTATCATTCACATTTAGTAAATACATCACTGCTTCACCAAATTTGACTGTATCAATTCGACATCGATTTTCATCAACCGTGAGTGCTGGATCTTTTGCACGAATCTCAGAGATGTTTGCGACCTTTTGAACAACTTCTTTTAAAGAAAGTGCAAATTTAGCTTGGTCTTCAGGTCTTGCCAAGTCAAAGAATGCCATTTGAACATCACCCCATTTCATTGGTGCTGATGTGTGAGGTTTAATATTATCTAATGAAATTGTGTAAATGAATCCATTATGATCAATTTCTGTTTTACGAAAAGTTGATAGCTTATTTTTGTTAACTATAGAAACTGGAAAGTTGATTAGATCCTCATTGACTGTTCCGATATAACTAATTCGATCTGCATAGTTCATGCTATCTGCTGAAACCTTTTGATATCTTTCATTTGTTGCAAATAAAACAAGGTCTGTTCCTGGTGCTACTGTGAGAGATGCTTCATCGATTTTTGTTCCCATCTTGTGAGGAACAACAACTTCATCAAAGAAAGCTGAGATTGGTGCGTGAATATTCTTCAACACCATTCGATCAAGAGCAGGCACAAAGTTTGACGTCATTGCCTTTGCGTTTGTAATGTGATGAAGTTTTCCGTGGAATCTTTGTTTATGAATCTTCTTCAGAACCTTCCATGTAATCTTACCAGTTTCTTCAACATGAGCAATCATTTGTCTTGGTTTTAGATTTTGAAATTGAACCCAACCATCTTTTGTATAAATTTCAACAGTGTTACAGAAACCATGGTCTTTGAGGTCAGATGTTGCATTACCTACAATCACAGGTGTGCTGTAAGCATCATCTCGAACAATAATCACACCACCATAATTTGAAGAGTTTGACATCTGATAGCTTGAAGAACTGGTTGTTCTTAGGTTTGTGATTGGTTCTTTACCCAGTTCACCAATCGCACCTGTTCGTTGACGAATCGGAACTGTTCTCCAGTTTGCTTGATCTTCCAACATTTTCACAATTGTATAGGATTGAACTGCTGGAACTAAATCAAACATCATCATTTTACCATCAACCATTTCTTTTCTTTTACCTAAAGTTGAATTGATAATATTCAATCTTTGGTAGAGTTTCATATATTCTGGACGATAGTAATAATCACGGACTTTTTCTGGGCCTTCTACATTTACAAAGTCTTCAAGATATTCTTTAAATTCTTCATCAGCATAATTTGAAATCACTTGCAATAAAAGTTCAGGTGGAACGTATGAGTTGTTTGGTCTAAATTGTCTTTTGTTTTGTTGATCCCATCTTTGTTGTAAGGTGTTGACTGTTGTTAATGCTCCTGTAGGATCTGACATTGGACTAAGAGTTTTATATACGGGATTACCATGTTCATCAATATGGTCAACTTCTTTGTCTATATAAGACATAAAGTTGTTTAGATTGAAATGTTCAGGTATGGTAATCACATCTTCCCAGAAATAATGAAAGAGTTGTAAATCTGTAATTGTTCTTTCAAGCTCAATTTCTTTTTGATTTGATATTTCAGGACTTACATTCTCATCATATTCAATTTCAATTTCAGGTTCAAGAAGAATATCATCACGTTTCATACCAAAATAGTTATCTGGTTTTGCACTTGTTTCAATCTCTGCTTCAACTTGTTCAGCAATTGTTTCCATCAAGCCAAAGTTTTCAACTTCAATTTCAGGGAACTCAAGAGCGTTAACTCTCATCTTCATTTCGGCTTCAAACTTGTTGCGGACAAACATAATGAAACCAGCAGGATGTAATTCATCCATCAACAATGGTTCAATGTTACTTGCCTGAACCTTAGTTCGTATTTCATAAGAGAAACTTTGATAATAATAATTATCTTGAATATACTTGTCAGCAGAAAGATGACTACCACGGTCAACATATTCACCAAACTGTTTATACATTGCCCCGTATTCATAGGCCAATGTAGCCGGTAGATTGTGTGCTGCTCTTGTCCGGTCATAAGCTATTTGCTTAACAAGACCTTCTATTTCAATACTTTTGTTTCCATCATCAAACCATTCCATTAGCTGGTCAAAATTATCAATACCAATAAAACCACCAAATGAATATTTTTCTTGAGTGTAATCTGTTATTTTAGACGGATCTAATTTTAATTCATAGATACTGTAAATCTTTTGATAAAATTCATTATAACTTTGATACTCTGGTAGAGTACTTGTTTTTCTCTTAATCACTTCTTCTTTAAAGACAGGTGCTAACCCTTCACCGCCAATCAAACCAAGTTCTGATAATTTCAACTCAGACACGCCTTGACCAAGAACAGAAGTAAGTTCTGCTGTTTTTTGTAATGATGTAATCTTTATGATTTCTCTTGAGTCAATAAACTTTATATTTTGTTCTGCTTGAATCGAGCCATCTGCTAAGAGAAATGTAGAACTATCAGAGTATGCTGTATTTCCAACCACCCTTACTGTAATTGAATTTGAATATAATTTTATTTGGTTATTATCTTGTATGATTTCAGAAAATTCAAAATAGGTTTCATTATCAATATAATCTATCAGTTTATCATCAACTAAGGTATCAATAGCAGTATCTGGGTAAGTTAGATTTCCTAATGTATAATCAAGAGGCTTGTCAACAATGATTTGAAGAACTTTAAATGATTCACTTAGTAATCCAATATCAAGTGTTCCTGTTTCATATTCTTTTACACCAATACAAAAACCTCTTCTTCCAAAGATTTCAATTATTGTATCTTGTGAAACGTAAAGATGGTCTTCTTTATTGACTACAATTTCAAAATAAAGAAAGTTTTTAAGTGTATCAATGTTGTCATTTGAAACTGAGGCTTCTGGAGCAAACTTATAATTCATTCCGGATTTTTCAAATTCAATCTCAGCAATTGAACCGATATCTACAACTTGTGCTGCGGCGGATTGAAATGCTGCTGGAGTGTAAGTATAAACACTGTTAGTTTCTGCGGCAACAAGACTCTCACCAATTACTCGATCCCAAATGTCTACGATTCTTTCACTTGAAATTTTATTGATAACAATTCTACCAGCAGAGTCAGAATAACTATTGATCCAATCTGTAAGTGCTTCATTCGTATTGACTTTTGAAACTTTTGCTTTTGCTGTAACGGTAGCACCTGTAAAATTATTGTTGAACTCAATTTCATTACCAACTGAGTAGCAAATACCTCGATGTTCTGGAATGATATTAGTAACAGAATACTGTTCTGTTTGAATCACTGTTCCTTTACCATCGGAACTTATGCTACCAAAGCGAAAGCGATCCTCTTTCATATGAGCAATACCGCCGTCTGTTGGTACAACACCTATTGCACTTGGTAGGATTTTTGTTCTTAGGATTTCTTCACCCGTAATATAATCAGAAGCAATGATTTCTTCATTTACGTCAAAGTTACCGTTAACAAAAACTAAATCAAGAAATGCTTTTGTAATACCACCAATGCTTGTTGTGTTGACATCACGAACAATTGCGGATGTTTGACTTCCTTCTGCATAAATGTTTGCAGATTTCATTTTTTCATATCCATCTACCATTTGAATCTGAATCCATTGACGAACACGATAGTCACTATCAGACAATCGAAGAATATCTACCTTAGGATAATATAATTCAATCTCTTCGTCAAAGAAAATGCGAAAGAACCAATAGAAGGAATTTTCAGAACCTTTATTTTTATAGTAGTCAAGAATACGTTTAGTAAGAATATTTGGATCAACTCGTCGAAATACACTGGCGTCAAGAGAAACGTTTTTGCGAAAGAACTTTTTGAATAAGTTCATTGCCATGTCATAACAAGTATTGTCTTCTACATGTTGAATATAATTATAAACATTACTGTAGACGTTTTTTACTTTATAGAATTCACCATTTTTCAAATTGAAAAGAACTTCTCTTTTATAAAAATTATTTGCCTTTGTTTGATAATCAAAATAAATTCGATCTGAACTAACATTTTTAATTTGAGCTTTACTTTTTGAAAGAACACCATATAAGGTGTCGCCAGCACTAAGTGTGCGATTGTCTTCAAGAACTAAAACAGTTGATTCAAGAAAATCATAATACTGCTCAAGAAACTTAACAAATTGAGGATATTGTTCAAGAAAATGTGAAGGTAATTGACTTTCAATCAAATCTTTAGATTTCATCGATTAACTTAGCTATTTGTGAGAATGCCGGTTGCGGAAACAGAAATATCTTTTTGAGTAATAATCAATATTTGATTCATTGTTGGTCGTATAATATAGCTATCAATTTCAATATCAAATTTTATTTCTGAAGAACTATTTATGATGTAAGTTGGAGAAAAGTTCTCTAATCGTATCAAACCCTTTTTATAATCAATTGAACCGACATTATCAACAATTGAAACAGTTAGGTCTTTTTCTTCATCTAAAACACGATGAATCTCTAATTTACTGTAATCTCTACTTTCTCGAATCATACAGTTTTGAATTTCATTTCCATTTGAATCAAGATAACCAAACCTTGTTGCAGTAAATGTTCCCTGTCGTACACGATTATTGAAATTGATTTTATATGAGTTTGGAACTCCCGTAATAATTTTCTTTGTTTGATATATGTTAATTTTTGTATTTGTTCCAATGAAATGCGGATTGAGTTGATCAATCAATCTTGAAAGTGCTGTAATTTGAAACGAGTTATCAAAGCGAAGCAAATTTTCTTGAGCAAAGCCAATGATTTCGCTTTCAACCAATGAAATAATTTCTCTTGCAGTATTCTCAATGTTTTCAATATCAAACGTAATATCGACATCAAGTGAAACATAAACATATTCCGGATCAACAATCTTTGGGACGATTGAAATTACATTCAATGTATCTAATTTACGAGTAATAGTTTCTTTCTCACCGTCAGTTAGAAAGTTTCTTCCTTTTGGTTTGATGGCGCAGTAGACAGTTCCATACATTGGTATTTCATTTTTCTCTCCACCCCATACAGAAATACTATCAATGTAAGGAAAATGTTTGCGAAGAAGAATATCATAGTCTTTTTCTGTAACTGTGCGATTCTGACTGAAATACATTTTTCTTGCATTTCGGCGAACTTGATCAACATCTTCTTTATCGCTACCCTGAGCAGAAAATTGAGAAGTCTGAATGCTTGGTTTTGTTGGTAATCCATTATCAACTTGCATTTCAAAAACAGAAAAATCATTCCCCGATGCTCCTGAAGTTACAAGATATCTCATTTCAATCACATTATTGTTTTGAATTTGTTTACCAATTACACCATCACCAAACATGATCTTATAATAACCATCATAGTCTTCTTCAATATAATATACTAACGAATCTTTGTCTAAAAGAGAGATATCCTCAACTCTTTCATACTTGTCTCTTTTATTTGCAAGAGCATTTTCTCTAACAAAAACAGAAAGATAATCTAAGTCAACATCTCTTGATGCAATTGTTAAGTCAATTTCAAGCTGAAGTTGATTAACTGTAATTGATTGTTCTACATATCTTCCTTGAATTAAGGTAACTTCAGTAGAATAGTTATTTGATTCGCTAAAGTTATATTCTTTTGCAGTAATAAATGGTAGTGTATCTCCGTTTTGATTTTTTCCTACAAACTTTGATTCAGTATCCATGTTGATAATATATTGAAAAGCAGTCACTTGAGAGAATGATAAAATAACTTTTGCGTTACTTGCTTTCTTTGAATTTGCAAGATAGCCCATTTGTTTTGCAATTGATACAACATTTTTTCTTTGTTGTGCTGTATCTAAAAACATTTCACTTGAAAGTTGATTTAGATAGAAGGCATTGTATTGAGTATTATAGGCAAGAAGATCAACTAAAAAATTGAGACCAGATGCTTCATAATCATAGTCACCAAATTCTGAGTTATTTTTAACAAAGCTAAGAAAGTTTTCTTTTGCTACTTCAAAATCAAGTTCATTGATTCTTTCTGAAGGGACTTTAGACATTTGATTATCTTATTCTCTTGATTGTTTTTTGATATGTCAACACTCTTTCTGGTTCTGATTTTAAGCTATAGCTTAAATTGATTGTCATATTATGTCCTTCATTGTCAATTGAAAGGTCTAACAGATTGATTCGCCGTTCGTAATTATTTATTTGTGCTTTAATAAAAGTTATTAAAGAATCTTTCATCAGAAAGTTATTCATTTCAAAAAGTCTTTCTTCAATACCAATACCAAAATCACTATCGTATAATTTCTCACCAGGTCTTGTAAAAAATAAATGAGTCAGTGCTCGACTCACTGCAACTGATTTATCAACATTTTTGATTGCTCTTGAAATTGGATGAGCATTGAACTTTAGGTCTATATCTTTAAAACGTTCTGCTTCCATTATTTCACTCGATAAAATTTGAATTTGTTTCCTACTATTTCAAATGTTGTTCCTTCACCAAAGAAATGTGTGCTTGTTTTAAAGTTATTATAACCTACAACAAAATAGGGGTAGAACGTATGATCACCTAAGTGTTGTTTAGGGATTTCAATCTTTGCCGTAAAAGTTTTTTCTATTAGCTGGCCAAATTTAAACTCTTCAGAATTGTCATCATTATTATTGATATAACCTTTTTCTGTAATCATTCCTTGACCTGTTCGATATAATTTTCCATCCTTAGTCTTTTTGATCAATCCAGTGAGAACACGAATTTTCGATAATCTTGGACGATTATATTTATCATCGTCAACGTAACTTCCAGAGTTGATGTCTACGAACATTGTAAATTCAAGAAGATATGTTACATTCTTTGTTACTGTATCGCCTTCTTTTTGTTCTTCTTCTTCAATTTGAATTGATAATCCTTCACCTGAACTACTTGATGATGTTAGGTCTTTTGCGATTACACCAAAATAATTGTCAACTATATTTGCTTTATCAATCAACGCATGAGGTCTTGTTGAGCCTGGTTTATATGGAGCAATTTTAAAACCATTTGAACCGACTAAAGAAATAAAACTACCATTTTCAATTTCTTCTTTGTCATAAAAAGGTTGTAATGTTTTGATTGTAATGTCTTCTGGCTTTTTACTTGGAACATATCCAGTAGTTGTTGATGATTGAATGCTACTAAACTTCAAATCTTTTTCTGAATCAGAAACATTTCGATTTTCAATTCTTTCATTAACTGAGTTTCGATCAATTGCTGTAATTGGTTCTTCTGATACTGGTTCCGATCCATCTTGATCGACAAGGCCCATGTTCTTTGCTAACATACCAACAGGTCGAAAGGCAAATTCTTTTGGTAAATATGTGACAAAAACTTGACTAAAACCAAATTCATTTGAAAGGTCTCTCGTTGCTCTTGAAAGTTCTTCTTTGATACGAATCATTTCGTGTTCAAATTGTTGTATAACAAGCAGTTTTCTTTCAGTCTGATTATTTGTGCTCTAATAAATAAATTTATTTTCACCTTTTGGTCCTGGTGGTGGGTAGATGTTTGCGATGTTGCTATAGTCAGGATCAACAGGCTTGATAAGTTCATAAGCAGAACTACCTAATTTCCAAACTGAATTTGCCATCAATCTTCCTAATTGTTCTAAGACAAGTGGACCAGCAATCAATCCACCTTGAAAAATTTCAGAACCAACAATTTGATTTGCTAAATTTGCCTTTTCAGTTTGATCAATACCCCAAGTATCTGCGTCAAACCAAGAATCTAATTCTTTTGTAGGTGGTTCTTCATTACCATACTCATCATCAATCTCTTGAATAATCTTGTCAATATCAGCAGTAATCATTCCTGGATTGTTTTTCTTTAACAATTTCAGTTTAGCAACTGACCTTGCAATGTTTGCATTTGCAGATGGTTTGAAAATCTGTTGTGGTGTTGGTGGAGCATTACTATAGTCTGTAAGATAACTTGTAAACTTATCATAGTCTTCTTCTTTGACATACTTTGCCCAAATCTGACCGTCAAACTGCAATGAAATCTTAAGTAGGTTGATGATGGTATCTAACATATCAATCATACGAATCAAATCATTTTTCAAACCTCTCAGGTCGTTAATCAATTCTCCAAAGTTGAAAAGATTTGTTTCAAATGTATTTCTTGTTCCTGCTACATAGTTCTGAAGTTGTTTGATATTATCTGTGACACCAAATAGGTCGGTAAATGAAGTACCAAACCAAGTGCCCTTAGCATCAGCTTCAACGCCTCTTGGCATATCTTCAACAATATAGGCTTCACCTAAAAATTCTGATTCGTTAAAAATACCAACTCTTTGTGTATCATTGAAGTAATCATAGTCTTGTTGAAATGGTGCGACAATAGCATCTGATTTTGTTTGTATCTCTTTGAACTTTTCTAATTCGATTTGAAAATCATAGATATAAACTTCTTGTGCCATTGAATCTGTTTCATTTACTCCCATTGTAAATGAATTACCCCAATGATTATAAAGACGGTCAATGTAACGGTAATACATTGTTGGCGTCTGCTTCTCTTCTTTTGATTTTCTTTGACATGTGCGAATAGTTGCACGATTTTCGGCATCAAATTTTGACGCTAAAGTTGATTCCCAGTTGTCACTACCAGAAGGACTTTTCATATTATCATATTCATAATCACCAAAAAAAGGCAGAACAAAAAATTTATCCTTAAGATTTCTATCATAGAATTTTGTATCTTCATCATAATGCATTGATTTTTCAGGCACAAGATTTCTTGAGACTTCAAGACCTTCTAATTCTTTTGTTGTGATGAGCCGAATCTTCTTGACTTTCTTTGCTACAAATTGATTACGAATACGAAGAAAGCTTCTTTTTTCAAAGAAGAAGGAAAGTTTTGAAATTGCTTCAGCAAAGTCTGCCCATGACTTTAGATTTTGTGAAAGATTAAAACCAAAGTAAAGAAAGATTCCTTCATACTGACCACCTGGTTTTGAAAGAAGATCCATCTTTGCTTTTAGGTCTTGAAAGTTTGAGTCAAAGTATGGCTTCTTTGTCTCACTGGTCAGTTGAAAAAAGTCAGTGTTTTGATTGTCTTGAACGTATTTGTTATTCGCATTTGCGTCATAAATAGCATCTAATCTTTCAATGAATCGAGTGCCTTCGTCATAGAATGCATCACCAGCATCTGTTGCATAATTTAGATTGTATGGCACATTTGGGTCATTGAAATCATAGAATTTTTTATACGCATTCTCTGCTTGTTCTGGTAAAGAAGTGACAGGAAGTGACAATCCATTAGCATCTTGAAAGTCTGGGGTAACGGTGAGAGAATAGATACCCATTCTCAATAACATATCCAGCTGATTGTAGATTGTTTGGTAGATATAGTTGACAACCATTGTCATCAAACTCTGAATACCACTATAGAGAATACGAATGATTTCAAGGCTTGTAATTGTGAAATCAAATAATTGAATGATTTCATCCTTATACATTGACAAACTTTCATTGATCTTTTCTAAATCTTCAACAGTACTTCCTTGAACAGCAGGAAAGATTTCAATCTGTTTCCATTCGGTATTGATCGCTTCATACTCTTCGCCTGTGAGATTGCCAGTTAGATTATAAAAGAAATCTCGATAGTCTTTTCCTGATGAAGGAAGTTGTTCTTTGTTAACGTTTGTTCTTTTTCTTTGTGTTTGTCTCGGTCAGTTTTTCTAACAGTTTGATATAACTCTGAAGATTTTCTTTGAGCTTTTCTGCTTGCTCAAGTTTCTTTTGATTAGTCGCATTGTCGTTCATAGATTTCTCCATTTACAATCATTGGTTGAGAATCTGGTGAAGTTGTCACATTTGGATCATGGTCATCAATATCTTTCTTTGTAATCTTCTCATATTCATGTAAAGTGCTTGCTGATAGTCTTGTCTGTTGAGCAATACCATTTGGATTTAGATACCAAATAATAAATTCAGCAATTTTCAAACACAAGTTTTGAGGATTACCTGAATCAAGTCCTTGAAAGTTTGTGCTATTGTGTGCTATCCATTTATTTAAATCATATCCATTTGCTGTAATTGCACTGTTAGCAGTAGCAAAACTTCCAATGATCCGATCAACATCTGCAATTGAAGCCGCACTAATTCCATGTTTGCTTAAAGCATCTGCGTATTCATGGACACCTATTTCATTTGGTCTTTTGTCTTGTAACTTTGAGGAATCTTTACCAGATACCGCTTTACTAAAAGATGCTGTAGTTTCACTACCAAGTCCAGTTCCACCTAACAAGTCAGGCATGATACTCAAATCTGTTGGAAACATCACGTCATAGATGCACTCGTCTTGTTCTAAAATTTTCTTATCACTATCTTTTACTGTTTCATGACCAACTGTTTTGATATTATAGTTATGGTCATCTTTACTTGCAGGATCCTCACTCAATTGTTTGAGCATCAGTTCATGAAAGATACCAATGTTTGTTTCATATGTCAAGCGAAATAGATTTGGTATGTAATAGCGATTCTCTTTGATCACTCTTGATGCTTTGATTGACTTACCTGTTTTGATTTCATTTTCTAAAAAAGGTTTGTCATAGTGAAACTTTTTACCAAAGACACGAAAGCGATTTGCATCCACAAAAGGATAGTGATATTGTGTGTAGATATAAGCTAATGGATCTGATGTGTCACCAAAGTATTTTGTTGCGGGATGCATCTCAACTTGTTCATCTTCAAATTCAGACTTATATGTCTTCATTTCTTTCACTTCAATTTCAATTTCAGAGTGATAAGTATCTACATAACTCTCACCCATCAACGCAAAAAGAAATTGAAAGATACCACCAGTGATTAGATTGAAAGTCCAGTTAGTAGTTTTAACTATAAAATCCAACATACCGTTAAGTAAATTGTCAATTTCTCGCAAGGCACGTTTGATAGGATTATAAAAATTAGGAAAACTTCCAAAAACTGGAACTTTAATCCAAGACAAATCAAGCCAACTGAAATAACGACCTATTTCACCTTCAAAATTAAATATTTTACCAGGGTTAGGAATAAAACTCTCCGGCGAAAGTTCACCCCGACGATTACCACGAAAGAATCCTTGAGTATAAATTCGCAATGCTCTTTCATGAGGTTTGCGATTGATTCTTACATGAAACGTCTTTGTTGCTTTTGCTCCGTTACCAAAGTCAAGTCTACCAGTTGAGAAATGTGGATTATAAAATTCATAAAGAACCGGATATTTTGAATTGTCGGGAGTAATTGTATCATCTTTTGATTGATCGTCAATATCGCCAATCCAAACTTTACCCCAAGCATGTGTATCATTTGTTGCTCTACGATTCAGACTACCAAAACTGACACCAGCATCTGACCTTCCACGGTCATTGTTTGCTCGAACTGTAATTTCAAGTTCAACTCCAGTTTGAAATTCTTTTTGAGGATCACCCCAAGCATCAGGCTTTTTATCTTCAACTAAATCTAAACCACTTGTTGTTGTTGAATCATAAAATGTGTTTGAAAAATTTCCCCAAACGTATTCAGTAAAGACAGAAAACTCTTGTCGAAGGTCATGATTGTAAGTGATACCATTTGAATCATCAGGTACAATAAGTTGATCTTTATCTGAAATACCATATTCGGCAAGAAACTCTTCTAAATCATATTTTACTTCTGAAATTCCACGGTCACCAGTTGGACTGTCTTCCATATCCATATTTGTAAATGGATTTCCAGTTCCTTTAAGTGTTGCTTTACTACTACCTGGCGTGATATCATAGTTTGATTGTGTTGCTGAAGAAGAACCAGGGTAATTGACAGCCTTATATCTTGCTATATCACCTTTACCTTTTGATGAACCGATTGCACGAAGCACCATTCTTTCAGTTTCTTTTGGCTCAAATCCACCAAACTCAAAAGGTGCCGGTGTGCTTGCAACTGTACCATCAACAGAACGTGTCAAATCATTTTCAAATGGTCCCTTTGTCAATGCATCAGTCGGAGCAATATAATGTCCAAGATAGTTGTAGAAGTTCTCACGATTGACACACATTGCTCTTTCAATCGATTGCTCACTTGCCCAGTTCCAATCTTTGTTGACAACTAATTCGGGTGTAACAGCAACAGCAGTTCCTAACGAATAACCATCAATGATTTCTTTGACACCTCTTGTTGACTTTGCTCCTAAGCCAATTGAACCAAAAGCAATTTCTTCTTCAGGTGGTGCTGGTGGTGGTTCAGGTGGATTTTCAGCATTACTTCCATTTGTGATACCGTCTCTTGTATCACAATATCCAAAAACAGTATAGGTGTGTGGTGGATAAGCTAATTCAAAATCACCTTTCCAAAGATGTTTGATTGAAACGGCCGCCTGAACTTCATATTCTGTTGCTGATTTTTTCTTGAGAGCAAAATACTTAAACTTTGCATCAATAGGATTTTGAGATAAAAAGTCTTGAATAAGTTTATACTTATCTTCTCCATCTGTTTCAGAAGCAATTTTAAAACTTCCAAGAAATTGTTTGTTTTCGGTAGATATACTTTGAACATTCGAAATAATACCGTAGTCTGTACCTTGCTGAAAAGTAGAAGAGACACCAGCATTGCCTGGAAACTTATCACAAGAACCAAGTAAATAATCAGGAGCAGTTGAGGAAAATGCATCTTGACCGGCACCTTCTGTAGCACCTGTCTTACAGAAACCATAAGTAATGATTTCTTCAACAGTAACTGGAAAACCTATTATTGCATCAACAAAACTATTTGCTGTTGACTGGTCTACTGCCCCAATCCATTGAATAACGGAAGTTGAAGGTAGATAAAATAAAATAAAATATTTTAATGAATCTCTTTCAATAATATCTTCGTGTTCAAAAAAGAACGCTTGAAGAATTTCAGCAAATTCAGTTTCAGATAATGAACTTAGACCTTTTGTTATTGTTGCTGAAGAAACATGATCGATGTTTATATTTTGAATACTTACTGTAGAATCAAATGTCGAAACAAGGTCTGACCTTTTTCCTTCAACATTTCCAACACCGCTTCCATTCCAATTATTACAGGCCAGTGGTGCTTCAGGAATTGTTCTTGTCCAATGACTTGTGGCAGAATTGCCTGCTCGATCTGTTGCTGTTACAATGATTTCATGATCGCCTTCGCCACTGATTGATTCGGTTGTAGTATAAGGCAAGGTCCGATCTAATGGACCTGAAACGCTATTGTCACTGTCACCGTGAGGACCTTTAACTTGAATTCTTACATTACGAACACCACTGTTATATTCTGGATTAGTTTCTTCAGCTTTGATACTGACAGTTCCAAGTTGATCAAATATGCCTGTAAAGTCATCACTAAATGTGATTACCGGTGAAGAATCTTCTACTTTTCGATAATAGTAATTATGGTCAACGCTGAGAGACTGAAGATTCAAGCCAAGAATTCGTCCTTGATCATTAAAAAAACCACCTACATGTGTTTGTCCTTCGTCTGAAGTTATTTGATCAAATTCGGCTCTGTTCTTAACAAAAGTCATTCGTTCACGGTCAAACATCACCCAATTATCTCCATCCAAAGAAC
>JAAHTH010000745.1_pt2 | contig 15163 bp, 11 predicted proteins | sample 6116091 | NCBI WGS metagenome assembly JAAHTH01 (sample SAMN13939990, study PRJNA603662) | sponge metagenome | isolation source: marine sponge | host: Mycale hentscheli | place: New Zealand | collected 2006
GGTTAATACTTGATTCTGATACAGCAGACGCTACTATAGAGATGGAAGCATCTAATATTACTACATGGACACAAGGAATGGATCGGTCTAATAGTAATACTTATATTTGGTCTAATGGAGGGTCATTGGGTTCTGCACCTAGAATGGCGTTAACAACAGGGGGTAATTTAGGTATCGGAACAACAAATCCACAAGCATTAGCACATTTTTATGGTGGTGCAGGTGTTATTATTCAATCATCACCTGGAACAGGTAGTGATGCATCTTTACAGTTGTGGAACGACACATCAAGACAATTTAGAATAGTTGTAGATGAATCACAATCAGACATTATAAATTTCCAAAATGCTACTGATATTGTTATGTCTATAACACAAGACGGAAAACTCGGTCTCAACACAACATCACCACAAGCATTATTAGATGTAGCAGGAACATCAAGATCATCAGTTAATTCATCGATTGTGGTAGAGATAAGTGACGTTAGTGATTTCCCTGCACCGTCAGGTGGTGTTATTAGTTTAGTTGCTAATACAACGTATATCATAAGAGGTGTTGTAGATTTAGGTACTAACAGGTTAAGCATTACTCAAGAAGGTATTAAGTTAATGGGATTCAGCCTTGAGCGTGATACATTGACGACAGATACTACTGGATCATTGATTACTACTCAAGATGTAAGCTTAGAAATTGTAGGTTTAACTTTAACAGCTACTAATTCAAGTTCAACAATATTGACAGCTACTAACTACACAGCAGGGCAATATAACAATGGTCGAGATAAAGATTTAATCATTCAGAATTGTCAGATTAGAGATTGTTATAATGTGTGGGATATTGATGGTTATGACCTTGTTGATTGTCAGAATGTAAGAATCAGATACGTCAAAGCCACAACACATGGTTGTAAATTCAGAAGCACATCAAAAGTTCAAATAACATCATGTGAGTTAATTCGTTGGTTCGATGAATCGTCGGTTCCAACACCTAGCGGATACGCTACTGTACCGATGTTAGAATTTGATGACAATGCTGGTCAATCAGGATTTGGAGCTGTAAACATAACTGGATGTGTAATTCACCCACAACAAACTCAAGACGGTATTTTTATTAACGCAAACAGTACAACTGGATTCGGTACGATATCAAGTAATACGTTTGTTACGATTGGATTGACTACAGGAACAGTTTTTAATCCAGCACCTTCAAGTGGAGGTTATTCGTTAACATCTACCAATAACTACGATATTTTTACTAATCAAGGACTTAGAAACAGTTCAGCAAGTATACTCACTACTGTAACAGGTAATACAACTAATACAGCTTTATCCACAGGTGTACCAGCAATAATGAATGTAGGCGGTAATGCGGTAACTCGAAATTCTCAAAGGTTCAGTGCAACTAATAATGCAGTAATAACATATAATGGTACTAAAGATGTTTATGTAAATATAACTGCGTCAGTTAACTTTGATAAACAAGGTGGTGGAACAGATAACTATGAGTTTTACCTTTATAAAGATAGTGGTAGTGGTTTTGTTTTATTACCTGGTTCAAAGGCATCTATTGGGGATATAGGAGGTGCTACTTTTGATCAATTATCTTTAACTTATGCAGACACAGCAACTCCTGGAGACCAATATGCTATATATATTGAAAACACAACATCAGGGGATGATATGAGGGTTACGGATTTACAGTTTGGTGTCAAAGAATAAAAAATGGCATTAAGTGAGGAGCTAAAAGAGTTATATGCGAGTTCAGGACCAGATGTAATATTAGATACATTAGAGTTCACGCATAGCACTTTTGATGCTCCCATTTATATTGTTAATGATTGGAATGATTTAAATGCGACACTGGAAACTGGTGTAGCAGTGACATTCCAAAAGTATGCTTTCAGGTTTACGCCACCTAATCGAGACCAGAAAGGTTCAGAAAGATTATCATTGACTATTGATAATGTAAGCAGAGAATTTACTGAGAAGTTAGAAGGTATAATGAATGGAACTAGAGACCCGTTACTTGTTACTTATAGGGTATATATATCTAGTGATCTAAGTGGACCACAGAATGACCCACCTACAACATTGAATTTAGTGAATGTTAAGGCGACGAATCGTAATATTACTGGGACAGCAACAAACAAAGATTTAATTAATACAGGGTTCCCTAATGTATTATACGATCAAGTTTTTCAAAGTCTATATTATTTTCAATGAACACAGCAGAATATATTGGAATCCCTTATAAAAAAGGTGGGAGGAATCCACAAGAAGGTTTTGATTGTTGGGGTTTAGTGGCTTATATATATGAGAAAGAGTTAAACATTAAATTCAAACAGCAATACAATATTGTATCAGGTGAGACTTTAAAAATAACAAAGGCTTTTAAAACAGCTATTGATTCTAATACTTGGATGAAGGTAGCGATACCAGAGCAGTTTTGTGGTGTTGCATTATCGCAAAATAAAAAAATACATCACGTTGGTATATGGGTAGAGAATGGTTGTTTACATGCTATTAAAGGTGTAGGTGTAGTGTATAATAGTCGTATGAGTTTAGAGTTACAGGGCTACAATAAATTGGAGTTTTATAAATGCATGATCTAGTTAACATAATAGAGAAACATAACCCATTTGACCCTACAGAGATGGAAGTTTCTAAGGTTAAAGCAGGCAGTAAATTTATCCATTGGTTACTAGAAAGATACCCTAAAGGATTCACAAAACCTACAAAAGTATATTTGAATCAAAAAGAAGTAGATGTTATTGATTATGATTTCATAATAAACAAAGACGATGTTGTTATAGTTACTTATGATGTTGGTGATCCTATAACACTCACTATAGCGATTGTAGCAGCAGCAGCGGTATCTTATGTTGTAGTACAGAATTTAATTCCTAGCGTAGATGTACCAGAAGACCCTAGTTCATTAAAAACAGGACAGCAGAAACAGAACACAGCTTATGGGCTTAGGGCACAAAGGAATTTTGCAAGGTTAGGGGAGCCTATACCTTCAAGATACGGAAGATTTAGAGCATATCCAGATTTAGCAGCTAGGCCATATTTAAAGTATTCGAGGGTTTTAATAGATAACGGATCGACAGTAGTTCAAGAAGGTACAGGGGATGATGAAGAACTATATCAAGTTTTTTGTTTAGGACATGGGGAGTACAGTATCTCTGATTTTAGATTAATAGATACGAGCGTTGAAAATATTAGAGGTTTTGAATATGAGATATACCTACCAGGAACTCCAGTCACTTTATTTGATGATAATATATATACTTTACCGATAGGAAGCAATATTGAAATAAAACAAAAAGGAAGATATTGGAGAGACTATGCTACTGGTAGTAATATAAATCTTAGTTTGACAGGTGTAACAGACATAGTTAGATTTGATTGGTCTGGTACAACAAGTCAAAATTTTAATGAGTTTATAGATGTAGGAGACATTATTTGTTACAATTTATTGGCAAATACAATATCAACTACTACAATTCCATTAATAGATTCATTATCTCAGTTTATAGATAACAGATATGGAGAAGTTACAGACGTATCTGAAAATTTTATAGAGATTAAATACCCTTTGAATGGAGTAGCGTATAATAGTACTTCTGTAAATGGGGCCAGTGTTCTTTTTAAAAAAGAATACATTAATGAGATAACACCTGGATCATTGTACACATATCCTTTTGGGTATTTATCGTCAACAATACCTTTTAGAGGTAAACCAGATAGATTTAGAAATAACTATTTGTCTTCTGAAAGATATGTTTTATCACCTGTTAATACTTTTCCTGAGTATGTTGAAATAGATTTTGAATTTAGAAGAGGTTTGTATAATTTTGTAGACCCTGATTATACAACAGAAACAGCAAGTTTTGTTGCTATTTTCACAGAAATTGATGATAAAAATAAACCAGTTTATTCATACCAACAAAATGCACCTGGGACTTTTTTACCAGTGGCATATATTGATTATAGTGTATTAGAAGGGGAACCATTAAAATATATATATCATTGGGCAAGATATGCCTATTCAGTACCTGTTTCTTTTGAACTAGAAGAAAATGAGCCTACTTTTATATACGATCAAGAAGTTAATTTAGGTACTGAAAGTGAATTATTAACATATCGATGGGATTGGGTAGAAGGTTTTAGATATTTCCCTAATAAAACAAACACTGATCCACCTACAAAAGTAAATCAAAGTTATCCAGATTTTGTAATATTTAATAATGTTGGATACATTTGTCTAGTTGATCATACATCCTCAAGTAGTTTTGCAAATGATTTAGCAGCAGGGTATTGGGAAGCAGAAGACACTTATTTTGGTTTCAATTTTAGAATACCTAATAGAGGTTCAAGTTTAGGTGGATTATATATGGAGGCACAAAGAAGCGTAACTGGTACACCTACAGACCCACCTAAACATATAGATACACCTAACACTTATTACAAAAAATATGAATCGGATATTATTCGTAGATTTAGTATTTCAGCTTCAAGCCCAGATGTGACAAGGGTTAGTTATAGAATAGGTCTTTCAGGAACAAAAAGATATGATATAGTAATTCAGCGTGATATAGATGATATTTACGATTGGAATGACGACAATAGAGTAGATGAGTGTGTAATTACAAGAATAAAATCAAAGTTACCTAATGTAGAAAATTATGGGCCATACACAATGGTGGCTATGAAATTAACAGCGACAGAAGATATTAATGCTAATAATTCAGACAGGTTTAATATGTTGTTAGAGCGTAAATTACCGATATGGGATGGTATTAATTGGTCAACCCCTACAGTTACAAGGTCGATTTCGTGGGCAATAGCAGACCTTTGGATGGCCACATATGGGGGATCAAATCCATATACAACTATAGATTTAGATAAATTCATTGAACTAGACAATTTCTGGTCAGCAAGAGGAGATACTTTTGATGGATTCTTTGATCAGAAGTTAGGATTAATGGAAGCAATACAAAAAGTTGCAAGAGTTGGACGTGCTAAACCTGTAATACTTAATAATGGTAAATTGTCTTTAGTTAGAGATGAGGAGCTTACAACAGCAACAGCATTTTTCGGACCTCAAAATATGTTAAAAGATAGTTTTAGTATTGAGTATGAAATTAGTGACAATGATTCTTTTGATGGGATTAGACTAAAATATTTAGATGAAGACGATAACTATGCACCTGCATATGTAGTATCAGAGGATGTGACAGCTTCAAGATTAAAAGAAATTGATTTTTTTGGATGTGTTAATTATGAGCAAGCGTGGAGAGAGTGCCAATATTTAACAGCCGTATTTCAATTACAAAGACAACAAATAGAGTTCTCTACTGAGTTCGATGGTTACATACCTTTAGTTGGTGATTTAATATCTGTTAGCCAAGATTTAGCAGATTGGGCATCGTCAGGGTATGTTGAAAATAAAAACAACTTAGAGATAACAACATCAGAACCTTTAGACTTTTCGGGTGGTGGGACTTACTATATAGAGTTTAGAAGAAGAAACGGCAGTGTATCTGGACCTTATGTTGTAACTCAAGGATCGGATGAGTATACAGCAATATTACAGGCAGATGTTACAGATATGACTTTCTATACTAATGTAACCAGTATAGAGCGAACATATTATGCATTTGGTGGAGCAAACAAATTTACTAAAAAATCAATCGTGACAGAAATAATACCGAAAGGGGTAGATAAAACCACAGTGAAATGTATACCTTATATCGATGCAGTATACACAGCAGACGAGGGAACAATACCGCCTAAGCCTACAAATGACCCATCACCTAATCCAATACCACCAAAAGTAGGAGGATTAACGGTTGTTAATACAGCTACAAGCGGAGACATTACAGCAGTTTGGAATCCACAATATAATATTGATAACTATGTTATCGAGTATTCAAATGACAATATAGTATGGAACTCATTAGGTAATCCAACAATTAATACATTTACAGGTACTACAGGGACAGGGAATAAGTATATAAGAGTAGCTTGTGTAATCAATACAATACCAGGGGATTACGAAGTTACATCGATAATAGTGGTTTAATAAAATAAAATGTTATACTTAAAATGCTTCTTTGTCCCCCGATAGTAGTTGCTCACTATCGGGGATTTTATTAATATATATAACGTGAATTACAAGTATCTGTATTTGGCATATATGCGGGTACTTGTAAATTAAATAAAATTAGTTTAATATATCTAAACCGAGATCATCGGTCCCCTTTTTTGATATACCCTAGCTACCTCATGGCTAGGGTATTTTTTTACCTATAAATAATATAAAACACACCTAAAACACACGTAAAACACACGTCCTGTAATTCAAAAAAGTGCGTACTTACAGTGTTTTTTATCGTTTTTAGTAAATAGAGCCTAAAAAAAGTAAGATATCTGTTTTTATTTTTTAAAACTTTTCGTGTGTATTTTTGAATATATTGTTAAAAAACACTATATATACGCACTTTTTTGAATTACAGGACGTGTGTTTTACGTGTGTTTTAGGTGTGTCTTATATAAAGAAAAATATTATTCGTGAAATATTTTATTATAATATAAATAAAATAAACTTGCTTTTATAAAATATTTATTCTATCATAGAAAAACAGTCAAAAAAGGAGAGAAAAATGAGGGAATCAATATCTAGCGAACAAATTAATGAATTTATGACGCTTTTTCGTGGGAGAGATGATGTCTATGGTGTATATACACCTGAAACAAAAACTAATAGAACATCAAGAAAAGAATTAACAGAGCATCAATACACAAAACATTTAGAGGGCGGTAACCATACTTTAGGTATAATACCAGTAATACCTAAAAAGAACAGTGATAGCGTGTCATATTTTGGTTGTCTTGATATAGATAACCATATAAATCCATCAGATATAGATTTTAAAGAGATAGAGCGAAGAATCCACAAGAACAATTTACCTTTAATTCTTTGTCAAAGTAAAAGTGGTTCTGCTCATTGTTATATATTTTTTAAAGACGCTAAGAATACAAAAGAATTAAGAGAAGTATTAAAAACATATGCAGAGATATTTAAAGGTGTTGGTGAAAAAGATATTGAGATATTTCCTAAACAAGATAATATTTTTTATGATGAGAGAGATACAGTAGCTGGTAGTGCTATTAGTATACCCTATTTCAATGCGAGTAAAACAAACAGATATTGCATTGATAATGGTACACCTAGATCATTAAGCGAGTTTATCAATATAGCTAAATCTAAAGTACAAAAAACAACAGCTTTAAAGATAAGTGAATCTAATTATGTGGGGATACCACCTTGTTTAAGTACTTTACTAAATGTTGGTGTAAATCAAGGAAGTAGAAACAATGTTTTGTATAATTTTGCAGTTTACGCAAAAAAAAGGTACGGGAATGATTGGGAGGAAGAAGTATACATATACAATCATAAAGTTTGTGAGAATCCTTTAAGTGAAAGAGAAGTATCAAACATTATCAATAGTGTTGCTAAAAAAGAGTATCAATACAAATGTAAAGAAGAACCTTGTGTAACATATTGTAACTATAAAGAATGTGCTAAACAGAAATATGGGATAACAGTCGAAGAAGAAAGTGACTTAGCATTAAGTGTCATCCCACATTTAAGTAATTTGAAAAAGATAATTATGGACCCAGTGAAATGGGAGATAGACATTAATGGACAAACTAAGACATTAGATACAGATGAACTTTATGAGTTTAGAAAATTTAAAAAGATTTTATTAGAGCAATGTAATATTTTAGTTGCACCATTAAAACCACATGCGTGGTTAGCTATATTAAAACCTTTAGTTGATAATTGTCAAAATATTGAGATGCCTTTTGAGATTAGTCCATCAGGTGATTTAAAAGAAAAATTATTTATGTTCTTTAGGCGAGTGGATTTTAATTTTAGTTATAAAAAATCTAATGATTCATTAAGAGACAAAGAAGTTTCTAAACTACCTTTAACACATGGTCAACCAATAGTGCAGCTATCTAAAACAGGAAGGGCAACTATATATTTTAGAGGAGCTGATTTTATTAAATTTTTAAGGGATAATCGATTGAATACGATGACTGATAAAGATATTTTTTATTATTTAAAAAAGGAAGGTATTTCATATACTACACTACAAGTAAATAAAACTTTGGCAGAAGGTTTAAAAGATTCTAATGGGGATCATATTTTAAGAGTTAGAGTATGGTCATATACTTTGCATAAAGATGACTATAGTTATATTGGTGCTAGGTATCATAGACCTGAGTTAGAACCACCTAAACCTGACCCTATAGAGTTTGAATCCCCTAAAGAGGATAAAATTATAGAAGTTAAACCTATAGATTTTAAAAATATAAATCATAAACCTGTAGTCATTGATATTGAGAGCAACAATTACAATGAACCATTGGGAGATGGAGAAGATTTCTAAAGGAGCAAAAAATGATAGAGTTAAAAATAAGTAAAAATGGAAAAGATATATTAGCAAGAGTGCCGTTGCATGAAGCACATTATGTTAAAGATATGCCACATTCAAGTTTTAATCATAACACTAAAATATGGAGAGGTGTTTTAAACAGAAACAATGCAAGATATTTAATAGAGCTAAAAGAAAAAAACGTTGTTGAATTAAAATTTTATAATGGTATTTTACAAAAATTAAAAGATTTAAATATTGATGCAGTAATTGTAAAAAAAGATTTTCCAAAAGGTTATAATTATAAATTTAAACCTTATGACTATCAATTAGAAGCATTGAATAATATATATAATATACCTACAGTTGGACTATTTCTTGATATGGGATTGGGTAAGACTAAAGTATCACTAGATACAATGATGCAAAGATATTTAGAAGGTAAAATAGATACATTAATTTTGTTAGCACCTTGTTCCGTAGCATTAAATTGGGTTTCAGAGATAGAAAAACATTTAAATTACCCATATGATTTATTAAAAATAGATATAAGTAAAATAGGTAAAAATAAAAAATATAAAAAACATGTAGAGGATTTTACATTTAAGAATCCTAAAGATAAGCTAAAAATAGTTTTAGGGAATATAGAGTCATTTAGCCGAAAACATAGCCATGCCTGTTTTTTTATACATGACTACGTTAAAAAACATGACAAAGTTGGATTCATTTTAGATGAAGGCCATTATATTAAAAACAGTTCAGCACAACGAACAAAAACGATTGTTGAATTAGGTAATTTAGATAATGTAAAAAGTAAAATAGTTTTAACAGGTACACCAATATCTCAAGGTATTATGGATGTGTTTTCTATATTTGAATTTTTAGATAAAGAAATAATAGGTTTACCTAATTCTTTTGTTTTTAAACATAAATATTGTTTGTTAGGGGGATACAGAAATAAAATGGTAATAGGTACTCGCAATTTAGATGACTTGATGGCTAAAATTAATCCTTATATTTACCAAAAAACAAAAGATGAAGTCTTTGATTTTCCAGATAAAATATACATTACTCACACAGTAAATATGACTGAGGAACAAAAATCTGCATATAAAGACCTTAAAAAAGTTAATAAAGAAGCTATTGAAAATGAACCAGAAAATAAAGTAATGAATTTATTGACCCGTATGATTAGCTACCAACAAATAACATCGGGATTTATAACAACAGATGTTGTGACAGGTATGATATCTAGTGAAAATGATTCGGAACAAGAAGAGGTCGTTGAAAGAGTAGTTAAAAGACTTAATCCTATTGAATACAATCCAAAAATAAATGAAGTAAAAAGTATTATTGCAGGGTTAAGCAATAAAGAGCAATTAATTATATGGTGTAAATATACAGAAGAAATAAATATGTTATCACAGGCTTTAAAAAACTATAAAACAGATGAGTTTGAGACAAGCAGTTGTGTATTTCACGGAGGGGTTGCCCCAGAAGAAAGAAACAAAAATAAAGACTTATTTGTTCAAGGTAAATCAAGATATTTCATTGCAACACAACAAACAGGCGGTACAGGTTTAACATTAGTTAATGCTAGATATGTAATATATTACTCTAATATGTTTTCAATGCTTAATCGTGAACAATCAGAAGATCGTAACCATAGATTAGGTCAGAAAAACAATGTTACTTATATTGATATAGAAGCAAAAAGCACAATCGATAGTCATATCAAAGCTGCATTAACTATGAAAAAAGATTTTAAAGATTATATTTTAAATATGATGGATGAAGGTGACAATATACTTGATAAAATATAGTATTGTAAATAAACTGTAAGTAAGTTATAATATACACTATATCAGATAAGGAGGTGAATAATACTCATAACATTATAAAGACTTTCTAAAAATATAAAAAATTATAAAAGGAAAATAACATGACAAACGAAAATAAAAAAGAATTAGTACCTTCATATATTAATCAAAATTCCACAAAAGGAAATGAGACTATTGATCAAGATGATATTACACCATTATCGATAATATTATTGCAACAGAACAGCACCTTTACATCTAAAGTTGACGGGGCACAAGAAGGGGATATGTACATAAAAGCCACTAATGAACTTTATAAAGAGCTTGATATGGTTTTTATTAAGCAAGAAAAGAACTGGGCAGTTGTTGAAGTTGTATCTGCTAAAGAAACTAATGTTTTAAATTATTTTAATTCTAAGCGAGAAGCGGAATTAGATATATCTGAAAGATCAAAAACAAGTAGGAATCAAATTAAATTGAGACCTAATATTAGACATATCGGGTTACAGCTTATGGCTGATAACACTTTTAGATTGATTGTTATTCCAATTAAAATATGGGCGACATATAACACTTCACACAAACAGTTGAATACACTACTTGTTAATCGTGGTGGTGATCGTTTTAATCATTTAATTAAAGTCGGAACAATGGCAGAGCCTAAAAATGGTACATATGTTTATGGTTTTGAAGCTAAAGGGTATGCACCTGAAAATCTTGTAAAAGAGGCTAACAGGCTATATGACTTAGATGTTAAAACAAAAGATGATGCTTATGAAGCACCAAAAGTCCAACAGGACGATGACGAAGACTTCTAACCTTTCTTAACAACCAAACCCCGTGGTTGTAGCAACCGTCGAGTGTTGCATGGATTCAATGACTGGCACTTATTAATCAGTAAATTCTAACGTTGATATTTATGATTAGTGGTAATATAAGTGCCAGCCCCCACTATAAGAAGGTGTAAAAATGAAAAAACTAATGTTTTATATATTAGGTATATATCCAGAAGAAAAGCAAAAACCTATACTTTGGATAGAAAAAGATAAAAACAAAACAATCCCTTATATTAGATTAATGGGTGATATTAAAAGAGTATCGCTATGAGAAGAAGAGTTATATATGGGCCACCAGGTACAGGTAAAACTACTAAGATAATAGAATTGTATAAAGAATATATTGATTCAGGTGTTGATCCAGAAGATATAGGTATTTGTTCTTATACTAAATCTGCAGCTAACACAGTATTAAAAAGAGCTTTGGAATCTACTAGAGCAGGGCAGTATGTAGGTACAATCCATTCTTTTGCTTTTAATTTGATTGACTTATCTCCTAGTCAGGTAGTGAATAACAGTAGATTAAAAGAGTTCAATGATGAGTCTGGTTATAGTTTAAGCCATAAAACTGTACAGGAAGACACGTATTTTAGTAGAGAAGATACTTTCTATTATACAATGTATAATTTAGCTAAAACTAATTTAATTTTTAATTATGAAGATGTATACAAAAGAGGTTTACACAAAACATTTAGAAATGAAGGTTCTGAGACAGGCTTTTTAAGATTTTGTGAGGTATATGATAAATGGAAAAAGAAAAATTTCTATTATGATTTTAATGATATGTTATTTAATGCAAGGTACGAAAAATTACCAGTCAAAGTTTTATTTGTAGATGAAGCTCAAGATTTATCTTTGTTGCAATGGGAGCTTATACATTCTTGGATACCTAGTATAGAGGATGTCATTATTTGTGGCGATGATGATCAAGCAATTTATAAATTCAATGGGGGATATGATAAAGGTATGGTTGAGTTCCAAAACAGGTATCATGCAGAAATAACGGTATTATCCCAATCTTTTAGAGTTCCTAAAATAACTTATGAATTAGCCACTAAACTACATGAGTATATGGGAGTTAGGACGATAAAAAAATATCGGCCAACATATAAAAGAGGGGATTTTAAAGTTTTCAGTGAATTTATTGAGATACCAAAAGATGTTTTTAAAAGTGATGTTTTAATTTTGTATCGCAACAATATATTTAAGAAGTATATAAAAGCATTTTTAGAATCTAATGGTGTTCAATATTTAATTGAGGGCGAAAAACACGCACAACAAAGTAAAATGAAAGCTATAGAGCAATGGATTGAGTTTAAAAAAGAAGTTAAAACACACAAAAATAAAAAATGTTTAGTGCCTAAAAAAGCTACATTAGAAAAATATTTAAAAATAATTCCCCAACAATATTATAAGACAAATGATTTTGATAAAATTTCAGATTTAGAATGGTGGGATGTTTTAGAGTTAACAGATATTGAGGTGCACACCTATAGAAAAAATATCAAAAAAGATAAAGTAGATATTACTCCAACAGTTAGATTGTCATCGATACATTCAGCTAAAGGGGATGAGGCGGACAACGTTATTTTATATGATGCATTAGGGGGATTTACTAGCGATAATTTTATGCGTAATTTGGAAGTCGAAGCTAAAATATTTTATGTTGCAGCTACTAGGGCTAGGAATAATCTTTATGTGGTTTCAGGTATTAATGGTGTTTTTATTGATTATTTTCTTGGAGGCGGAGATGTACCCAATAATTGAAGAGCATGATTATGTTGCTATTGATGTAGAGACAAAAGGTCTAAAATGGTATGACAGTAATGATGGTATATTTGGTATTGCAATCGCTACACCAGATAATAAGCAATATTATTATGATGTAAGAGAAGACCCAAACATCATTGAACATTTAGCAGAATCAACGTTTAAGAAAGTTGTAAATCACAACATAAAATTTGATCTTCATATGTTGCATGCTATTGGAATTATGATCCCACCTGAAATATGTGAGTGTACAATGGTTAGAGCGTCACTTATCAATGAACATTTATTGAATTATTCTTTGGACAATATTGCAAAAAGATATTTAGGAGCCAAAAAAGAAAGCGACATATACACACAGCTATCACATATATTTGGTGGCCCAGCGACAAGAAAATCCCAGATTGGTAACTTACATAAAGCTCCATCTAATATTGTTGCCCCGTATGCTAAACAAGATACCTATCTAGCTTTGAAATTATGGGAGTATCAAGAATCTGAAATTATTAAGCAGGATTTAACTAAGATATGGAACATTGAAAAACAATTATTTCCAGTTGTGTTTGATATGGAGAAAAGAGGGGTAAGAATAGATGTACAGGCTGCACAAGCTCATTCTGAAAATATAAAACAAGATTTAATTTTATTGCAAGAAGAGCTTAATCAAGAAGCAGGATTCAAAGTTAATTGTAACTCCACCGATGATTTATGTAAGTTATTTAAAGTTAGAGAAGATGACGGAGAATGGGTAACATCAGATGGAACTATATTGAATAAAACTCCAACAGGAAAAGCAAAGATAGATAAAGAAACCTTGTCACAAATTAATAGCCCCTTAGCAGAAATGGTGCTAAGTATTAAACAACTTTATGCTTGTAAGAACACATTTTTAGATAATCATATTTTGAGTCACGTAACTGCTGATCATTATGTTCATCCTAATATTAATCAAACACGTGGAGATTCAGGGGGTACAGTAACAGGAAGATTTTCAATTACACAACCTGCATTACAGCAAATACCTAGTAGAGATAAAAATATAGCCTCTATATTAAGACCATTATTCTTACCTGATAAAGATCATATTTGGTATTGTTTTGACTATGAACAATTTGAATTTAGAATGTTTTCTCATTATGTAAATGATACAAATATAAATGAAACATATGAAAAAGACCCAGCTTTTGATTTTCATCAAATGGTAGCAGACCTTACAGGCTTACCCCGAAACGCACCTAAAGCAGGCGGAGGCAACGCTAAGACCGTTAATCTTGGAATGTTATATGATATGGGTGGTGGCTTATTAGCAAAAACTATGAAATTACCTTACCAAAAAACAACTTTATTGATTCCAGATAATAAAAGAACTTTGAGAGACATATCAAAATTTATAAAATCAGAAACTAAACCATTGAATTATCAAACACATTTAATTGATATTATATTAGATGATATGCATCTATTTTTAGCATTTTATGTTGTTTCTTGTAACCAAAGATTTATGCTGTTAGCAGAACAAGAAGCATTAGACGTAATGAATAAATATTATGACGCAATTCCAGGTGTTAAAAAGTTATCTGAAAAAGCTAAAAATAAAGCAAAAGAACAAGGGTATATCACAAGTATTGGTGGCAGAAAATTAAGATTTAAAAAAGACTTTCATAAGGCTAAAGCAAGGCTATGCCAGGGTTCATCAGCGGATTGTATGAAATTAAAATTAATTGAACTATATAAACTTTTCAAAGATTATTACCCAGAATGTCGCATATATTTATCGGTTCATGATGAGTTTAATATCGGTGTACCAAAAGAATACGGCAAAGAAAAAAGATATATGTTAGTAAAAGATGTTGAACATGTATTATGTAATTTTTCAGAGGATTCAATGATACATTTAAGAGTACCTATAATGACAGACTATGACAAAGGTGATAATTGGGGTATTGCATCGGGTAAAGGATAGTGTTAATATAAATATATTAAAGGAGGAAAATAATATGTATTATTATGAGGAAGATATTTTAATTGGTAAATGCGGGCATCCGATGAGTTTAGAGTTTAGTGTTGATTTAAATCATTGTGAGGTTGCAGATGTTAATTGTGCAGATTGTCAGTATGAAGATGGTGAATTATCTTTTGAAAATTATAAAATTTATAGGATATAAGATGAATAGTACATATGATTTTTCAGAGTTTGAAAATTGCCCAGATTGGAATAGCACATATGATTTTTCAGAGTTTGAAAATTGCCCAGATTGGGATTTTAAATTATGGCCAGTTAAAGAAGATCA